>Ga0194053_10000291_pt1 | contig 38186 bp, 30 predicted proteins | sample SepL228m_MetaG_FD_161684 | JGI IMG/M metagenome (GOLD analysis project Ga0194053, IMG submission 161684) | Anoxic zone freshwater microbial communities from boreal shield lake in IISD Experimental Lakes Area, Ontario, Canada - Sep2016-L227-8m | ecosystem: Environmental > Aquatic > Freshwater >... | reverse complement strand
AGGATTTTTATTAAACCCATTGGCCACGCGGAAGGGGGTGCGCCAGAAGCCGCGCTCAGATCAGGGGGTTTTAACGGTCAGGGTTGGCACCCCCCGAGCCCCTCCCCAGTGTCTGAATCGCAGGTTTGCCTTCACTTGAATTCTTTCTTCAATTAGATTTTCTTTTATGCATAATGGCCTATATCAATTCACAATTTATTGGCTCGAAGTGTATTCACCTTCTTAAATATGGCTATCATGGCAGCACTAAAACAGGCGTCCGGGCGGTGGCGGTCCCTGGCCACGGCCTCTGCACGGATGGCCGCGGTGGTATCGATTTTGGTTACGATGGCATTGGCATCCCGGCGACTGTCCGGGGAGGCATTTGGGTTTTGGGCCATTTGTTTTGGGTTTATGAATTTCGGAATGGCGCTGGATTTAGGGTTTCGTTACGGGCTAGGAAACCGGATGGCGGCGTTGACGGCCCAGTCCGATTCCGAGAAAGCGCAAATCAACGTTTTTTGGACAGTTTTTCATGCCGAAAGTCTGATTGGCTTGGTGGGATTTACAATCTGTCTCGGTGTTCTTCCGTGGTTTGATTGGGCGGGTCTATTCAAGATTAAATCTGCGGAACTTGCAGGGCAGGTGCAATGGCTGTTTCCGATGGTGTGCGGATTGGTGATGTTGAACCAACCGCTAACGGTGGCCGCTACGGTGTTTTTTGCCCGGCAGGAGATTGTTTTTGTCAGTCTTCTGGCCATTGTTCAATCGGTCATTCTGATCCTGATTTTTGGGGTGGCGCTGTATGTGGGGAACGTTCCCTTTATTGTATTAAGTTTCTTTGGGGCTTATTTGTTGTGTGGGCTAGGGGTAACCTTGATTCTGATCAGGCGGTATGGATGGAGTTGGCGTTGGGCGCCGTGGCGGGAGCAATGGAGCGTTCTGCGTTCATTTTTGAAGCCCAGTCTGGATTTCTTTGTCTTAGGTCTTTCCTCGATGATGGCTGGATTTATTGGTCCGATCATCGCCGGTGCGGTAGGGGGGTTGGTGATGGCTGGCGATTTCACTTTGGTTCAACGGATTTTTGGTTTTTTGGTGACGATGCATCTGGCGCTTCTGTCGCCATTGGCTCCTGCGTATACCTATCATGCTCGACTTGGGGATTGGGATTGGATCCGGAATAAATTCCGGATTTGTGTATGGAGGATTTGGCCGCTTATGTTTGTGGTCGGCGGTTTTGCTATTTGGCTTGGACATCCCCTGATCCTGCGTCTGTGGACGGGGCGGTGGATCACTGATTACTGGCTTGCCGGATTGTTTGCACTAGGGGTAATTTTGAGCGGGTGGGTAAACACCCATTCCGTTTTATTGAACAGTCTGGGGATAGTCCGCAGGCAGGCTGTGTTGTCGGTGGTGATGCTGGTTCCGCTGGTCGGATTGCCGGTTGTGCTGGGGAAATATATGGGAGTCCACGGTGTGGCATTGGCCGCAGTAGGCTGTATTGCGCCGAGTACCCTGTTGTATGTGATGTGGGTGCGATCTGTGATTAATCGAAGACTTGTCAATATATGAAGCCATTTCTTTCCATTACGATTCCCACATACAACCGGGCGAACTGTTTGAAAAAAGTACTCGATGCTGTGCTGCTCCAGGTGTCGGATAAGCCAGAGGTTGAGGTGGTTATTTCAGATAATGCCTCGACGGATGATACGCCGGGCCTTTGTGCGGAGTACGTTCAAAAAAGCGCGCAGGTTCGGTATTTTCGGAATGAAACCAACACTGGTTTCGATGGTAATGTGCTTGCTTGCGTCCAGCGCGCGGAAGGGAACTATGTGAGTTTCTTTTCGGATGACGATCTGCCGGCGCCTGGTCATTTTGCGGCGATACTAAAACAGGTGAGGGCATATCAACCAAGTATTATGTATGTGAATCATGCGCCTTTTTTATATGATAATCCTACATATCTTCGGCCCCCAATGGCGCCTGTATCGAAAGAGGTGATAAGTGAGGGAAAAGTCTTTTATCTGAAATTTGGATTGGGGTTCATATCTTCATTGACAGTGCATGCTGAACTTGCCCGTACCTTTGTTAACAAAGTAGTAGTAGGGCGAGGGACGGCGCATGTTGACATAGCTGCGCGTATGGCGTTGGCCAATTGCGGGCCATTTGTATACGATGGCTCTTTGGTCGTTTTGGCTCGTTACAATGAATCCGCCTATTCTAATATTTTAAGGTATGGGGTCATGAATATTACCTTGCTGCATCAAGAATTGCTGCAAGAGGGGTTATTGTCTGAGGGGGAATTAATGGCGCTGAAGAGAGGGGTTATTGTGCGTGGGCTGCCGCGAAGCATTCTGGCGGATCGATGTCAGGGAGCATCGGGGGTAAAAGAGCGGGAAGTTCGGGCTTTGTACGGAGGGGATCCGCTCTATTACTTCTTGGCTTATCCCCTTCTGGTTTTTCCTTCCCCGTTGGTTCGCGTGATGGCCAGACCGCTACGTTCAGTCGTCCGTTATTGGAGGCGATGGTATTATGCCAGTTGACCAGGTGAGACTCTCAATTACGATTCCTACATTTAATCGGGCGGAGTGTTTGCGTGAATGTTTGGAAAGCATTCGCGTTGCACTTTCTTCCGTGCAGGCGAAAGGGCAGTGTGAGGTTGTTATCTCTGATAACGACAGCACGGATCATACTGGTTTGGTGGTCAAGGCCTTTGAGAAAGATATCCGGATCCGCTATTTCAGGCAGTCAACCAATATCGGGGCTCATGCCAATTTCAGGGCGGTGGCTGCGTTGGCTAATGGTACCTATGTGTGGATATTAGGCGATGATGACAAGATCGTTCCTGAGGCGGTGCGCAAGATTCTTGAGGGTTTGGAAAAAGGGATTGGGGCGGTTGTTTGTAATGTTTCCATATATGATCATAGTTTCAGTCGGGTGATACGTCCGCGCTTTATAGAAGTGTCCGAAAACATCATATTCAATGAACCGGATCAGGTGTTGGCGAAACTGGGAATTCATGTCGGATATATCTCCGGGGTGATTCTCAACCGGCAGGCATTTCTCAACGTTCCTCTGGCGGACTATCAACGGTTTGATCAAGGGGGGAGTTGCTTTATGTATGCTGCGTATTTAGTGCTACGTGCAAGCGGCAGGGTTTTGTTTTTAGCCGAACCACTGGTCATGAACCGCGGGGGGGAAGGGGAGTCGCAATATTTTGGGGATGGAGATTCTGCTGCATCGCCGTTGGACAGGTGGTGGATTACAACTTTTGCGGTTGGGTTTCCTCAGGCATTGGCTGCTTTACAGCCCTGCGGCTATTCCTTTCGGGCTATTAGGACTGCCTATGCGCATACTACGCTGTTCTACCTGTTGCCCCGACTGATGTTTCTGAAAAATGCTGGTCGACCAGTTAGGGGGCTTGTCCGTGAAGGGGTTCGCAATATGGCGGCATCTTGGACGGTGTGGTGCCTTTTATTGCCCGCAGCCGTGATGCCTGGTGCTGTGTTGCGAGGCTTGAAATTTATCAAATGCCGATTAGTGAAGTGGATAAAAGAGGAGTCAGAGCATGAACCAGTCGATATTTGACCAGTATACCTCCACTTGCATGTTAGCGGAAGGTGATCCGAGTGCTGCTTTGGCGTGGGGCAAAGTCTACTTCCGAAAATGTATTCTCCCGCACCTTCCCCCCCGTCGCGAAACTAGAATATTGGATTGCGGATGTGGTTATGGACGAATGCTTAAGGCTTTGCAAGAATCCGGATACCAGAATGTTGAGGGTGTAGACTGCAGTTTGGAGCAGGTGCAATATGCGCAACAAGTTTTGGGTCTTCAAGGAGTGATTTGTGCTGATGCGGTGGAATTTCTGAAGGGACGGGAGTCCTTTTTCGATGTTATTCTCATTCTGGATGTTTTGGAACATCTCGAGGTTGATCAAACCATCGAATTGTTGAAAATCGCCCGAAAGCGAATGGCGCCAGGGGGGATTGTTGTGATACAAGTACCTAATGCGCTTTGCCCAATGAACCTTTATCGATATCTCGATATTACGCATCAACGTGCCTATTCTGTAAACAGTTTATCGCAAACACTGCGGCTGGCGGGGTATGCCGCTTTTAGTTTCTATTCAATTCCGCCCTTGCCTTTTGGCTGGCGGGGGCGTTTCCGGAATTGGCTTTGGCGGCTGATCCTGAATCCTGTAATTCATGGCTTTATGTGGGTTATTCATGGGTCTATTGCCGGTAAAATATTTTCGGGTAACTTCCTTGCGGTTGTACCGGCCCCTGCTCGACAAACTTCGGCATGATCTTATGTTAAGATTCATCCTGAGATGAGATGAATAGGACGAGCTTGTAATGAGCTTGAATCTAGCCTTGCATGTATATATTTATATAAATCTCAAGGAAATACAAGCCTTCAGGGGTATGCGGAATTACGGTAATTCGATCCGATTGCGGGGTGAGTGATATGAAAAAATTACGAAATTTGATTAAACAGTGTTTTTCGCCTATTTATTGGCCGCATTTGGAGGCCATTTCGCTGCATATGCGTTGTATGCGCTACTTGTTGTTTGGTCGTCCGGTTACTCGGTGTGAGACTTTCAAGGCACATGCGCGGCGGTTACGCGAGGGTTTTTTTGAGAAGTATTGTCGTGGTCGTGGATTGGACATCGGATATGGAGGCGATCTGATTGTGCCTCATGCGGAAGGGTTTGAAATTGAGCACGGGGATGCGGGGCAACTGCCCAGGGTGCAGCGTGGGGTATATGATTTTGTGAGTGCCTCTCATTTACTGGAACATATGTGTAGTCCAGAGGCGGCTCTGAAGACGTGGTGGGAATGCGTGCGGCCAGGCGGAGTATTGATCCTGTTTGTGCCTCATCGGGATTTGTATGAGAAACGCACCACCTTGCCGTCGTGTTGGAATCCCGACCATAAATGGTTTTTCCTTCCGGAGTGTGATGATCCGCCGCATACATTGGGGATGGTGCCGTTACTTCGCAGGAGTCTGCAGGATTTCCAGATAGAAATCCTGCGGGTGTGCGACGAAGGTCACAGCATCAATGACCCTGAACGGCATAGTGATGGTGAATATTCAATTGAAGTTGTGATACGAAAACAGACATTCCAATAAGAGTCGACTTCAGGAAGGGCGCCGGTGATCGCCGATCCTGTTGGTGTCTCAGGTTTTGAAGAAAGTTCGCCTCTACCGATGTTCCCTTCCTCCATGTATTTCGTTAAAAAGGCAAACTGGCTGATTGCCCTGATGGTTGAAGGCTTGGCGCCTTTGTTCCGGGCGTATGCTTTTCGAAAATGCGGGAGGGCAGTATCGAATCCGCATGCTTGGAAACGGGCGCTGGTGGTGGGAGACAACCACATTGGTGACATTCTCTACCGAACCTGTTCTTTGGTCGCGCTCAAGCAGGGTTTGCCGGAGTGTGAATTTTACTATTTGACTGCTCCGAACACAGCGGCGTTGCTGGAAGGAAATCCAGCCATCCGGGCTGTGTTGCCATGGGCCCGCTCTGGTTCGCCACTGGATCTTCTCCCTTGCCATGAGGCGGAGTTGAAGAAGTTAGGCTTTGACGCATTGCTGTCGACTAATGCCGTCCGATATTGGCCGGAGTTGGCTTTGGCTGTTCGGCTCGGGATTCCAAACCGCGTCGGGTACATCTATAAGGGCTTTTCCGGGTGGGTGACGCACCCCATGCCGATTCGGTATCCGCAGTCCTATCCGGCCTATTTCCGCGGATATGTCGCTGCGCTTACAGGGCAGGAGCCGGCATGGCCGCTGTGTCCACGGCTCTATCCACGGCAAACCGATCAGGAGGAGGCGGATGGGATCTGGCTGCAACTGGGGTTGGATGTACAGAGGCCGACGCTTGCCTGCTTTATGACAACCCGGCAACCGATAGGTGCCATGCCGATGAATCTGATGGGGGGAATTCTAAGTGAGGTCAGGCAACAGACCGGTGCGCAGATACTCCTGCTGGGGGCAAAGGATGATGCCGCCATTTTGGAACGAACTAACCGGCAGTACGGATTAGCAGCCAGTATTCTGGCTGGTTCACTTGGGTTGCGGGCGCTGCCGAGTTTCCTTCAACGTTGTGATGCAGTATTAACGTCTGATTCGGGCCCCCGCCACTTAGCGAATGTAGCGAAAGTGCCTGTGTTCTTTTTTCGAAATCTCTGGTTTTCCAGTGTCGAGGCGGGATGTTATGCGGCTACCGAAGTGGATCTTTGTCCCCCTGATATACAGCGACTGGGGGACAGCCAGCAAAGGTTGGTGCTGGCTCAGTTGTCGGCAGTTGACGTGGCGAACCGTGTAGTCAAAGTTCTTCGAAATAAGGGTAAGCCATCATGATTAATGCAGTCATAATGCGTCGTGTCACACAGATCGGGATCGCGGCTGCTATGGTGGGGGCCACAGTCTATTTGCTTAATACTGTTGCCGAGCAGGGAGTATGGGGGTTGGCGGCTGTTTTGATTTGGATATTACCACTCTTGTGGATTGTTTTTGGGGGGGCACGGTGGTGGATGTTGATGCCCTTGGCCGTGGCGTTTGGCGGAACATTTATATTGGAACACAAATTGTTTACGCATGAAATTGCTTTGCCGATTTGTGTTCTGGCCCTCTTGCCGCTTTTAGCATCTAGGCGGCAGGAGAAAATTGCGCGCGAACCGATGACTTCGGCGTTATGGCTTCTGTTGGCCTTGTTCATCATGAATTTGATTAGAAGTCTTCTGCTTTCCCAATGGGAGGGGCTTGGTGGCGGGGGAAGTATTTCAAGAGCCTATTTTCATGGCCTATGGGCGATTCTCTTTTTGATTGTGTTTTACCTCTATGGTTCGACACGATCCGTGAAGTGGTTGTTGATCCTTCTGTATTCAACTTATTTGCTTCGTGCGCTGGCTGGAGTGATTTCGTTCCTTGTTGGGCAGCAGGTCCAAATCCCCTATTTGAATTTTGTAGTGGGCGGAGGGGGCTTTGCAGACCTTCGTTTCACGGGAATTCAATTGGTTTTGATCGCGTTTGCTTGCTTTCAATATATCCCCTCACGATGGGGTAAGGTGATGAATCTTGGAGTCATTGGCCTCTCGGTTTGGCTGGTGCTTATTGGGGGAGGACGGGCGAGTTTGGGGATGATGTGTGTCATTCCCGTCGCGTGGGCGGTCATTCGGCGTCGTTATGGATGGTTTTCTGTGGCATGTGGCCTTGTTGTTATGATGGTGGTTATTTTGAACCAGAGCCCTAATTTAATCTATCGTTTCCCGGTTGAGGCTCAACGGACTATGTCAATTCTCGTGGGAGAATCATCGACTCAGTGGCTGAATTGGCACAGCGATGTGAGAGCTAGCAATGAGTGGCATAAACGGCTATCAGAGTTGGGAATGGATCGATGGACGGAATCGGTGGCAACTATTGTTTTTGGAAACCAGATAGAACCTTTTGATGACCTGTATGAAGCTTATTCCGCCACCTTTGAGGATAGGGCACATGTTGCATCCCGTCAGGGATTGTATGAGTCTGGCTTGTGGACACTTTTATCCCCGATGGGGCTGGCGGGAGGTCTGTTGTATGCTTACCTTTTCTGGTTTTTGCTCAGGGGTCCGCTTCGTGTTTTGCGGGAGGAAGGCGTTTGTGGATTAGCGCATGTGTTTTACTTTCTGGCTGTGCTGGAGATAGTTATTTGGTCCATTTTCTGCTGGATATCCGGAGGCTATCCGAGCCATGAACTACTCATGGCCGGCATTGCCAAGGCAGTGTATGAAGATCGTAAGCGATCCCAGCCAGGGGACCTCGTATGAAGCCGGTGCTTGTCGTGATTGAATGGCACAGACTGGGGGATGCTATTCTCGCATTGCCGTTTATAAATGGGGCACTTGCCGCTTTCGACGTACGGGTGATATGTACGTCACTAACGAAGCCTGTTTTCGAGATGATTTTGCCCCCCGAGCATGTTGTGGTATGTGAACCACCCTGGGAAGGTGGAGGATTGCAGGCTTGGAAGCAATCCCTGCGCACACTCCGTACGCTTTGTCCTGCGGTGGTTATGTCGGTGTGGGCGGATGTGAGGGTTCACATGTTAATGGCCTTAAGTCAGGCGCCCCGGCGAGTTGGATTCCCAATGACGGAAGTGAACTACTATGCCAGTCGCGTGCCGTGGCGGCGACGGAATCGCTTACTTGGAAGAATGATCGAGGGTCTGGGGCCCATGGTGTTGGGGCGCCCCTTGTTGACCGATACGTTGCATCGCACTAATGTATCTCAATCTCATTTACTGGCCTGGCGGCAGATCGCTGAAGTTGTCGCGGTGGCTTGGTCAACCACAACGCCGTGGATGAACACCAAACCTTTTGAACGCCCTATTCCTCACCACAAGCCCCTATGGTTGATTCATCCCGGGGCGCGGAAGGCGGTTCGACAGTGGCCTGCTGAACGTTTTGAAGAAGTGGTGAAAACGTTAGTTGAGACCGGACATCCTGTGGTGGTGGTCAAACCGCCAGATAGCCCCGGTTTGTCCATAGAGCATTCCTTGATATATTCTGTGGCGCCCGGATCCTTTTCTGAGCTGGCTAGTCTGGTGAATTGTGTCGATGCTGTTCTATGTAATGATTCCGCGGTAAGTCATCTTGCGGCCGCTCTTGGACGAAAAGTGGTATGTATCTTTGGCCCCATGGATCCGAATATCTATGCTCCCTATGGCAATGAGTCGCATGTGGTGGTTCGGGATGTGTGTCCTTGGCGGCCCTGTTTAGACACTTGCCGAATGTCGTCCCCAATATGCGTGGAAGCCGTCACCGGAGAAATGGTGTACAGCGAAATGGTTGCTGTGGAGCATGAATTGTCCGAGATTCAGGCGAAGGAACTTACATGACCCGCAACGCCATGAAAATTGCTTTCCTCGGATCACGGGGAATCCCCGCTAGATACAGTGGGTTTGAGACGTTTTATGAACAATTGGCGGTGCGGTTGGTTCAACGCGGCCATCAGGTCTCTGTTTATAATCGTTCGCATTTTATCCGGGATGTAAAAGGGGAATATAAAGGAGCCCGATTGATTTCGCTTCCCTCAATTTCCACCAAGCACTTGGATACGATCACTCACACGGCGCTGTCATCATGCCATGCTTTATTTCAAGGTTATGATATTGCCTATTACTGTATTGTGGGCAACAGTCCGTTGGTATGGTTGCCGCGGATGGTTGGGGCAAAAACCTTATTAAACGTGGATGGGGAAGATTGGGCGCGGGAAAAGTGGTCGGGGTTTGCCCGATGGTACCAGCGGTGGTGTGAGAAGGTCGCGACACGCACGGCCACGAAGATTGTCGCCGATGCCCGGGTGATCCAACGGCGATATCGTGAAGTCTATAATACGGAGTCGGTGTTTGTGCCGTATGGCGCAAACGTGTGTCCGCAGGAAGAGGTTGCCGCCCTTGCGCAATGGGGATTGGAGTCTCGGGAATATATTCTCTATGTCGGGCGGTTTGTGCCGGAAAACTGCATTGACTTACTCATTCGGGCCTTTAAGGGGGTTCGGACGGAAATGAAGCTGGTTTTGATTGGAGATGCTCCGCACAGCGAAGGTTATAAGCAAGAACTCTATAAGGCAGCGGAGGGTGATTCTCGTATCATTTTCACTGGCTACGCTTTTGGGAAGGTTTACGCCCAATTAAGCAGTCATGCTTATCTCTACGTTCAGCCTTCGGCCATCAATGGAACCCGCCCGGCGCTTTTGGATCAACTCGGGTTTGGAAATGGAGTGCTGGTTCGGGATACACTGGCTAACAGCGAGGTTGTTGGGGATTGTGGAGCTCGATTTTCCAATGACCAACCTGAGCGCCATTTGCAGGAAAAGCTTCAGACGTTAATCGATGATCCTGCGGAGGTTGATCGCCTTCGGCAGAAAGCAACCTCCCGAATTAATCAATATTACAACTGGGAATGGATTACGGATTGCTATGAGGATCTCTTTGCCCGCATGATCGCAGGCAGTCCGGTCATTTCGTATGATGAGTTTCTTCAAAGAAAAAATTACAGCTTTTCTGATTGATAAGTGGAGTACCAATGATGAAATTGTTGTTCCAGAAATTGCCCTGTTGCTTCAAGGGCGAACGGAGCCTGAGGTGGGGCACGACTTTTCTTTGGGGGATAGTGGCGACCCTGGTGTTCATGCTTTACGGGTTAGGCGGCAATGTTGAGGAAGTTGAGCATATTGGTCGATCTTCGATTAGGTGGATGATCCTGGAATGGAACACTAAATCTGGAGAATATAGTCATGGGTGGTTGGTTCCATTAGTCAGTCTTGCCGCCATATGGAGAATTCGGAAAGAACTGGTGGCCGTGCCGAAAAAAGTTTGTGGTTATGGCTTAGGGATTATCGGCTTAGCCCTGTTGCTATACTGGTTTGGGATCAAAGCCCAGCAAACCCGCCTTGTATTAATGTCACTGCCCTTATTGCTTTGGGGGATTCCTGTTTTTGTGTTTGGATGGTCTGCGGGACGATTGTTTATTTTTCCCTGTGCTTATTTGGCGTTTTGTGTGCCACTGGTATTTATCGATGCAGTGGCATTTCCTCTACGACTTCTGGCGAGCAGTTTGTCGGAGGTCCTGTTAAATGGGGTGGGCATTCCTGTGAGTCGGGCAGGGACGGCGATCACCTCTTTGACGGGAGGACGATTTAACATCGATGTGGCCGACCCTTGTAGTGGGTTGCATTCCCTCATGGCTATGGCGGCCTTGGGGGCCGCTTACGCGTATTTCAACCATCGTCGTGCCCTGGCTCAATGGATGCTGTTTATCGGGAGTTTGCCCATTGCAGTGGCCGGTAATGTGATTCGGGTGGCCAGTATCGCCGTGGTGGCGACATTTTTCGGGCAGGAAAACGCGATGACTTTTTATCATGATTACTCAGGCTATGTGATGTTCGGGGCTGCGGTACTGTTGATGATGGGATTGGGGAATCTGATCAAGCACTATGTTGAAAAAAGGGGCATCCAATGAAGGAGGCGCAGACCAAGGCAGTTGGGATTGTCATCCTGTTATTAATCCTGGTGGGATGTTCAACTTGGTTTACGCCGCCCGTTCATTACACGGGGTACATCCGCTTGCGGACGGACGGGCTCCCTGCACAAGTTGGTCGATATGAGGGGACTGACATCTATTTCTGTCAAAACCAGCAATGTCTTGCGGTCTTCTCTGCTCCAGAGTTAAGGCAAACCAATGTGTGCACCAAGTGTGGCCATGAACTTAACACCATGTCGCCTGCGGAGAGAGGCGTCCTGCCCGCAGATACAATGATTCTGAAGAAACGTTACTCGGCACAGGGAGAGCCACCTATTTTTGTGAGTGTTGTGTTCAGCGGTGAGAATCAGCGCAGTATCCATCGTCCGCAACGCTGCTTGCCCGGACAGGGATATGTGATTGAAAATACTCGGACGTTGACTGTCCCGAGGACGGGAAAGAATCCACTGAAGGTCGAGGTGTTGAGCGTCAGGACTCAGTTAGGGGGAGGGGGCGAAAAACAGACCGTCTGCATGACTTATGCATATTGGTACACTGGAGGGGATTATGAAACCCCTTTCCACTTTGATCGATTGGCCAAGACTGCCATGGATCGTATTTTCAAAAATCGGCTCGATCGGTGGGCCTATGTTGCCCTTTCCATTCAACACAATCCATCCGAGGACCATACCCTGGAGTTGGAATCTTTCATCTCGCACTTGTACCCGTTGATTCAAAAGGACTAAGCGCCGCTCTCTCTCGGGTAATGTGGTAAAGGCGGACGCGAGTCCCTTGGCGTGTCCATTCGCGAAGGAGGCTCTTTCGTAGAGCCATTCCATTCAAAAACTCTTCTTCCCTGACGTTTAACGTCAGCAGGGATGCATTCATAACTTCGGGGTGTGCATTCCACCATTCCAGGTTATGTATGGGAATGGATGGGAGAAAAGCAGCCAGGGAAAGGCTGGTCATGGTTTTCTGGCGTAGTGCTTTTTCGCCATCTCCAAGCGGAAGTATGTCTCGCTCATAGACGATCCCCATATCCGCATAATCAACAATAATCAATGGGGCCAGGGCTTTCTCGTTGGGATGGGCTAGAAAAGAAATGGCGTCCGCAAAGTTCTGGCGGTTCGCAGAAAGAATTTTCAATGCCTGTAATTTCGCTGACAGGAGCGAGTGCATGCCGATGCCCAGGGCCAGAAGGGCGGTCGCGGATAGCATGAGGATTCTTTTGCGATGTTGGGCTGAGCGGGAGGTGGCGAGCAGGGCGAGCCGGTCCATAAGTGGAGTTGCTGCGGTCCCGCAGATTAAGGCTAGCCCGAAGGAAGTCTCCACTAAATAGGTTCTGACAATAAACTCCAGCGTCAAGATTCCCAGCAAGGCGGGGGCCGCCCAAATTGCCCCGATTCCCGCTGGATGACGAGATAGAATCAAGAGGGGGAACGCGGATATTAAAAACAATAGGGCGAAGTTGGGTGCCATTTTGAGGAAAAGTGCCCCAGCGATGGAGATGCCCATGGAAATTACAAGAGTATTTAAAGTGTCATGCGTTGAGCGGAAAAGTACTCGTTGAATTGCCAGAAACAAAACAGCGACCCATACAAGGATGGTGGGGAACGCAGTAAGGCAACTCGCATAGAAGGACCATCGTTGCATGATGAAAGCGGAGCATAGGTCGAAGCCCTGCCTCAGAGGAATGCCCTGTCGGGATTGGACTGCGGGATTCATGAGTAGCCACAAAACCCCTCCTGTTAGCATGAGCGCAGCCGATATAGCGAGATAGCGCCGGGTGTGCTGGTTTAACTGTTTCCATTTTACGGCAAGTAATTGAGAACAGATCAAGGGGACGAGCAGAGCGGCCGGCTCCTTGGCGGCCACCGCCATGCAAAACAACGCGATGGCGCCAGCCAAATGACGGCGCGAATTGAATTTAATGGCAAGTGCGAAACACCAGAGCGCTCCGTGAGCGAACAATAATTCGAGCGTATAGGTAAGATCTGAAAACCAGAAGACGATATATGTTAAAAAATAAAAGGCCACCCCGTAGGCGGCCATCGAGGCAAAAGCGACACGAGTGGATAGTGCAGTCTTGATGAAAGCAAAGAAGGTGGCGAGTGCGGCGAGATAGGAAAATAGGATGGCAACCTGGTAGGGGTAAGGGTTTAGCCCCGCAAGGTGGTACAGACCCCACCATGTCAGATTTTGTACAGGGCGAAACATGCCGAACAGAACGGCTTGGGATGGCCGGAAGCAATCCTGCCAGGGATGTAGTCGTGCCCACTGAAGATAAACGACATCATCCTCTCGGAAATACACGGGGAATAGAGTCGGCAAGACCAGCGATACCATGACAAGAAAACTAACCGTTATGAGAATAGGATGGTTTTCTGAAGTTTGCTTGAGTTTGATGCCTCGCTGTAAAAAAGGGGAGAGCATCAATAAGCTCCCTTGGCGAACAGTACCACCCCGATGGTGCGTAACAGGATTTTAAGATCCAGCATGAAGCTCTGGTTGCGAAGGTAATAGTCGTCCAGAATGCACATGTTATGGAAGCTGATGTCACTTCTCCCTGAGACCTGCCACAGGCACGTTAACCCTGGCAACCCGCTGTGCCGGCTGTAGTGCCACTCCTCATAGTAGTTCTCAAAGTCCCGTTTCGGTAATGGACGGGGCCCCACCAGGGTCATTTCTCCCCTCACGACGTTGATCAGCTGCGGAAGCTCGTCCAGACTGAATCGTCGCAAGAAACGGCCCGTCGAGGTAATTCGAGGGTCCCGCTTGATCTTGAACAAGCCTTCGCCTGATTCATTGAATTCCTCGATTTGTGCCTGTAATTCATCGGCGCGATCGTTCATGGTCCGGAATTTATACATCCGAAATGGACGGCGGTTGATTCCTATCCGATCCTGCATGAAAAACACAGGGCCCCGGCTTGTGATTTTAATCAAGATGGCCGTCAGAAGCATAAAGGGGAGCGCGCCAATCAGTATGAATGCGGCCAGTAATTGCATGGTTACTTGCCGTAACTGGTGGTGCCACTTTCCAATAGGGGAGACGGCGAAATGCACCAAGGGGAGCTCCATGAAAAAATCAGAGCCCATACCCGCTTCGTTGATCAGTACATTGAGTTTGTCGGAAAGAATTTTAACTTCCTGGCCCAAACTCTCGCCTAATTCTAAGAGTTGCATGATTTGTGATACGGATAAACTGTTGTCGGCGCATAGGATCATTTGGCATCGGTGCCGCTGCACCTCCGTTTTGATTTTGGCAAGAAGTTGCTCTGTGGAAAGTAAAGGATCGATAGGGAGGCGGGCTGCGATGGATAATCCCGCTGATTTCGTGATGGTGATGTAACGATCTATGAATTCAGATTCCTGCCCGCTCCCGACCAGAAGTACCCGGGTTATGGCCAGTTTGGATCGATCCATAAGTGCCACAGTCATGAGGCGACACAGGACGGTGAACCCAACGTTTACGGCGAGCAGGCTTGCAAACACACTTCGTGGATGGAATTCGTTTCGGGTTAGATAGAAATACCCGTAGAACAAACTTAGAGCGAGGATGTTGGCGATGACTATTGATAAGACTTCGTCGTGCCGGCGGATAAAACGTCGCCGGGAGTAAAGATTCATATAGCCATAGAGGAATAGAATCGTTCCGCTTAGCAGCAACAGAATCCGGGGTGCGTTGTAGAAGTAGAAGTGGGCAATGTCACTACCCACATCCCCCGTGTCTCGCAGGCCGAGCGTGACGTTGACCCAGGTGAAGAAGTCATGGCCTGTTGAACTGTAAAATCTGATAAACAACATCGTGAAATAGGCGGCGACGATGGCAAATAGATCGCTGAGTAGGAGGGGTATGGATGATCGAAAAAAACGTTGCCGCCAGGTAAGATAGGGTGCGATGGTGACCGTCATTGTTGGTTGCTCGTTTCGGAATGTTTATTCCTGCGATAGGGCGCGGCGTGGCTCGAAATAGCCACCGTCAGTCCCGTCAGGATTCCTAGCAACCAGGGGGTACCAGGGATCTGTAGATTGAAGTCACCGAATGAATGGATGGCCATGGCAAGCGCTGCGAGCAGGAGTCCTGGCAACATCCATGCAAATTTGTTGTTAGCGTTTGAGGCGGGCTCCAAAGATAGGTTGTTTGCCCATCGTTTCCATCGGCGGTAAATTTGCCAGAGTGCTGTACCAATGGCCCCAAGAAATAGTATCAGGCCCACGCTGCCATATTCCTCAAGTAATTGAGCCCAATCATCATGGGCCTCGAATGAATGAAAGGTGTTGTTTATGTGCGTCGGCCAGATCCCGTTTTCACGATCCCCGTCAGGTGAGGACGCAAAGTGAGGCCAGAGATTTTGATGCATGCCGGGGCCAATCCCGAACCAAGGGGCGGAGCGCCAAGCCCGCAGGGCCGCAGCTGACATTTGATAACGATCAGAGTGCTGAAGTTCGCTCCATGGGTATTCTTTAAACCGTTTCACATAATGTCCCCCAAACGCAGTGAAGGCGATGATCCCGGCGATCAAGCAGAATAGCCCCCCGCCTCGTCCTAACCACCGGGTTCGCTTGTCCCATGACATGGTGCAAAGCCATAAGGCTGCCAAAATAACGATGCCTGCGACAATTCCTCCTCCCCGCGAACGGCTTAAGATAATGCCCCAGAGTGCGATGCCCGACAAGCCTGCCGCAATAATCCGCTGAACCAGCGGTGTAGATTTTGTTAGCGTCAAGGCCAGACTCAGAGCGAGGCCGATCTCCATCAAGCCTGAAAAATGATCCGGGCAAAAGTAGGTGCCGGTGGCGCGGTGATAACCTTCCTGATATTGCGGAAAGCCTGCGACCCAGAGCACTTTCGCATTGCCTGCCAGTATGTGATTGGCGATGCCATAGATCCCAATCAGAACAATATTGGCAAGCAATAACATGGCCAGCCAGCGTTGTTTTGACTCAGAAAGCCCAACTGCAGCCATTAAACCCAAAAGGAAGGGGGTGAGTTGCAGCAGGAAGCTTCGTTCGGCGTCCATAGGGACATCGGTTTGAATGGCTCGAATCAAGGCATAAAGTAAAAATGGCAGCCATGCCAGCATCAGCGTGAAGGAGATGGTGGAAAAGTTCAGCCGTGCGGTCCCGAGTCGGGCAGACAGCATTAGCCTTGTAGTAAAGCATGTGCTGGCGACAAATATAAGGGTCACAAAAGGCCAAAACCACCAGTTTTCCCAGGCCCCAAAGAGCCAGGTTGAGCCGATGGTAATCAGGGCCAATAAGCCGAACAAAATCTCTCCCAATATGGTGTCGAATCGTTGCATAAGTTAGTGAAGTGCAAAGTTATGACGGAGTCCAGATTCAGGCAAGCATAGAAAAACGGTTTATTATTGACATATATAAATACAGTGATATGTTGTGGCTATGAAAACGAATGAAGGCTGCATTTCTGAATTGTCTATGGATCTTTTGGAGCGGATGGCGGGGGCATTGAAAATTTTGGCGCATCCGTGTCGGCTTAAGTTGGTCGAGATTCTCCAAAGAGAAGGGGATTTGCCGGTACATCTCATTATGGCTCGACTTCAGATTCCGCAGGCAACGATCTCGCAACATTTAAATCAGATGCGGCGGGCCGGCTTAGTGAAGGCGGTGAGAAAAGGTAAAGAGGTGTGGTATGGCATTGCCGATCCTAGCGCCTTAACCATTCTGGATTGTATACGGAAGAAACAGTTGTCAGCGGGCAGTAAGCAGTAGGCAATAGGTAGTGGGCAATAGGCAATGGCCAGTAAGCAGTGAGCAGATTTCCGTGGGCAGTGAGTAGAAAATTGATTCAGGGTCAAAAACATATGAAAATACTTGTTATAGGTGGGGTAGCTGCGGGAATGTCGGCGGCCGCTCGTGCGCGGCGGTTGGACGAAACTGCTGAAATTGTGGTTTTGGAACGTAGCAAGCATGTATCCTTTGCTAATTGCGGCTTGCCCTATCATGTTGGTGGCGTCATTAAGGAGCGCGATAATCTTTTGCTTCAAACCCCGCAAAGTCTGAAGGCTTCTCTAAACCTGGATGTCCGTGTAGGGCATGAAGCACGGGGAATTGACCGCCAACGGCGCACCGTACAGGTGATGGAATTGGCGTCCGGACGTGAATACGATGAGTCGTATGACAAATTGGTTTTAGCGCCCGGTGCTGTGCCGATCCGTCCTAATTTAACCGGGATTGATCACCCTCGTGTATTTGTTCTGCGCAACATCGAGGACATGGATTTGATCAAGGGGATTGTGGATGGGGGCGCACGTAAAGCGGTGGTCATTGGTGGGGGGTATATTGGCGTTGAGATGGCAGAGAATCTGCGTGAGCGCGGGCTCGACGTTGAGCTGGTCGAGATGGCGGATCAAATCATTCCTCCCTTGGATCGTGAGATGGCTCGGGATCTCGAAGTCCATATGGCTGATCATGGCATCAAATTGCATCTTGGATTGGCTGCTGCCGCTTTTCGTGAGGACTCAGGCCGCGTAGCGGTCGAATTGACGAATGCCACGGTTCTTTCTGCGGATCTGGCCATTTTGGCGGCGGGGGTACGTCCAGACACGGCTTTGGCTCGTGCGGCTGGCCTGACGTTGGGTGCACGCGGTGGGATTCAGGTTGATTTACATATGCGGACCTCGGATCCGGACATTTATGCGGCTGGGGATGCTATTGAAGTGGTGGATATGGTCACCGGTCAACCGGCGTTGATTCCGCTTGCGGGGCCTGCAAATCGGCAAGGTCGTATTGCGGGGGAAAATATTTGCGGTCGTGATACGGCATATTCATCCACGCAGGGTACGGCGATCGTTAAAATATTTGATATGACCGGCGGTGGTACCGGTGCCTCGGAAAAGACCTTGAAGAGAACCGGGCGTCCCTTCCTTAAGATTTATCTGCATCCCTCCGGCCACGCCGGCTATTATCCGGGCTCTGCCCAGATGCATATCAAGGTGCTCTTTGAACCGGGTTCAGGAAAATTGCTGGGCGCGCAAGTGGTGGGATATGATGGGGTCGATAAGCGGTTGGATGTCTTTGCCACAGCCATCCGGGCAGGTATGACCATTTCCCAGTTGCAACACCTGGAGTTGGCTTATGCTCCTCCCTATGCTTCCGCCAAAGATCCTGTCAATATGGCCGGTTTCATTGGCGATAACCTGCTTCGGGGTGATCTGGTTCTGTGGTATGCAGAAGAGTTTCCCATCAAGACCGCTGATGGTTTAATATTGGATGTCAGAAGCCCTCAGGAATATGAGCTTTGGCATATTCCCGGGGCCGTCAATATCCCGCTTGGGAAGCTGCGCGCTCAGTTGGACAAAATCCCCAAAGATCGCATGGTCTATCTGTATTGCAAGGTAGGTTTTCGGAGTTATTTGGCGTATCGCTTGCTGCGGCAGCGTGGAATTTCAAAATTGGCCACCCTGGCCGGGGGCTCTCTGACTTTTTGCAGCGTACACGATGAGTCAGTTTGCAAGGATCCGGCAAGCCATGAAAAACCAAAACCCTTGCTCTCTTATGCTGAGGAACCCAAAGTGTCGCAGATTATGGCGGCCGTAAAAACAGTTGAGGTCGATTGCTGCGGAATGCAATGTCCGGGGCCGATCAAACGGCTGAAAGATGAAATGGACAAGCTTTCACCAGGAGATCAACTCACAATATGCGCTACAGATCCTGGATTTTTCAGTGATGCGCCCGCTTGGTGTCGTCGTAATGGACATGAAATTCAGAACATCAAACGTGAAGCGGGGAGAATTGTGGCCCATATCCGTAAAGGCGATGTGTCTGCGACTCCCGCCGGCAATGGCGGTGCTCCGAAGGATAAGAAGACGTTTGTAATATTCTCAAATGATCTGGACAAGGTCATGGCGGGGTTTGTGATGGCAAATGGGGCGCTGGCTATGGGGTGCGAGGTTACTTTGTTTTTCACATTCTGGGGTATTAATACCTTACGCAAGCCGGGCCCGCAGGCTTCAGGGAAAGGCCTTCTCGATAACATGTTTGGCTGGATGATGCCGAAAGGGCCGGAGGCGCTGACGCTGTCCAAGATGAATATGATGGGCATGGGCACGGCCATGATGAAAATGGTGATGAAAAAGAAAAATGTCGATTCGCTACCCGCATTGATTGCCGCCGCACGATTTGCCGGTGCCAAACTTGTGGTTTGTACGATGTCGATGGATGTGATGGGGATCAAGCCTGAAGAGCTGATTGATGGTATTGAGTATGGCGGGGTTGCCGCCTTTCTCGGCGAGGCGGATCAATCCAATGTGACAATGTTCATCTAGTTCACAGTCCATGACGGGTAAGAGTTTTACCCGTCCAGGTAAGTAACTTGCGTTTTTTTAACTTCAAGATCAGGCGGGACAGGGTTTCCGGTGTAGTCCCGATGGCGCCCGCAATGTCTTTTTTGGAAATCGACAGAGTTACGGTCTTTTGGTTGCCAAACTGCTCCTTCAGGAACCAAAGCAGTCGCCCTTCCACGTCATGGGCCTGTTGCTGAACGATGCGTTCAGCAAGATAGCGTTGTTTGCGCATCAGCATGGCAATGAAGTCGTTACGGAAGCCTTCGCTGTTGAGCAGGTGATGAACGTCGGCCCGCGGAAAGACGATTACATCGCAATCAGACAGTGCCACGGCGGTCACAGGATAATTCTCTCGCTCAAATAGAACAACTTCAGCGAAAACCTCACTGGGTTGGACGATTTTAATGACCACTTCGCTGCCGTCAGGGGCTGTCTTGTGGAGTTGGATGGCGCCCCGCCGCAATAAAAACAGCGCGCGACCAGGATCGCCTTCGTGAAACAGGAAACTCCGCTTTTTTAATTCTTTCACAGAGCAGATGGCTGCAAGTGCCTTAACGCTATCTCGTGATAGTTCCTTGAAAAAACTGCTTTCTGCGAGAAACTGATAACCTTTAATCATCTTTTAACTGTATCCTTCATTTTCCTGCAAGACAAGACAACAGCAGGCCCCCCCCCATCCTCACCTAAGGACATGCCGTCTTTGTGATGACACTCATTTGACGCCCTGCCCACGCGGCTCAGACAAGCTTCGCCCTCCAAAAAGAAAGATCTAGAAGATAAAGATCATTCTGCTGGAGGGCGAAGCTTGTCTGAGCCGCGTGATGATGGGGTGCCATAAGAGTTCTTATATCGTAATCCGGCTCTTTAACGAGGATTGGATCGTTCGAATTCTGGCAATACCTAACAAAATGAGAATTATTGCCCATGTTTTGCTTACCGTTGCCAAGTGGCGGAGGAATCGGTAGAGTAAATGAACTTTTTCCGGATTGGGAGGATCAATTATGGCTTCGAAATGGAATTGGGCGGAACAGCGAGCCCGCAAAGCTTTTGTGGCGCTTCAGGATGGAACGATTTTGCGGGGGTATTCTGTCGGTGCCCCGGTGGACGCTTACGGGGAGGTGGTATTTAACACGGGCATGGCGGGATATCAGGAAATCCTCAGTGATCCCTCCTATAGTGGTCAGTTTGTGACGATGACTTATCCGGAGATCGGTAGCACTGGTATGAATCAGGCCGACATGGAAAGTCGGCAACTTTTTGCCAGTGGATTTATCATTCACGACATGAACATCCCCAGCAACTGGCGGGCGGATGGTTCGGTGTCTGAATATCTTGCGAAATGGTCCATTCCGGCGATTGCGGGTGTTGATACCCGGGCGCTCACGACGCGGCTCCGCATGGAGGGGACTCAGCGTGGCTTTATGAGTGTTTCCGGTAAGGTTAATGAGGCTGATGCCGTGCAAAAAGCCAAAGAGTGGGTCGGCTTGGATGGTCAGGATTATGCGGCAAAAGTTTCCTGCAAGAAAGCCTATCAGTGGGATTCAGATGAGTCGTTATCCCGGAGCTGGGGGATTGCGAGTGAATTACCGAAGGCTGATCTGAAAATCGTAGCTTATGATTTCGGGATCAAGTGGAACATTCTGCGCAGCCTTCGCCGGAATGGCATGTCTGTGACCGTGGTGCCTGCCCAGACGTCTGCGGCAGAGGTTCTGAAGCTGAAGCCCGATGGAGTCTTTTTCTCTAATGGGCCAGCTGATCCTGCGGCGGTTACTTATGCGATTGATGCGGCCCGTGAATTACTGGGCAAGCTCCCGTTGATGGGGATTTGCCTCGGGCACCAGATTTTGGGATTGGCCTGTGGCGGGAAGACGTACCGGCTTAAGTTTGGTCATCATGGGTGTAATCATCCTGTGAAGAATTTACTGACGAATGCGGTGGAGATTACCTCTCAAAACCATAATTTTTCAGTAGATCCAGCCTCCTTGGACATGTCCAAACTTAACGTGACGCATATTAATTTGAATGATCAGACGGTAGAGGGATTGTCACACAAGAAAGAGCCGATGTTCTGTGTTCAGTATCATCCCGAATCCTCTCCGGGGCCCCATGATCCTTATTATCTATTCACCCAGTTCCGCGAATTAATTCGAAAGGCTTAAACGTTATGCAGGGTCACAATTGGATTGCCATTCTTGATTTCGGGTCCCAGTACAGTCAACTGATTGCCCGCCGGGTGCGTGAACAGCGGGTCTATTCCGAGCTGTTGAAATTCAATATTACCGCGGCTGAACTGGCCGCCCGTAAACCAGCGGGAATCATTTTATCGGGTGGCCCGGCGAGCGTTTTAGACAAAGGGTCCCCCTTGTGTGATCCGGCCATCTATGAGTTGGGCGTGCCTGTCCTGGGAATATGCTATGGGCAGCAGATGACGGCCAAACTTATGAATGGTGCCGTAAAGCCTGGGCATACCCGGGAATATGGCAGCGCGCGGATCTCGGTGGTGGATTCCTCCTCATTGTTTCGTGATCTACCTTCGACGCTTGATGTATGGATGAGTCACGGCGATCAGGTGGAGCGTATGCCTGAGGGCTTTTCCGTGTTGGCCAAGACGGATACGTGTCCGGTGGCGGCCATGGGGAATTCTGCGCGACGAATCTATGGACTTCAGTTCCATCCCGAGGTGGTTCATACCCCACAGGGATCGACCATTCTCAGCCGCTTCCTCTTTGATATCTGCAAGTGTCGGCCTGATTGGGAAATGGCCCAGTTCATCAAGGAGAGCGTGGCGGCTATCCAGACAAAAGTGGGGGATGGTCACGTTTTGTGCGGGCTGAGTGGAGGAGTCGATTCCTCGGTGGTGGCTGCCTTACTGCATCGCGCCATTGGCAAACAACTTCATTGTGTTTTTGTGGACAACGGTTTGGTGCGGGCGAATGAAGCCCGGCAGGTTGAGGAGCTTTTTGGAAAAGCCTTTGGCATTGATCTGCATGTGGCGCATGCCCAGAAACTGTTTATGGATGGACTGAAGGGAGTTACAGACCCGGAACAGAAGCGCAAGATTATCGGGAAAACTTTCATTGATGTGTTTTCGACCGAAGCCCGAAAATTCGGAGAGGCTGAATTTCTTGCCCAGGGAACGCTCTATCCTGACGTTATTGAGAGTGCCTCCCCATTGGGTGGGCCCTCGGTAACGATCAAGAGCCATCATAATGTGGGTGGGCTGCCGGATGATCTGAAGTTCAAGTTGATCGAGCCTGTTCGGGAGCTGTTCAAGGATGAGGTGCGTTTACTGGGGCGCGAGCTTGGCCTGCCCGGATATGTAGTCGATCGACAGCCGTTTCCCGGGCCCGGTCTTGCCGTCCGGATTCTTGGCGAAGTGACAGAGGAGCGGGTCGCTTTGCTTCAGAAGGCGGATCTTCGGGTTCAGGAAGAAATGCAGAAGGATCCGATGTATGCCAAAATCTGGCAATCCTTCGCGATATTGCTACCCATTCAGACTGTTGGGGTTATGGGCGACTGCCGAACCTATGAGAATGTGGCCGCCCTGCGCATTGTGGAAAGTCAGGATGGCATGACGGCCGACTGGTCGCGGGTGTCTTATGATACGCTGGCCCGTATATCTACCCGCATCATTAACGAGGTTTCTGGCATTAATCGTGTGGTCTATGATATCAGTTCAAAACCACCTGCGACCATCGAATGGGAGTGAAAAAGGGAGAGGTATGAGGCGAAGTACGATCTGGTTCCTTTTGCTCGGATTAACCGCTCTGGCTCAAGCTGACACGATGACGTTGAATAATGGGCAGGTGGTTAAAGGTCGCTTCATGGGCTTTACTGATCGGAAGTTTGATTTCAAGACTGAGGATGGGGCGGCTATTTCTGAGTACCCTCTTAATGTGAAATCCATTATCCCGGAGGTGCCACTCACGGTGTCGATAGAGTTGGCGCGTAGTACTTACGAGAATGTCGAGTTTCGGTCTTTTGGTGAGTTTGTCATTCACCTTGCAAAAGATGGGAAACCTATTGATGAACGTGTGATCATGCTGAAGAAGCTCACGATTAATCAGTCGCCTCAGGACACAAGGATTAACAAGGGAAGGGGGGGTGCCCCGGATGAGTCCGTCGAGGAACCCGCTCGTGAATGGCAGCGATCTGGCAAGTGGCGCGAAGTTGATCCTAAAAACAGTTCGGTCATTAGTAAGGGAGAAGAAGTTGATATTGAAGATTTCCTGAAAAAGGGGTTCGTCAATATTGTGCATTTCCATTACCCGAAAGCCTTGGCGAGTATTCGGGAGGGGAATTATGTTGAAGCACTAGCCGCCAAACCATCAAATCGGATCGTGATTCTGAAAATTGTGGCCGCTGACTTCAAAGTCCCGATATGTGAAGCGTTAGAGATTAAGTCATTGCCACAGTTCTGGTTTTATGATGCTCGGGGGCGGTTGGTGAAGAAGTTAGCGGATCGCTTTACCGAGGGAGATATTGATGGGGCGTTAAAGTTGGCACGGCGAGGATTATGATGGGCGCGCCCGGTCGGCGTGCCCCCTCGGAAAGAAGTTGTCAGATGCCGATCATGCGTGAGAGAATCATATGGTAGCGGGAAACTTTGTTCATTCAGTTCATTGAACGATTGCGAGGAACACCATGGCGCGTCAGAGTGTTGATTGGGAAGATATGTTTCGCGCACTTGAAGCGTATAGTAAGGAGCATGGGGACTGTCAGGTTCCCGCTAACTGGAAAAAGAATCTCCAGCTTGGGCGGTGGGTGGCGATGCAGCGATATCGTCATAAAATCGGAGAGCTCACAAAATCCTATGTGGTTCGTTTAACTAAAATCGGTTTTGTTTGGTCGCCCGCTGATAAAGTCTGGAACGACATGTATCAACGGTTGGTGAAATACAAGAAGAAACATGGTCATTGTGATGTGCCTTCTTCGTGTCCTTCGGAACCTGATCTGGCAAATTGGGTGGCAAATCAACGACATCGCAAGAAAATGAACTCCCTTGCCGCTGGTCGGGTTACGCAACTGGAAGAAGCCGGGTTTGTTTGGTCGGTTTACGGGAAGCAGCAGCGAGAGAAAGTGATGGAAGTCAAGCGCAAGACGGCTCCCGTTCAGGCATTGACTTCCGCGCCGGTGAGTGAAGAGCGTCTTTATCAGATTAGCGGTGAGTATATTCAATATAATGGAACTGGGGAGATGCCTCCTCGACTTGCAAAATATGTTCAGCTTCATAATGGGAATTTACCTTCATGTATTATTTTGCCCCGCATGCCCTTGGTTTTTAGGCTTGGGGGGAGCGATTCCGCAGGGATTCCTGCGCTGAAGATCAAATGGGCTGGCAAGGGGCCGCTCCCTGAGGATGTGCTCGAGTACCTGAATGAGACAGGGGCGCTGCCGCCTCATGGTCCGTAAGGATCGAAACAGGAGGTAAATATTGAAAACTCCAGTACAATATTTTGTCCGGACGCTTTGTGCGATGGTGGCCATACCGTTGGTGTTCATCGTGATTTATCCCTTTGTGTATTTGCTTTTGCCGGAAGCGACGGCCCGGTTGGCCGATCTGCCAAGAGATGTGGGGGTTCTTTTGATGGGTGAGGCTGTTTTTGCTCCTTTATGTGGCATATGGTTATATTTACGGGCTCGATATCAGGCTTCTAAAACAGAACTCAGTGAGTCCTGTGATACCCGTGATATCCTTTAATTAACTTGCATGAGTACGGTTTCACATAGTTCTAGAATTTCCGATATTTTACTCCGTCGCGGCAGTATGTCGGCCGAAGCGCTGCAACAGGCGCAGGAGCAGGCGCAGTCGCTTTCAATACGACTTGAGAAATATCTGCAGGATAACTCGTTAATTACGCCGACGGAGGCGACGCTGTGTCTGGCGGAATATCTGCGGATGGCGCCCATCACGCTGGCGCATTTTACTCCGAGCCCCCAGCTCCTTGAAACCATTCCCGCTGATATCTTGCGAAAACACCAGGCTGTGCCGATCATGAAAGTGGGTGGGCTTTTGGTGGTTGCATTAGGGGATCCGTTTGATGTGATGGCGGTGGATGAGCTCCATGTGATTTCCGGGCTCCAGATCATGCCGCTGGTCGCGGGTGAAAAGGATATCCAGGACGCCCTTGCGCGAGCCTTGGCTCCGGCGGAGTCCAGTAATATTGATCTCGAAGATATCATGCGCGATTCCGATGATGATATCGAAGTCGGAAAAGAGGATAAGCAGGAGCTCAGTCTTGAGGAAATCATGGAGAGCGCTGAGGGGGCGCCTGTCATCCGGATGGTGAATATGATGCTGGTGGAGGCGTTGCGTACGAAGGCCAGCGATATTCATATTGAGCCGCAGGAAAAAACGCTGAGGCTCAGGTATCGAATTGATGGGTCGCTGAGAGAGCGGCCAAGTCCCCCGAAGAGTTATCAGCCTGCCATTATTTCCCGTATCAAGATTATGTCTGATATGGATATTGCGGAACGGCGTATCCCGCAAGATGGTCGCTTCCGGATTAAGGCGCTGGGGAAGGAAGTGGATATCCGGGTCAGTGCGCTTCCCTCCATCCATGGGGAGAAAATCGTTATGCGTGTGCTCGACAAGAGCGCCCTATTTCCCAGTCTCAGTGGGTTAGGTCTCGATGAGCATGCCTATGCCGCTTTTGCCTATGCGATCGCTCAGCCACATGGAATCATTCTGGTAACGGGTCCCACCGGAAGCGGGAAAACGACTACCCTGTACTCCTGTCTGCAGGAATTGAACAAAATTGATGTGAATATTGTGACCTGCGAAGACCCTGTTGAATATCAATTGGCGGGTGTCAATCAGGTGCAAATCAATGCGGTGGGGTTAACCTTTGCTGCCGCCTTGCGCTCCATTCTGCGGCAGGATCCGGATATTGTGCTGGTAGGCGAAATCCGTGATGGTGAAACGGCTGAAATCGCGGTAAAGGCCGCGCTTACCGGTCACTTGGTGCTCAGTACGTTGCATACGAATGATGCAGCCGGTGCCATTACCCGACTGATCGATATGGGGATTCCGCCTTTCCTGATGGCGTCCTCCATGATTTTGTCGCAAGCACAGCGACTTTTCCGCAAGCTCTGTACCGCATGTCGGACGCAAGTGGAACTGCCGCTGGATGTGCTCAGGGCCAATAAGATCGATCCGGAGTTTTTCAGGGATCCCAATAATCCAGGGGGGGCTGGTTTCGTGCCCGTTTTTAAGGCTGTCGGCTGTCCAAAATGTAACGGGTCAGGGTACAAGGGGCGGGGTGCCATTATGGAGGTGTTGCCGGTTACCGAGCGTATCAAGGAGATGATTATGAAAGGCGCGACTAGCGGGGAAATCCGTGAGGCGGCGCAGGAGGAGGGGATGTTGACGCTCAAACAGGCCGGATTGAAGAAGGTGAAAGAGGGTGTGACCTCGCTTGAGGATGCCATGGAGCTTACGGGTGGTGAATAAAGGCCGAAGGGAGATGCAGGAATGAGTCCTTTGCTGCGTTCAGGAGGAACTGGGAAACCCGTCGGGGCGATTGGTTCGTTGGCGCCAAAGGTGGCTCAAAAACCGGCTTTGAATACGAGCGCCAAAAAACCGGTTGCCGCTCAGGTAGTCAGAACAACTCGTAAAGGTGTAGGGAAAGTCCGGGGTGCGAATAAAATTGTTCAGAAGGATCTGGCTCCATTTTCCCGGCAGATGGCCGCCATGTTGTCGGCGGGTATGCCGATTGTCGCAGCGCTGGAAACTTTGGAGGAGCAGGCGGCCAACCCCAATTTTAAAATCGTCATAGGTTCGTTGAAACGGAATATTGAAGGGGGCTCCTCTTTCTCTGAAAGTCTTCAGCAGATACCGGATGTGTTCGACGTGCTTTATGTGAATATGGTTCGGGCAGGGGAACAGAGCGGGCAGTTTGCGGAAACCATGCGACGTATCGGCGATTTGCTCGAGGCTACCGCACGTCTACGGCGCAAGGTGAAGTCTGCAATGACTTATCCGGTGGTTGTGCTTTCCCTCTCTTTGATCATTGCCAGCGGTATGATCATTTTCATCGTGCCGGTTTTTGCGGGTATGTTTAATGATTTTGGCGGAAAATTGCCTGCTCCTACTCAATTTCTCGTGGACCTGAGCGCAGGAATCAAAAAGTATGCAGCTATTATTATTCCCGCGATTATGCTCACCATTTGGGGCTTTAAGCGCTGGAAGAAAACCGCCTCAGGCGCATGGGCCATGGATCGCATGGCCTTAAAAGCCCCGGTGTTCGGGTTGCTTACTCAAAAAGTCGCGATTGCTCGTTTTTCCCGTACTCTCAGTCAGTTGGTTCAAAGCGGGGTGCCTATCTTGAACGCGCTTGAAATCGTTGCTAAAGCGGCCAACAATCTGGTGATTGAGTCAGCCATTATGGATGCCCGCAAAGCGGTTGAACATGGGGATACGCTTTCGTCTGGTTTAGAGGGCAAGGATTGTATTCCAAAGTTGGTCGTGCGCATGCTCTCTGCCGGAGAGAAAACAGGTAAAGTTGACGAAATGCTGGGAAGTGTGGCGGACACCTATGATGACGAGGTAGAGGCTATGTTGGCTTCCCTGACCTCCCTGTTGGAGCCATTATTGATGGTATTTCTCGGGGTAGTTATCGGAGGCATTGTGGTTTGTATGTTCCTGCCAATATTCAAGATGGTTGACGTCATCAAGTAAGATACTCATGACAGCGCCCATGCATAAGACTGTCCTCTATGCCGGCCACATCAGGCAGGGAGCGCGAATGGTGGATTTCAGCGGTTGGTCGATGCCTGTGCAATACGATGGAATTCTGATTACCACGGAACACTCCGGTGGGCCGGCTGGATAAAGTTACGGCAGCGAAGGATATGTGTTTTAGGGCTTAGTTATGAACATACAAACAGATCCAAATGAAGAGTTCAGTCTTGCAGGAATACGAATTCTAGTGGTAGATGATGATGAAGTCATACGCCTGCTCGCCCAGCGCGTGCTCATGTCGCGTCACGCCGCAGTTGAAGTGGCTGAAAACGGCCGCTCGGCTTTACAGATTTTACTCCGGCAGGACTTTGATCTGGTGCTGGTTGACCTGCGGATGCAGGAAATGGATGGCATTACTTTCATTCAGGAGGCCCGTAACATCTGGCCATGGCTGGGCTTTGTGATTATGACCGGCTATATGGATGATGTGTCCTCTGATCTTTCTTCCACCCTGGGGGTTACGCGCGTGCTTGCCAAACCGGTTCGTCCGAATCAGCTCTGTCAGGTTTTGATGGAGGAATATAAAGAGCGTCGACTGGGGGTGGGAATGGCGGGCCCCGGGATGGAACAGCATCAGCGTCAGTTGCGGATGTTGGGGCATCTGGGCGAAACGGCGTTGGCTTCGGGCACCTTTGTTGAGGCTTTGCAGGACTTGAGCGAAGGGCTTGGCGAACTACTGGGGTGCGATGTTGCAGGCTTGTTGGGTTTCTCTGAAGGGCAGAATGTGGTTGTGCTGACGGCGCAGAATGCGGTGGCGGAATCTTTCCTGTCAAACTGTCATCAGGAAATGGTCTCTCGTTATGAGGCCTTAAGCGGGAAGAAGACAGGGCAAATCGAATGGCGTGTGCAGATGGAGGGGGTTCCCAGTTCACCGGAAGGACCGGCATTGCCCGGGCGCCTCATGACGATCCCGTTATTGGTCAATAATGAGATTCATGGAATTTTACTATTAGGGGCGGCTGAGGCGGAAAAGATTGCGGCAATCGATATTTCCTTTGTCTATCACATCGCGAACGTCCTCTCTTCTATTTTGGCTGCTGTTACCCGAATCCGGCAATTGGCTGCCCACGATTCCCTGACGGGGCTTTTTAATCGGGAATATTTTGAGGAGCAGGCGGAGCGGGCCTGGCAGTTAGCACGACGATATGGGCATCATATGGCTGTTGCCATTATGGATGTGGATCATTTTAAAGCCGTCAATGACACCAATGGGCATCTGGCGGGCGATCAAGTTCTTCATGAATTCGCCGACATTCTCAAAAAGGCGGCACGGGGTTCAGATGTGGTGGCGCGGTATGGGGGAGATGAGTTTGTGGTCATGTTGCCGCAGGCTGATCTGGCGTCCGGGATGGCCGTGGTAAATCGTATTCGAAGTGCCGTGGAGGAAAATGTGTTTTGTGCCAAAACACTAAATCTTAAATTAACCACTTCCATCGGATTAGCCACGAGTCTGGGCATTGAGCCTACGGCCTCGGCAACGGATATTCTGAGTTTGGCGGATGCTGGACTCTATATGGCCAAACGGGAAGGACGCAACCGAGTTCGCTTATGCACCAAGGAGCTTGGCAAAGACGGCGAAGTCGTCACAGGGGATGGAGTATCTGCAGGGGAAAAGGCCATGTCCAGTATCAGGACGCATCCCTGCATTCTGATTGTTGATGATGATCCGCTGATTCTCCAAACTCTGCAGGCAGTTTTGCGTGGGAGTGGCTATTTGACGGATACGGCCAGTGTTCCAGAGGAAGCATTACGTAAGGCGCAGGAGGCACCCGGAGCTTATGATGTCGCCGTCCTCGACCTGAATATGCCGGAAACCAGTGGATTGGAATTGCTGACGGCACTTCGGCAAACGGATAGTTTTATCATGCCGGTGGTCATGACGGGCTATGCGACCAAGGAAAATGCAGTCCAGTCCTTGCGACAGGGCGCGTTTGAATTTATTGAAAAGCCAGTCATGTCGGAAGAATTGCTGGCGGTTATCGAGAAGGCGTTGGATCATCGCCGCCTGAAAGTGGAGAATGAACGGTATCGCTCCCACCTCGAGGAGATGGTGCGGCAAAAAAGTGTTGATTTGCTCAAAGCCATGGATGAGCTGAAACAGGTGCATGAATTTACCTTGCAGGCCATGGCGCGTATGCTGGATGAACGCGAACATGCCACCGGTCAGCACAGTAATCGGGTTCGCGCTCTCAGTTCTGTACTGGGCAAAGCGATGAGTTTGCCTCGCAAAGAGTTGGATATTCTTTCTCATGGGGCTCAGTTGCACGATATTGGTAAAATCTCCGTGCCGGACCGTATCCTGCTTAAGAACGGCTCTCTGACTGATGATGAGTGGAAAGTGATGAAAACACATCCGGAAGTAGGGTATAACATTCTAGCCTCAAGTCCCTATCTCAAGGATGTGGCCGAACTTGTTCGCTCTCATCAGGAACGCTATGACGGGAAGGGCTATCCCCGCGGTCTGAAAGGCGATGCTATCTGTTTGGGCGCGAGAATATTTGCCGTGATTGATGCTTATGATGCCATGCGCTCCGACCGGCCCTACAGGAAGGCGATGTCGCCCGAACAGGCTGCGGTGGAGATCCGGAATGGTTGCGGGTACCAGTTTGATCCTGCAGTGGTCGACGCTTTCCTCAGGCATCAGGATCAAATGGAAGCAGAAGGCGGCTGGGCACTCTGAGTGGGAAGATCTGCATGCCGGAGCTTGTTGTATTGAATACCCAATTCTCTAATCTTATACCCCAGAATTCGGCGGGTTGTGCCGAGTAATTTGGCGGCTTTAGTTTGAACCCCGTTTGTCGACTGCAACGCATGAAGGATCATTTCCCGTTCGCAGGCGGCTACAGCGTCATCCAATGGAGCGGTGAAGTCTTGTTGCGCAGGCAGGATGCGTTCAGGTTTCTTATAAATGGATTCGGGGAGATGTTCGGGAAGAATCTCGGTTTTCTTGCTGTGCAGGACAAGGGTTCTCTCCACTATGTTTCGTAATTCCCGAATGTTTCCGGGCCATGTATAACGGGCTAGAAGCGACATGGCATCGGAAGAAAAACTTTGCACGGTGAAACTCATGCTCTTTTTGAAAGTTTGCAGGAAGTGGCGTGTCAGAAGAGGCACATCCCCTGCTCGCTCCCGTAAGGGGGGGAGCGTGATGGGGACGACGTTCAACCGGTAAAAGAGATCGTCGCGGAAACGATGCATGCGAACTTCATCTTCCAGGATTCTGGAAGTGGCCGTGATGATTCTGGCATGGGTTCGAATAACCTGTGTCCCCCCTAATCGCATGTATTCACGTTCTTGTAATACCCGGAGCAGTTTGACCTGTATCGGCAGTGACATTTCCCCCACTTCGTCAAAAAAAAGTGTACCTGATCCGGCTAGATCAAATCGTCCAAGCTTGCGCGTATCAGCACCGGTAAAAGCCCCTTTTTCATGCCCGAACAGCTCGCTCTCCATCAGGGTCTCAGGTAGAGCTGAGCAATGAATCGGAATAAAGGGATCTTCCGCACGCGGACTTAAGTTATGGAGGCGGCGGGCAATCAGTTCTTTTCCTGTTCCGCTTTCTCCCTGGATCAGGATAGTGGCGTCGCTGTCGGCTGCCTGCGCAACAGCCTCCAGGGTTTTTATGAAAGTGGGGGATTGCCCGATAAGGCCATCGTTAGAGTATTCCGGGGCAATTTCATGCTGCAAAACCTCTACTTTGCGCCGTAAGGCCGAGGTTTCAAGGACCCGGCTCACAATACGACGTATTTCATCCACGTCGAATGGCTTCATTACAAAATCACAGGCGCCGGCCTTAATGGCGTCTACAACAGGGCGCACGGAAAGGGAGGCGCTGACCATGATGCAGGGAAGGCCCGGATATAGATCATTCAACTCTTTCAGGAGCGTCACCCCGTCTTTTTCCGGCATGATAACGTCCAGCAGCACAATGTCCACGGGGTGTCTGGCGAGTTGTGTCAGTGCCTGTTCTGCATTTTCTGCAAGGTGAGTTCGGTAAAGGGTTGTGAAGATCTGGCGGAGGGATTCCCTGCTGCCGCGGTCATCATCAACAATGAGTATGGATTTCAAGGTGTTTCCTCCTCGAGTTGGGTTGCGACGGGTAGGTGGATGGTGGCGAGTACCCCGAATTCATTGGAGTGGAGCGCAATCTTTCCTTGATGGTCAAGAATGGTTCGGCGGGCGATCGGGAGCCCGAGCCCAAGACCGCGGGCCTTCGTGGTGGAGAACGGGGAAAACGCTTTATCCACCAATGCCGGAAGTATCCCGGGACCATTATCCTTAATGGTGATGATAATCCCGGGTAGGGGACCGGATTCCATGGCGATTGTCATGGTGATCTCTCCTTTAGGGGTGGGCGTCAGCGCTTCGGCTGCGTTCTTGATTAAGTGTACAAAGGCCTCGCCTAATGCGCGTTCGTCACCCGGCACCTTTGGTAAATTTTCCGGGGCGGTCAAGGTGACCTTGATATTGGGGGCAGGCGTTGGAAAAACAAGAGAGAGACTTGATTCCAGACACCGCTTAATTCCAAGAGGTTTGAAATTGAGAGAGGGTGGATTTGCAAAGGCGTGGATCTGATCCACGATGCTATTCAGACGCTCAATCTCAGAGGAGACCAGATCCCTGAATTCATGTTGAAAATCCTTATCCTCGTATCGTTCAGGAAGGAGTTGTGCAAACGTCTTTATGGCCACAAGAGGATTTCGTACTTCATGTGACAGGCTGGCGGCAAGTTCGGTCCAGAAAGTGGCGCGATCCAACCGATCTTGTTGTTCCTTCATGGAATTCTGGTCGGTGGTATCCTGAACGACGGCCACGGCACCGAGACAGCGGGTCTGGTTGGCAAGACGCTGTGTGCGTGTTACCAGATTCCGCTGGGTATCTTGTTGGATCCATTCGCTGGACTGCGATGCGCCGCTCTCTCCGAGGGTTCTGCGCAGCAGATCTGCCAGACGACTCCCCAAGCCCTCCACGGGCCGGCCTATAGCGGTCTCGGCGTTGACACCAAATAAGGCTTGGGCCGATTCATTGTACCATCGTACGATCCCCGAATCGTCTACAGCAATAATGCCGCTGGGCATGGAGTGAAGCAGGGTTTCGGCTAAGGCCTTTTGAATAGTAGCTTCCTCATAGAGCAAGGCATTCTCAAGGGTTGTGGAAACGCATTCGGTCAGGCTGATCAGATGATCCAAGTGGCGTTTCTCAAGCGGAAGCCCCGAGGAAAGCTGGCCGACAAACAGCCAGCCTAGGAGCCGGTGGTGGGATTGTAGCGGGATGAGCACTTCGGCGCCCATTTGGTCTAGCATGTCCCGCAGCATCAATCGATCGGAGACCTCCCGGATATGGTCGAGATGAGGATGGGAGACGGCATGCGTGTGGAGGGTCATCCAATTGACGTAGGGATGGTTTTCTCCGAATTCAAGCGACACGGAGGACTCGAGGCAGCGCAGACCGGCGCGGAGTCGATAGGCGGCGATATCGCGAGTTCTACTGAAAATTCCAATACGTGAGACCCGCAGGGCGTCGGCAACTTCGTCAACAAGCCGTTGCAACAGGGATTCAACGTTGGTGAAATGACGCATCGCCGCAGAAAAATCGCGAATATCGAAGGAAGGGTCGGGTTCTGCCTGAGGTCTGTTCTGGAGGGCCTCTGCCACAACGGTCAGCCGCAAGGTCTCCTGCCGAAGAAGGACATTTTCAGAAGCCAGTTCCAGGTGGCGGAGAGCCCGTTGCACCAGACAGTTCACCCTGTGGCGGTCCATAACCGGGTCGGGCTCGGTGGCGTAGACATCACTTTGTTGAGCCTGAAGCATGGGGTCGGAGCCGGGGATACCAAACGCGATAACAAGGGCATGGGGATAATTCCGATTAACAAGACCCAACAGGCCGAGGGCTTCCCGGGTCTGCAAATCCAGGAGCAGAACACGGTCTTGCTGCTGCTCAAGCTCCTTCTGGACACGGATAGGGGTTTCGAGATGGCGCACCACGGCGAGAGTCCCCAGCATGGTGCCCATTCGGGTAGCCCATGCCTCATTGGTACTGAACAACAGGCAGGTGGATCCAGATGAGTGCGTCATGCTGGTTTGTCCTCCTTAAGCAAGGGGAGGGCGATGGTAAATGTCGTGCCGCGTCCAGATTCGCTCTTTACGTCAATCAGGCCGTTATGCTCCTGAATGATCCCATGGGCTACTGATAAGCCCAGCCCTGTTCCTTGAGACTTGGTGGTGAAAAAGGGATCAAAGATGTGCATGAGATCCTCCGGAGAAATGCCCTCGCCGGTATCCTGAATGCGGACCAGAATCATGGGGCGATCCGGATGCCCATTCCACCATGCACTTAAGGGGTGTTCGGGGGATGGCTGGCTCGTAACGACCGTGAGCGTACCACCCTGTTCCATCGCCTCAATAGCGTTCAGGAAGAAATTTATGAAAGCCTGACTGAGTTGATCACCATCAGCATTGATATAGTCCGGCGAGATCGCGAAGGAAGTGGAGAGTTGAATATTCTTGGAACGCATTTGCTGCTGGAGGAGTTTGAGGGTGTTGCTCAGCAGGTCATGGAGAGAAATGGCCGCCAGGACAGGCTTTGAAGGGCGTGAGAACCGGAGAAGCTGGTTGACGATTGAGTCAATGCGTTTGACTTCACCGCCTACCAGAGACGAGAACGTCTCGCGGAAATCGGCATCGTCATAGCGTTCGGGCATCAGTTGGGTGAACGTTTTGATGGAGACAAGAGGATTTTTAATTTCATGCGCCATGCCAGCGGCGAGGGTACCCAAGCTCGCCAGTCGGTCAGTACGCCGGACCTGAAGTTCAAGCTGTCGGATGGTCGTGAGGTCGTTGATCACCAGAAACGCTCCCAGTTTTTTCCCCGCATGCCCATAGATAGCCGAACTGCTGATCCGGAGCGGGATGGGCTCGCCATGCGATTGAGAGAGGGCATAATCCTGGTTTGTAATGGCGAGGCTGCCACTCAGCGACTCTTTAAGAAGGTTTCCAAGAGGGTTCGGTAATAGGCCCAAGGGTTGCGTCAGCGTTTCGGCTGCTGACAGACCGGTGATCCGCTGGGCCTCCCGGTTAAAGACGGTGATGGCTCCATCGACGTTCGCGGCGATCACACCGCTGACGAGGCTGTCCACCAGGGTTTCGTTGTATATTTTGCTGTCCTGCAATTGGGTGTAGAGCCGGGCATTGTTAAGCGCCACAGCCAGTTGATTACAGAGAAGCTGCAATGCATGTTGTTCAGGGGCACCATAGATTGAACCCGATAGCCGGGGGCCAAGAAGGACGATGCCCTCTAGGCCCTCCTGTGAGCGTAGGCTGACCGCGGCGGCGAATTGATTCTGATCCAGCAGACGGCACGCCGCTGCGACGAGGGCAGTGGGTTTCAGGCGATGAATGATAACAGGAACAAGCGGTTCATCCCATTCGAGGAGTGCCTGAGGGATAGGGCTATTCCTGCTTAGCGTGAGAACCTCGTTGTCCTCGGCTTTTGGATAACGTTGAACATAACGTGAGTCCTCGCCGATGAAGATGCAGACACGATCCGTGCCAATGGTCTTAATGAGGAGATCCGCGAACTCGTGAAGGAGTGTTTCGACAGTGCGTATGGAGAGCATGAGCGCGTTAGCTGAACGCATTAGATCGCTTATGTTAAGGGTCGCGAAGTTCACAAATAGGCGGGCGGCTACCTGCTGCATCAGCCCGCTGGCGGGTACCATGGAAAAGGCTACCACAAGGGAGGCAATAAAATAAGAGAGAGCAGGGAGTGGGATCCAGAGTTTTTGGAGAACGAAGTTGAGAAGCAGGCATGTTCCCGCGTAAAGCAAGGCCAGCCAGGCGAATAACAGGGCATAGGCTGTTAGCCGCCTCATGAAATAGGCCACATCCATGATGCGCCGGGTGGCGATGCCATAGGCGATAACAATATAAAGACAGAGGACGGAAAGGGGCGTGAGTTGCACCGATTGGGAGTTGTTGGTGAACAGCGGAATCACCAGTGCGGTGACAATGCCGATAAATACGCTGGAGCCGCTTCCCAGAAAGATAAACTGCAGCTCCGTTTTTTGGATCCCGACAGAGTTCCTGAGATCACGAACAAAACGATACAGTAGCGTCATCAGGCCGAACACGAAAAAGACACCATAGATTGGAAAAGCGATACTGTAAACGGGATCTGGGATCGAGCGTGCGGTCTCTGCGGTTGTGGTGGCGTAGGAGGCTCCTAAAATAAAAAAGCGGGTTAATGAAACGAGCCCCATGGCGACTGAGATTGTGAACCAAAGCAGGGATTTCGAGAGGATGCGACGCCAGGATTCTGTCGGACGGACGATGGTCGCGCGCAATAAGTCGAAGCAGACGGGAATCATGGCCCCGATCATCATGCAACCCCGTATGAATATGGCGGCGACATCGAGGTTCGGCGCAAGAAAAGCCGAGGCCATGCAGCTTTGCCAAACCAGAAGGAGCAGGGAAAGGATGAGAAAAGATTGGTTCGCGCGGCGTTGTGGATTGGTATAGAAAACAAAAAGTCCAACCATCAGGTCGATGGCGATGATGAGGAAGTGAAACACTGAAAGTAGATTCATCTCATGAAACCCTTTCGGTGATAAGGCAGCTATTTCCTCCTCCGAGGCCGTGCGCATTAATCAGGATACAGTTTAGATGCGCATGTCTCGCATGGAGTGGAACATAGTCGAGATCGCATTCGAGATCTGGCTTTTCGAGGTTCGCCGTGGGCGGGATTATTCCGTGGCGGGTCGCCAGGGAACAGGCGATAAGTTGAAACGGCCCTGCAGCGGATAAGGGGTTGCCGGTGACCCCTTTGATGGAACTCACCGGCACCTTGTGCGCATGTGTCCCAAATACATTTTTAATCATCTTTGTTTCCATGCGATCCAAGACGGGATGGCCTGGGCCGTGTGCACAAATGAAGTCAACATTCAGGGGGCGTCGACCCGCATTGGCGAGTGCTTCGTTCATAGTCGCATTCAGGCCTGATCCTGAGACTGCCGGATCAGTGTCAAAACGGGTGGCGTATCCGGTAATCTCAAGATATGGCTTGGCGTTGCGTGCAAGTGCATGTGTCAAATTTTCAAGGATGAGTATCCCTGCGCCCTCCGAGATGACGCCGGAGTCATGATCCGCATCGAATGGGCGGCTGGCTTTCCCGGGGGTCTCATTACGTAAAGAAACTAAGCCGGCCTTTGCCAGACATGCAAAGGTCAGTGGGTTAATGGGCGCATCAGTCCCGCCGCAAACAACAACATCCGCGCGGCCTGCGCGGATCAGATCGGCGGCCGCGCCAATGGCGTCAAGTCCAGCCGCACATGCGGAAGCAATGGTCGTGGACCGTGATATCAGCGGGAAGTTCAGTGCGATAATACTGGCGGCTTGATGGGGCTGGCAGGCATGAACAATGTGTGAAGGAACTTTTTCTGGCCCCCGCCCCGCCATTCGCTCCATGCCGTGTTCGATAACTTCGATGGCACTCGAACTAACGCCGAGTACCAGGGGTATTGCTTTCTCGGAGATCAGGGTGTCGCACGATAAATTAGCGTCCAGAAACGCTTGGGCTGTGGCTGCAAGAGCCATTTGTGTCTGACGGGCAAGGCGCTTTGTATTAATGCCCGGCCTAATATGAACGGCCGGGTCAAAATCACTCACTTCACCTGCAATTCGACAGGAGTGTTTACTGGCATCAAACAAGGTGATTGTTTTGATTCCACTCCGGCATTCAAGAAGTGACGACCAAAAGGCTTCTTTACCAATACCATTCGGTGCCACAACGCCAAGTCCCGTAACAACCACTCTATTGTTGTGAGGCATCAAATTATGTCATCCTCATTTCTTCTAGGATAAGCATACTATTATAGATAGATCAAGAAAATATGTTCGTTTTTGTTCATGTATAATCGCGAAGAATGTTCAAAAACGTACACATCTTCTATATATGGATGATCATGCATTATGATACCACAATATATTGTCGATGACGGGTTGGCATGGCCACTGCTATATAGATTCAACGTGCATTTAGTGTAACAATGACATGAAAGGGGAATTATGAATCAAGATAGAAGTTGGGGATGGATATTGGGCTTGTCGTTGATTATGGCGGGAACATGTACGATGGCAAATGGATTCCGAAATCCACC
>Ga0194053_10000290_pt1 | contig 38275 bp, 24 predicted proteins | sample SepL228m_MetaG_FD_161684 | JGI IMG/M metagenome (GOLD analysis project Ga0194053, IMG submission 161684) | Anoxic zone freshwater microbial communities from boreal shield lake in IISD Experimental Lakes Area, Ontario, Canada - Sep2016-L227-8m | ecosystem: Environmental > Aquatic > Freshwater >... | reverse complement strand
CCTTTTATACCTTTAAAACAGACACAACTTTTCCTATTTTAAACTCTGAAGTAATGTATAGTTACGGCAAACCCGGGCATTGGCAAGGTCGCACCTGGCATCGTATACCCGCGACAAAAATTGATATCTCCAATAGTTATGAATGTGAAATACCGGTATACAACCAAGCTGTCCCATTTTATTGCCTGGCGCAGTACGAAACCAAAGATTTCGGCGGAATAGCCAATGGCCCGCAATATGTTGAGCCGGATAAACTTGGCATAAGAAGGGCAAATGCCGACTATCCAAAGATGCTGATAAACTTTGAAGATAAAAGCGACCTGTATATTGCTCATGGCATACCGACATTCGTTGCCGGTGACGCAGCAGAAGGAACTACTTCAGCATCAATCAAGCCATCCTACGAAGGCACCGTTCAATTCCTTAATATAGAGCCTTTCCTGTGGAAAAATCCCCGCGAAATCCTCTTTTTTCTTAAAGGCGACGGACAACCGGGACCAATCAATGTCTACCTGACCTACAACACCTTGTATTGGCTGGATATTCCCAGCAAAAACTATAAAAAATACACGCTGGTGCCAGAAGGAAAAGTTTTCCCGAACAAATGGACTGAATATACCTTGTCATTGTATAACATCGAGAATCTGGATATATCAGATGCACTATTCTTTGACATGGGTGACCGAACATTGAATATTGATGGGATTCGCTGGAGATAAATTTTGAAATCATTTGTTAAATATAACTTCGCGATATTAATTTCATTACTTGTCGCGTTTACAACATTAATCCCCGTTAACAGCTTTGCAGCAGAAGAACCTGTCCCCGGGGTGACGACAACCATGTTGGATAGCACTCACGGATTAATAATATTCCCCGTGCCGGTTACTTTAAGCGACACAGCGGCAATTACTTTTGACGTAAATGATGTAAAAATAAAATCATATATCATCCCGCCAAAAGGCGGCAAGGAACTGCATTTTTACTTGATTGACCCGTTGAAACAACCAGTTCGCGTTACCATCAGCGGAGATATAATGCCGGTAAGTGCAACTGATGCAGCACCTATTGTTAAAAATCTCCTGTTAATGCCGGTTGTGTGGCCAGCAAACCGGCAAAATATGGCGTTTTTGTGGGAATCAAACAACGCGCCAAATCTGGTGCTTTTTCCTGATGATGTTAACTACACGTCATGCAAATTAACTGGCGACTCGAAAATATTTGATAATAAGGGACGGGTTCAATGCAATTCAGGCTTTGCTGTAAGTAAAGTGGCAATTGTTAGCTGCTTGCGTAATAAAGCATTAAGTTTTGAACTAACATTCACCCCGGGAATAACATTAGCAAACACCAATTTAATGAGAATCGGTAATATCGTTGTAAAAAGAGAAGGTGCTATTTTTCTGGTGGAATTACCCGGCGATAAAACAGCATCAAAAACAATCATAAAAACTACACCGCTTCAATATTTAGTTCCTCCTACCACAATTCCATTCTTGATAACTATAAATCCAAAAGAGATTACTATTTATCAACAAGGTACAAAAGTCGGTTACGCAAAATTATCACCCAATTTCTTTTCGCGTTGGAAAGGGAACGATATCGCAGTTGGATCAGCTTTAAGCACAACAACTAATGCAGGTAGTATCGATGGCATCGCCATATATTCACGCACATTATCTGCAAAGGATGCGGAAATTAGTGCGGAAGCCGCCGCAAAACGTATAACACCCATGGAAACACCACAAATTGTCGTGAAGGCAAAGCTAATCGCCATGACGCCAACTCCGCTGCCAAAAGATATTCTGCCATATAAACACGCGTTGATAACTCACAAATATTTGGTTTCAGATGTTATAAAAGGCTATAAAACAACGGTCAATAAAGACGCCACTATTCTTGTCGCCCGCTGGGGAATTCTTTCCGCCAAACAAACTGCCATTGCCAATATGAAAGTTGGCGATGAATGTGAGTTAACCCTGGAGAATTTCAAAGACCACCCGGATTTAGAACACCAATATACCGTAGACGCATTGTCAGACGAAGACGAATTGCCATATATGCTGGATGTCGGGAAGAAGTAATTTAACAACCAGCACGCAAAAACTCATCATAAGCCCAATCATCCCATTCTGGCTCTACACCGATTCCGTGAAGATCGGGATAATTCTTCGCAATAAACCCGCCGCGGAATGTATCAACCAACCGATGCGTTTCCCTGGTGAAAAGCTCTTTATCACCGGTCGGCAATACCTGCTGAATATCACATGGAGAATACAGGCCAACTTTATGTTTACGCAGCTTTTCTGCCAATGCCGGCTGGTCATACACTGCCGGTTGGTCGAATTGCAAGCAGTCAATTCCTGACTCGCACAATTCATCAACCAGCACCCAGTTGAAACCACAGGAATGCTGGATTACTTTCATACCATATTTATGCGCGCGACTGGTAAGACGTTCATAAAGTGGACGAAAAATATCTCGGAACATGGCAGGACTGAACATGGTGCGATCTTGAATGCCCAGATCCTCGCAAAACATTACGCCATCCATGCCGGCTTCGCCATACCTATCAATTACACCCTCAAATAATGTTGTTACCCGGTCATGCAACACATCAATATAATCGCGGTTTTCGAACAAATCGAGAAAATATATCTCCATTTTTCGCAGGTAACGACAAGTATTAAATGGCCAACCCGGTAGCCAGCCTAATTTGAATAAATCAGTACCGGATGCCGCCAAGTCATGCGCTCCTTGGTAATAATCAGGATTATCCAAATCAGGCATTTGCAGATTATCCAATTGGCCCCATGACTCCAGTGCCGGTTTAAAAATCTCGCCGCCCAATGACATCCCGACGGTACGGTGCCAGACGTTTCCCCACATATCAGTAGAATATTCAATCTCGCCATCCACCCAAACTTGTGGTTGAAAATTGAAATTTATCCCGGCACCTGTAAAATCATTGCGCCGATTGCGGTCAAAGTTCAACCCAATCCGTTCTTCGCATCGACATTCAATATTCTGAATAATTATTTCACGTGGTGTTAACGACATGGTTGGGTTCTCCCAAATTGAAAAATTTATAAATGTTAATCAACTGATATTCATCAGTGATAACAATAATTTAATATTCGAGGTGAAAGGTATCGCGCCATAATCGCGCCATATCGCGCCAAAAAACCGGACAAACCGGACAAAAACCGGACAAAAACCGGTCAAATCGGCCAAAATATGGGGTATAATCGCGCCATAATCGCGCCATATCGCGCCATAATCGCGCCATCGAAATACAATAATATACTATTTCGCAATATATCTGGTGGTAGGACCTTTGCCATCAACTATAATACTGCCATTTTGAACAAGCTGCTTTAAATCACGCTGTGCCTGACGACGACTCACATTAAATTCCGTCTGATATTCATCAACATTTATACTTCCTTTCTCGAAAATAAATGTTATGGCTTTTTGTAAACGATTGTTTAACGGCTCTTCAAATGCATTTATCAACTGTGTAGATACTGTAAACCGAACAATAAACATACCACTTTCAATTACAAAATCAGGGGTAGTTAGTCCGTGTGTTCTGCATGCGTTAATAATTCTGGTCGTACCGGTTCCCCATTTTTCTACTAATTTGGCACGATGGAATACTCCGGCGAGTCGCGGATTGCGCGGGTGTGAAGAATGTTCATGGTAAAGCTGTTCAATACTCAATTCTGGCGGCAGTGAGCCGGGATTCCATACTTCAAGTCGATTATCGTAAATGCGCACCTGCACCATACCGGGTTCTGTATAATTTCTATGACAAATGGCATTAATTATCGCTTCACGCATAGCATCAACAGGATATTCAGGTATAACTTCATGTTCGAGTTTTCCAGTAATTTTGATTGCTTGTTTGGTATTTCGGGTTATAAATTGCAATGCGCTATCTAATTGAGTAAATATAGAACCGGAATAAGTTGCTTCATCAATAAATTGTAATGAAGTTGTACCGGCGAACCTGGCACATTGTAATTGAGCCTGCGGGAAAAAATAATGAGGGTTATCAGTAAAAAGCAATGCGACAGCGTTAACCAATTGTCCCTGTGATGTGAGCATAGCTAAATTACGCAGCATCGTGTTAATATCATTATCTACATACAATCCAGCACGTTTGAGAAAATCATGAATAGCATTTGTAGACAAATCATTAATAGATAAATCTGCAAGCGGCATAGCATCCCAGGTATGTCCGGTAGTCTGTTCCATTAACCGCATTATTTCATCACGAGATAATTGCTGATTACTTCTGCCTACACGAATAAAAGACTTGCCATAAGCAAACACTGGTTTAATCGGACTGGCATCAACCTGAACATTTATTACAACATTATTATCAATTCCTTCAAAAGTAATTGAAGGGTATTGTTGTGGTTCGGTATTAATTTTAATATCACGGGCTAAATCTTCCAATGTGGTACGACCAAGCTGTACACCAACTCTTTTACCATCCGGTGCTATCCCAACGCATATTGTGCCGCCTTGAGAAGTAGCAAAAGCTGCCACGCTTTCGACAATACTTTTTATTTCGCCAAGCGATGTTTTATATTCTAAAAATTGTGATTCAGATGCTGTCATAATTCTTATTATACAACTCATATTTAATCTACTCAATAGCTGTAAATAAAACTGCCGTTTACTTAAAACCCACACATCATACAAAATAAACACATTTTAAGATATCCAATACCTTTATGCAAAAAACAAACATATTTCCCCTTTATTTTGTTAATTTTATGCGCGCACTATTGCATACACCAATACTTTTATGTTAATATCTATTCACAAGGAGCAAAATATGTCTTTTTCACCATTATACAGCAAATCATCTTTCCCATTGCAGGATATTGAGAAGGCTGAATTGTATCGTGAACAGTTCCCTTATTCAGAGATTCCACGCATCATATTTGACGGGGTTGACGTTCCCATGTCGCCGGCAAAAGATATTTGGATTACCGATACTACATTTCGCGATGGTCAGCAGTCGCGTCCGCCATATACACCGGAACAAATAGTAAAGATATTCGACCTGCTGCATAAATTAAGCGGTCCCAACGGTGTGATTCGCCAGAGCGAATTCTTTATCTACAGCCAGCGCGACCGCAAAGCGGTGGAAAGCTGCCTGGAACGCGGGTATCAATTCCCCGAAGTTACCAGTTGGATTCGCGCCGATGCCAGCGATCTGGAATTGGTGAAGTCATTCGGTATCAAAGAAACCGGCATTTTAACCTCGATTTCCGATTACCATATTTTCCTGAAATTAAAGAAAACCCGCGCCAAAGCGATGGATGATTATCTGGGAATCGTGAAGGCGACTCTGGACGAAGGAATTATTCCCCGCTGTCATTTTGAAGATATTACCCGCGCCGATATTCATGGTTTCTGCCTGCCATTTGCAGAAGAATTGCTGAAACTGTCGCAGGAATACAAAATGCCGGTGAAAGTGCGCTTGTGCGATACCATGGGTTATGGCCTGACCTTCCCGCAGGTTTCACTGCCGCGCAGCATACCCCGCATGATTCACGCTTTTGTCCACGAATTGGGCTACCCCGGCGAATTGCTGGAATGGCACGGCCACAACGATTTCCACAAGGTACACACCAACGCGGTAACCACCTGGCTGTACGGCATCAGCGCGCTGAACGCCTCGCTGCTGGGTTATGGCGAACGCACTGGCAACCCGCCCCTGGAAGGTGCCATCATCGAATATATCAGCCTGCTTGGAAATACCAATGGCATTGACACCACCGTCATTACCGAAATTGCTGACTATTTCCGGGGTGAAATCAAAGCGTTTATTCCGTCAAATTATCCATTCGTCGGCAGCGAATTCAACACCACTCGCGCCGGAATCCACGCTGACGGTCTGTTGAAAAACCCGGAAATTTACAATATTTTCGATACCGAAGTTATTCTTAATCGACCGTTGAAAATCACCATCACTGACAAATCCGGCGTTGCCGGCATCGCTGGCTGGATAAATGAAAATATACCGCAGATAACCGGGGTTGCGTTAAGCGAACCAGTAAGTAAACGCCACCCGGGCATCAAACATATCAACAGTTGGATTTTAGAACAATACGACCAGGGACGTACCACCAGTATATCGCCGGATGAATTGGAAGCGCAGACCCGCCATTACCTGCCGTCGCTGTTCGTATCCGACTTTGAAAAAGTACAACAGGAAGCTATCCAGAAAGCGGTGCATCTGGCAGAAAAGATATCAGAATCAGAAGAAATGGACAGCCTGGAATCAGAACAGGTTGAAAAGTTCCTGCATTCCCTCACCAGCCGTGAAGGCAGCATCCAGCTTATCGCCATCACCGACACTAATGGCGACCGCATATCACAGGTGCATACTCAGCGCGGTGAGAAACCGCTATTCCGCAACCTGTTAACGAAAAATTTCAAGGAAAAAGAGTGGTTTACCAAAGTAATAGAAACAGACGGCCCATATTACTCCGACTTGTATTTTTCAAGATACACCCAGGAGCTGACCATAACCGTAGCGATGCCCATCCACAACCCGGCTGGTGAATTATGCGCCGTCATGGACATCGACTTCAAGTTCAACGAACTATCCAAAATGCTCACCGTCATCCCGGATGAAATTTTGGATTTAAAAGAATATTGATTTATTAGTCAAAGTAAGAAAACACCAGACTGCAAAGAAACTTTTACTCTCTTTGCAGTCTGGTATCTTTTTGAATTAATAATTGAACAGGCTCATGTAAAACTATACTAACTGTATAATCAACCAAACCACCCCCTACCCCCTCCTTGGCAAGGAGGGGAGTTATGATAATTACGTGATAAAATAATGGATGCTTTAATAATCAAAACCTTCATTTTAAACTCCCCTCCTTGCTAAGGAGGGGTGGCCGAAGGTCGTGGTGGTTTTCGCCTACCACAAGCCTTCAACATAAAAATATAATAAAATATGTGTCGCAAAAGCCTCTAAATATTGAAATAAATAAATTTCAGCATCATACCAGATGAAATATTGGATTTGGGAGTATAATAAAAATATAATCACTTAATATAGGAAGTAGTATTGATGCAAAATTCTGACGATATAACTCCTGAAAAACCTGATACGAAAATGGCACCTGATGGCACTGCACCTTACCGCCAGGGGCCATTTCGTGGTTTGACATCAAACGTCATCCGGCTGGGTCTGGTATCTTTTTTCGCTGATGTTTCCAGTGAAATGCTGTACCCGCTCATCCCGATTTTCCTTACGGCAGTATTAGGTGCACCGGTGGCAATTGTCGGGATAATTGAAGGTGCCGCGGAAGCTACGGCAAGTTTACTGCGCACCGTGTCAGGACGTTTATCTGATATTTCTGGACGGCGGCGTCCTTTTGTCATTGCCGGATACACTCTCTCGGCCATTGCTAAACCACTACTGGCGCTGGCGACTGGTTGGCCGCTGGTGCTGGTGGCGCGCGTCACCGACCGTTTCGGCAAGGGGATTCGCACCAGTCCGCGCGACGCCTTGCTGGCAGACTCCATTAGCGAACAATACCGCGGGCGCGCCTTCGGCTGGCATCGCGCCATGGATACCGCAGGTGCAGTTATAGGGCCGCTGCTGGCTATCTGGCTGATTGCCCTGACCCATGAAAAGCTGCGCCTGGTCTTTTTACTGGCATTTATCCCTGCAATTATCGGTGCTGGCCTTGTTTTATTCGTTCGTGAAAAACGCCAGCAAGCGCCAGCGATAGCACCGCCGCTTAAAATTCAAACTCTGCCGCCAGCATTTCGCGGCTACCTGTTTGCGTGGGGTGTCTTTGCCATTGCCAATTCCAGTGATGTGTTCCTCATCCTGCGTGCCAAAAGCCTTGGTTTCAGCACCATGCTGGTAATAGTTCTCTATGCCTTATACAACCTGATTTACGCGATAGCCAGTCCATATCTCGGGCATCTGTCTGATATTATCGGACGGCGCCGGGTATTGGTTGGCGGGTTACTCGTCTTTGCGCTGGTTTACGTGGGGTTTGCAATTGTTCCCCATTCCGGGTGGCTGTGGCTGTTATTTGGCATTTATGGCCTGTATACCGCGGCAACTGACGGCGTGGGAAAAGCCTTCGCCGTTGACCTTGTCCCGTCAAATATTCGCGCCAGCGCCATCGGCGTATTGGGAACCACCACCGGCATCGCGACACTGATAGCCAGCAGCGTCGCTGGTCTGCTATGGTACAGCGTCGGTCCCTGGGCCGCCTTCGGATACGGCGCACTGGGAGCAATCGTCGGCAGTATCCTGCTTTGGCGGTTGCAGACTGCAGCAACTGTGTCTGCTGATTTAGGTGCGGTGAACTAATGTGGGTATCCACCCACAACCCAATATTATTCACCACAAAAGAACACAAAAAACACAAAAGAAGAATTTTAGAATACTCTTTGTGTTCTTTGTGTTCCTTTGCGGTGAATACCTGACAAATACATTGATTTACAAATAACTTGTTTTATTTCAACGATGTTAAGGTTTAAGGTATTAACTGCCAAATAAAGAACTCTTCGCATATCCCGCGATGAACTGAAATAAAAGCGTGCAGCCACTCTCTGTGTAACTGCCTGATAATATGGTAAAATCTCTTCGTAAATGAACGATAATATTCAACATAAACTGTCGCAATTGCCCGTTGTTCCCGGCTGTTACCTGATGAAAGATGCCGGTGGTGCGGTCATCTACGTGGGCAAGGCAAAGATTTTGCGCAATCGTGTGCGCAGCTACTTCGCCACCGATATATCCGACTTGCATCCGCGCACTCAGATGATGGCAGCGCAGATTGTCGATCTGGACATCATTGCGGTAGCCACTGAAGAAGAAGCGCTGGCACTGGAAGCCAACCTTATCAAACGCTACAAACCACGCTATAACGTGCGCCTTCGCGACGATAAATCTTACCCATTTATAAAAGTAACAGTTAAAGATAAATTCCCAAAGATTTCCGTGGTGCGGGGAACTGCCCAATTGCTGGATAACGCGCGGTTTTTCGGCCCCTACCCCAATGTCCGCGCCATGTGGGATGTGGTAAAACTTGTGCGCCGTTTATTTAAGCTGCGATTGGAAACCCGCAACAGTCCCAACCGACGGTCGGGCTGTCCCTGGCACGAAGAAGGCGCACTGCGCAAACGTCCATGTATAGACTACGACATCGGCCAATGCAGCGGGCCATGCGCCAACCTGATTAACGAAGAAGGTTATCAGGCCCAGGTGCGCGAGGCATTGCTGTTTCTCGACGGACGCATGCTGAGGCTGGCTGACGACCTGACAAAAGATATGGAGAAGGCGTCGTCAGAGATGAAGTTTGAATTAGCGGCGCGGCTTCGCGATAAAATGTTGAGCCTGCGAAATATCCACCAGGACGCCCGGGTAGTGAGCACCAAGCACGAAGATATGGACTTGGTCGCGTCATTCTCGCAGTCTGACGAAGCCTGCATCACCGTCTCAATCGTCCGCGATGGCCGGCTGATAGAACAACAGCACCACTTCATGGACGGCGTGACCGGCGTCAGCAACAGCGAACTCATCTCGTCATTCATCACCCAGCGCTACAACGGCGTGGGGTCGCCGCCGCGAATGCTGATAATACCCCAGATGATTGACGACAAAGACGCCATGGAATCTTGGCTGTCCGCCCGACGCTGGGCGCGGGTACGGCTGATAGTGCCGCATCGCGGACCGAAGTTTGACCTGCTGGCGATGACGGCGGAAAATGCAAAATTGTACCTGGAGCGTGAGCAAAACCGCAAAGGCGAGGAAGCACGCAAAGCGATGGAAGCGGTGGCAGAACTTGGTAAAGTTCTTAACCTGCCGGATGGGCCGCGCCGCATCGAATGTTACGACATTTCCACCTTTGGCGGCGACGACTCGGTAGGGTCAATGGTGACATTCATCAACGGCATGCCGGAAAAAAGCCATTACCGGCGGTTCAAAATAAATTACCACACCGGACAGCCCGACGATTTCGCCATGATGAAAGAGATGTTGGAACGGCGGCTTGGCGGCGCGGTGATGAAGTCGCCAAAGTTCTCGGAACTGGCAGATTTAATGGTAATTGACGGCGGCAAAGGGCAACTGGGCATCGCGGTACGGGCAATGCAGGAACTGCAGATTGCCGTGCCGGTAATCGGCCTGGCAAAACGCTACGAAGAGGTTTTCCTGCCTGGCCACAGCGACGGGATGATACTGCCAGCCAATTCGCGGGCACTGCACCTGCTGCAAAATATCCGCGACGAAGCCCACCGTTTTGGCATCACCTACCACACCACCCTGCGCAACCGCAGGATGAAAGAAAGCGCGCTTGATTACATACCGGGAATAGGCGCAAAAAGAAAAACAGCATTGCTGAAAAAATTCGGCAGCGTGGAAAAGATCAAAGCGCTGACCCCGGAAGAACTCGCCGCCGCGCCAGGAATAAGCCTGGAACTCGCTGGTGAAATACTGCGGCTATTAGGTGAAAACAATGCATGAGCTACCCATCACCGAGAATATAATAAAAATGACCACAACCGCCGCCGCCGAAGCCAACGCCACCCGAATAACCCGAATAACCCTGGTAATAGGCGAACTATCCTCAATTATCAACGACTCGGTACAGCAATATTTCAACGTAATCAGCGAAGGTACCCTCGCCGCCGGCGCCGAACTGGTATTCAAACGCCTGCCGGTAAACCTGGTCTGCCCCAACTGCGCCAACGAATTCCCCAAGGTAAAAAGCAACTTCAACTGCCCGCAATGCGGCGAAATGGGCAGAATAGCCGACGGCGCCTGGGAGTTTTATGTTGAGAGTATGGAAGTTGATAATTGACAATGGACAATGGACAATGGACAATGGACAATGGACAATGGACAATGGACAATGGACAATGGACAATTAATGGTTATAATTTTTTAGATTCTTGTCAAATTTTAAATTAAACTAAATCACACAAAACTCTGTTGACATTTTACACTCTAATAACATACTCTGGTAACACAGAATTTAAAGTGTAACAGTTAAAGGGGTGCATCATGCACAAAAAGAATCTTGCCAGTTTTCTTTTCGCTTTATCAGCGATTATTTGTTTTGGGTTTACTGCCCGGGGTGCCGGGGAGGGAGCCAGCTTGGTGAAACAGATTTCTGGTGCCAAGGCGGGGTCTATTGTTACCTTGCCTGCCGGAACATTCTCTATGGGTGAGATTAATGTGCCGACTGGCGTGACACTGAAAGGTGCCGGGTATGACAAGACATTTATCGACGCTACCGGGAAAGATTTTGGCGTTAAACTGGGTAATTCTGCCAATCTCAGCGATGTCACCATTACAAAAGCCGCGCAGGCTGGTGTATGGGTAGAAGATGTCATCAACACCTGCATTGAAAGGGTATATATACGCTACTGCGGCAGCGGTTTGCTGGCGCGGAACGCAACAGAGTGCAAAGCCAGCAATCTTATTATTGCCGATTGTTACTCCGGGGTAAACTTTACTCGCTGCATTTCATCATCACTGACTAATGCAACGGTGGCAAATACCGGCAGCAGCGCTATTCGGGTTGGAAACAGCACAAAAGTTACCGTATTTAATAATATCTTCGTCTTCGCAGCCACCGGTATTTCCGTTAATGGCGACAACCCGGGATGCGCTATTGACCATAACCTGTATATCGCTAATTTTGTCGGGCAGACTGACGGTGAAGCAACACGCAAAAAAGTAGAAGCCTGGGCCACCCTTTCTGGTTTTGACGCCCATTCATTGACTATCGATTTTAAATTCAAGGATTCCATCAATGGCGATTTTCGCCCTATTTCTCCCCTTACGTGGGCACCCATCCGCGCAACCTCATCTGACTGGGGAATTGAAGAACTCAACAAGGTAAAGGCGCCATTGACTGACATCGACGGCAGTAAACGTTCCGGCGGTATTGACCTGGGCGCGTATGAAGCATCCTTCACCGCACCCCGCAAAGCAGACGGCACATTTAATGTTAAGTCCGGCGTCGGCGTCACCAGCGCAGGTTTATTCACCAAAGACGACCGCAATATGCGATATTTATTCCAAAACCTGCCGTTAGCAAAAGGTAAATACGAATACTGGCTGCCTTCCCGCGACTGGCAGGGACGGGTTATTCCGGCAGGCGACTACCAGCTTAAACTAACCGAAGCAAAACTGAATTTTGATTATGTGGCTGCCGCCGGCAATGGCGATTTGCAAATGAGTACCACTTCACTGGGCAGCGTAAAAAAACGTGCTTCTCTGAGTGTTTTCAGCGTAGCTTTTGATGCAACAGGCAAACTTATCGTAGGACAGGATGGTTTTGAAAGCGGTCAGCATGTGCGCGCTTATGATGCCGCCATGAGCAAATTTACCTGGTCTTATTCCGGCGGCGGCGACGTGGCAGGAATGACGGTTGATAATAAAGGCCGCCTGCTGGTAATGCGCCGTCCCGCTAATCTGTTGCGACTTGATGCTGCCACCGGCGGTAAAACCGACTTCAGCGATGGCAGTTCTACCCATAAATACCGCGAAGGAATAAAAAGCGTTAATGGTATCGCGTGGTACAACAACAGCCTGTATCTCGCCGATACCACCGCAAACAAGCTGCTTATTTTGACTGGCGACGACCTGAATATTACCGGCAGCGTGGATTTGCCCGGAGTTACCCAACCCGCCGTCGATACGAAAACCGGCCTGTTGTGGACAATATGTGGTAAAGAAATAGTGGCGATTGATGCCGCCGGAACTGTAAAACAACGCTCCGCGATAGTTGACACCCCGACACTACTTGCCGCCAATAATGGCCGACTGGCAGCATATTCAACCATAACCCGCAAAATTCACGTTTTCGACAGCAGCGATCCCGCCAAACTGAAACCGCTCTTTACCATTGGCACCGGCGATGATGGATATGGCAAGATTCAAGATGATCGTTTCTGGGATCCCCGCGCCATCGCCATGAGCGCAAGCGGCGAAATCGCTGTTGCCGACCCACCGCGCACATGCCTGTTCGCCGCTGACGGTAGTGCAAAAAAACTTCACATGGGTATGTGGGGACAGGGTATCGCCTATGGCTGGTTCGCAGGTGATGACCGCGCGCATTTCTTTAACATTAACGGCGGTTACGACATCACCATTGATGCGAAAAATAACAGTTGGGAACCGGGCACTCGCTGGCGCTACACCATGGAAATGTCGCCTATTTTCTACTTCAGCACCGGTGGAAAAAACTTTGGCATATTCCAGCAGAATGTGAAGGATAAAGGTATTTTCCTGGTCATTGCGGGTATGGAACCCAGCGGCCTGGGTCGCGCACTGGTGCGCTATGGCTGCGATAATAATGGCATGTATGCCCAACGTGATACTGATGGGGATGGCATCATTAAAGATACCGACCCTATCGATCCAGTCCTGGAAAACGATGGCAAACGCATCCAGGGGAATATCTTTAATATGATGTTTAACACCGACACCCGTCGCGACGGCAGCCTGGCATTGATTATCGGCAATGGCATGATGTATGTACCTATGACCGGGTTAGACGCTGCCGGTATACCGAAATACGACTTTGCTAATCGTAAAAATATGGGTGGACAGGTAGAAGGAACACCAAATTATATTTCACCGTATGACTTTAAATATAAAGAGAGCGTCTCCAGCGGCAACGATTTGTTCATGATGCCTGACGGTGGTTATGTTTCATGCATTCGCACCGCCAGTGGACCGGGACCAGACCCGGCGACTGAACATTCCAATGGCACCAGTATGGCTGGTTTTGACAATAAAGGTCAGTTGCGCTGGTTCTCGCCAATGAACCCATTCGGGTTAAAGCTGGGTCTTCACGGCATAACCAACATCAATGGAATCACCGTCGCCGGACGCGGGCAGATATGTGAATTTGAGACCATGGATGCTGACGGGCTGGGAACCGGCGTTATCGGCACTCCCCGCGCCTTTGGCTGGCACGGAATGTGGCTGGACAACCATCGCCAGGTAGAAGGTTTTACGGGAAACGACGGCAAACCCTACCTGATAGTGGGCGACTATGCTGAACAGAGTTATCACTGGATGGCACTGACCGGATACGACAAATTAATTCATCAATCGCTGCCAGTCACTATATCAACAGAGAAAGCCGCGGCATTGCAGGCAGAACCAGCAGTTCCGCTGGCAATCTGCCCGGTACCACCGGCACCGCGTGTAACTATCCATAAAATAGCCGCCGCTTTGCCAATTGATGGCGATATGGCAAAATGGCGCACCCTGGGAATAACTCCCATTGTAATGAGCGCCGACGACCCCACCGACAACAGCGCGGTAATACGCCTTGGTTATGTCGATGACGCGCTGTTTGTACAGGTTATCAAGTTTGACAACGCCCTTACATTTCACCAGTCAGAGTCGGGACGACACTACCAGCAAGACGGCATTGAGTTCAATATCGGCACTTTCTGGTCGGGATGGAAATACAATGTTACTCGATTAGACTGGAAAAATGATATTATCCTGCGTGACCGCTTCTTTGGCGAAAGCCGCCTGCTGGCACCGGAAGAAGCACCACGCAACATAAAAATACTGGATAATGCCATCGATGTACCGGAACGCAAACTGCTGGAAGGCGCCACAGGTGCCGACCTGAGCAAATGCAAAGTAATGGTCATCGAAATGAAGTTGGGTAAAGCCGCTCTTGCCGGACTGCCTGCCAACTATGACGTATCATTCAAATCAGGTAAAACCTTCCTGTTGGGCATCTGTATAAATGACAATGATGTGGTGGGCGGCGACCTGTTTGCCCCTATCGGCTGGCCCACCGGCTACGGAGCATTCAGTCGGGATGATGGTTTAGCGACAGCGGTGATAGAGTAGCTAATAACTCAATATGGAATTTTATAAATGTATATTGTTTTCATTTTAATATGTATCTTATCTGTAATATGCCAGGCTGCAGATCTTTCAGTAGAATACCGCATTACCGGACGAGATTTTCCATCTGTTTTTCAGGCGTGGAATCCTGCCGATAACATGAAACATGAAGACGCGTTGACGACATTAACGCGGCATGATTTGGTGTTTCACGGGACGGATTTCTTTAAATTGCAATGGGATAAAACACCATCGGGTTTAGCAGAAGGATTCACTAAAAAATCAGTTAAACAGGCAATTTTGCAACGTAAAAAAATACTTAAATGTAATCCAAATATATTGATGCTGCTGGAGATTCGTTACCGCGATGCCAGTTCTGACTTTTTACCCAAAAATCATCCCTGGTGGAAACGCGATAAAAATGGCAAGCCTGTTTACGGTTGGGAAGAGGGTGGATATCTGCAACTTGATTTCGCCAATCCAGACTTTCGCAAGCATCTGGCTGTCCAATGTAAAGCAGCAATGCAAAGCGGTGTGGTAGATGGTATCATGCTGGATTGGTGGCAGGATGATGATGATCGCTTGGCTTTAATTAAAGAAATCCGCGAAAGTATCGGCGATAAAGCATTAATATTAGCAAACGCAAATGACCGCACCACACCCCACACTGCACCGTATATCAATGGCTATTTTATGGAATGTTATCGCAGCAATACAGCAGAAGATTGGCAGCGTATCGCGACGACTCTCATCTGGGCAGAAACAAATCTTCGTACTCCCCGTATTAATTGCCTGGAAACCTGGTACCATCAATCACGTGATGACCTTAACCTGATGCGTGCCACCACCACAATGGTGCTCACATTATCAGATGGATACTGTCTTTTTTCTGACCCGAACCCGCTGCCTACGCCGGATCATCTTCACAACTGGTATCCATTTTGGAATAAAAGTTTGGGGAAACCGCTATCGCCAAGAAGCAAATGCAACGATGGCAGTTATCGGCGTGAATTTGCCAATGGTGTAGTGATTTACAATCCTTTTGGCAATCCGGCTGTAACCGTTACTTTCCCCACCCTACACACCAGCGCCGCCACCGGGAAATCTTTATTGTCACATACAATTAACAGTGGCGATGGTGATTATTTTATAAATAAAATGTAACTTTCACCTTTTGCATATTAAAAATAACCAGATAAACTATGGGAGACACCAAATGTCATTGCCAAAATTAAAAGTAGTTAACGGTCAATTTATGAATGGACAGCAGCGGGTGGTTCCGTTTGGACCAGTATATTTCGCGCGCAAACCCCGGTACCTGTGGCGGCCCTTATTTTAATGATGAATGGTGGCCGGAGGCGAAGACATGGATGGAGAAGGATTTTCCGCGCATGGCGCAGCTTGGCTGCAATTTCGTGGTGCCATTTGTAAAAACAACGCTATTTTATCACCATGGTAAGCCGGTGGAGAAATATTTTGAGCGATTCGATTACCTGATGAAGGTTGCTGAAGATAACGGACTATATGTTTTTCCCCTGCCGAATTGCCCGCCGGATAATTTTCAGGAAGTCATGTGCCGTCCATACGTTGGTGACACGGAAATACCGGTGCTGCGTACCGCACTGGATGAGCAGGTGCGCCAACGTCGAAACCGACCAGAATCACAGCCTGTCAATCCTTGCCCAAGAATTTCTTAATTTTAAACCAACAGGATAAGGAAAATATCATAAAATTCAAATCTGATTTTAAATATAGCACAGCTTTATTATTCAAAAAATTATATCTGATGATGCAATGGGTGGGGGAACTATTCTAATTCATTGTGATTTTATGATAGATGTATAAGGTTATTTAATATCCCGACGACAGAACAATTGGGACATAGTCAGTTAGCAATCAAATCCGAACAAAAAAAGTCATGATTTATAGAGGCTCTTGCAAAACCATACTAAATATATAATCAACCAAACCACCCCCTACCCCCTCCTTGTCAAGGAGGGGAGTTATGATAGTTACTTGATAAAATAATGGCTGCTTTAATAATCAAAACCTTTGCTTTAAACTCCCCTCCTTGGCAAGGAGGGGTGGCCGAAGGTCGGGGTGGTTTTCGCCTACTACAAACCTGCAACTTAAAAAATTGAAAAAATAGGTTTTGCAAGAATCTGTAAATTTATAATTTTTAATAAAAGTAATTAATTTTCTTGGGTTAATGTGAAATTGTGGTTTCATTATGACTCCAGCGAAGTCAAATAGTTATAGAACATCGTCAAAAATATAAAAATCTACCCCAGCGCGGGTCGCATGTAATAGTCGATAATCTGCTTGACATACCGTAGGGAAATAATAGTAATATAACGCATGAATCACCTTTTCAATTGATATGGTTACCGAATTCTTATGGTTATAAAGGAAACGAATATGTTGACGTCTATTTCTGCATCTTGGCGCGTAATAATTCTGGGAGTTTGCTTATTTTATGCTTCTATTATGGGATATGCATGGGATTCTTCATTGCGAATTATCAAGATGGATGTGCCACCCGTTATTGATGGAAAGGTTGATGATTGGGCTGGAAATACCACTAAGCATATTATTACCGGCAAAACCAATCCATGTGCTTCGGTACGACTTGGATATGATGCCGCAAACCTGTACCTGCTTTATGAAGTCCAGTGTGCGACCCTTGGCATAAATAATACCACAATATTTCAAGAACTCATGAAAGGCGGAGATGCCGTTGGTATTTGCCTGGGACCGATCAATGGTGTCGGGGTGAATCAGCGCCTACTATTAGCCAGGGTTAACGGAAAACCAACTGTGGTTTTACTCCGTCCGCAATCGCCAGGGAAAAATACTTACACTTACCGTTCACCCGCGGGTTCCGCAATCATGGACGATGTACATATTATTTCCAACGCCAGTGCGGCAATCTGTCCGGTCACAGGTGGTTATATTGCTGAAATGGCAGTTCCCTGGACGGCACTGAGAGTGACCGCATTGGATAAAGCCTCCTTCCAATGCGATGTGCAGGTAATTTTTGCCAATCCTGCCGGTACAACTAACATTGCCAGCTATTGGTGGTGCAGCACCGGTTCTGGTCCTACTGCCGTGATGGATTTACCCACAGAAGCTAAATTGTACCCGGATCAATGGGCACAGGCAACCTTTACCAATATAAATTCTGGAACACGTATTGGACGACCTATATTTACGGATAATCCATTTAGTCCACCGGGAACACCTATTCAACTAACGTTATCACGCGCTTGTACGATGAGCCTGAATATTATCAATCAGAAAGGCTGGATTGTGCGCGAATTGGTGAGATGTACTCCAATGTCAGCCGGTCCGGTAACAGTCTATTGGGATGGTCGCGACCGCAATGGTTTGTTGTGTCCTCCCGGTGTATATCGTTATTCTATGGGCACTTTTAATATGCAGACGAAATTTGTTGGTGCAATCGGCAATTCCGGACACCCGCCTTACGTAACCGCGGACGGCAAAGGTTCGTATGGCGGTGTGCATGCTGGTCCCACTGCACTTGCAGCTGACGCCGGCGGGGTATATTTTATGAACTCGGGTGAAGAAGGTTTGCCTGCTGGTCGGAAGGTTACTACTCAAGGTGATATGCTTTGGTCAACCAGCCTGGGCGTTTTCGCAGGATGCGCCGCTGTCACCGCTGATGATTCTTCTATTTACCTGGTAATTTTAAACAGTGACGGGAAACATCCTGTGTTGCGTCGGCAAAATTCCGCCACTGGTGCCGTGACACCCATGGGTACCAGCCAGTCTGTTTCTTTGGGAGAGGTGGTAATTGACAGTGTTGCCGTCGTCAATCATAAACTTTATTTTTCAGTTAAAGCTGAAAACCGCATAGGTGTTGTCGATATCCAGACTGGAAAATTGGAAAACTCATTGACAATTGCCGCGCCTTCCGGCATTTGCGCTAATGATAATACTCACCTGCTGGTATGCTGCGGAACAGTAGTAAAACTCCTTGATGTAGTCAATGGCGGCAGCATCGATGCAATTACCGACTTGACGGCTCCGCAGGCAGTCGTCAAAGATGCCGCTGGCAATTGCTACGTTTCTGACCTTGGCAGCAGCCAGCAAATCAAGAAGTTTTCACCTGCCGGGAAACTGATAAAGACCATAGGTCTTCTGGGTGGACGAACTTTTCCCATGACCAAATATGACCCGCTGGTTTTCTCCAATATCACTGCGCTGGCAATCGATGCAGATCAGAACTTATGGTGCTTGGAAAAAAGCCCGCTGCGCCGTTATATCAAACTTACTGCCGATGGGAAGTGGCTGCGCGATTTTTATGGTCCTACACCTTATGCTTCTATAGTCGTTGATCTGGATAACCCAATGTCGGTATATTATGAAGCCACACGATGGGATGGCTGCTTCTACGCGAAAGCAACACTGAATGCCGCTGCCTTTGCCAAAGACCACAGTTCAATTGATGGTTGCAAGGTTGATGCCATTTACTATATGAGTCAGAATGGCAAGGACCACACCGCGAAACCTGATTTGATGAATGGCGAAGGCGGACCGATGGCGGACAGTGCCGGGTATGGCCGCGGGATAGTCTTCACCGGAACCAACGGCAAACGCTACTTCTGGCGTCCGGGTGGGTATCGGTGTGGTTTATGGATATGGAAAACCGACCGCTGGCAGGCATGCGCTGCCATCCGCAGCAATACCTGGCAGAATAATCCTTACGCCAACTGGTCGGATGCGAATGATGACGGACTGGTGCAACAGGATGAATTCGAGACGAAAAACCCGCCGGATAACCGTTGGGTGTGGATAGACCGCGATTTATCCCTCTATGGCCTGCACGGGAAATGGACGCCGAAGAGCATCGATGCAAATGGCATACCGCACTATCAGGATGGCGTATACACTACCTATCTGCCAGCAACGGTTCCCACTGCTGACAGTGCCTATTACCTGCCATCTTACTGTTACGATACCTTCTTCGCCAAAGGCGATGATGGTTCCATGTATTACACGGCGAATTGCGGCATCCAGCAAGGGCGCGGTTTCTGGGACCGCTGTTCGGAAAACCGCATTCTGAAAGTGAAAGACGGGCAAGTGCAGTGGATGGTCGGGCATCATGATGCACAACATCTGCAACCCGGCGACACCGATATGCTGATGAATATGATTGGTGCTGTTGACGGGGTATTACTGGCGTCAGAAGTTGACAGCAATGCCATGGCATATACCAGCGATGGCTTATCACTGGGTTACGTCTGCGGGATTGGCGGGGAAGGCACTGCGATTGGCATAGAAAACGTCGCCGCCAATCTTTTTGTAAAAGATCCTGCCACCGGCAAGCGTCTGCTCTTTATCACGAATTCCGAGGATATCCGCGTGTTGGAAATTACCGGGGTATTCGGCAACGAGATTACCCGCAGTAGCGGGACGGTTACGCTAACCTCTGTCGTTTCCCATAACACTGACGCGAAGGGACACCAGCGGATTCCGTATTTAAGCTGGCCCAGCCTGTTGGGAACCTGGTACGAAACCGTTGATGGCTACCCCTGGGAATGGGATGCAAATATGTCCGCCGCGACCATCTCCCGGAATAACGCGGATATCGCCGAGATTCGCCTGCGCCGGGATGCCGGAGTATTGTGCGTCTTCGCTGACGTACTTGCTCCTTCACCGTTTTTCGCCGAAGCAAAAAGTACTCCCGCCGTTATCTTTGGTCATTCAGACGGAGTTGAGATTCTGCTGGGATCAGGCAGCTTAAACACCAAACGTACTGTACCACAGCCAGGTGACACCCGTATTTTTCTGACGGCGGTTCGCCAGCCGGATGGAAAACTAATCGGCAAAGCCTACGCGTGCAAACCAGCTTCAATTCCAGTACCCGCCGATGCCGGTATGCGCAAGTTGGATAACAATGGCAGTTACGAAGGCGATCTTTATAAAGATGCTATTGACTTTAAAAACGGGTTGGTGGAAATACCGGGAGCGGATATTGCCGTTGTGATGCGACCGGATAAACAGGGATATTCCCTGGAAGCAGAAATTCCTCTCGCGATACTGCCTGAACTATGCAGCAAAACTACAGTGACATTTATGCGAAATGAAAATAAGTCGCATTCTGATATCCGTTGGGATTTTAATGCTAATAAACCGTTGAAGTTCAACGCAGCTGTCTATCTTGGGTCGGAAACCGCCCCTGCGCAGCGATATGCCTGGAAAGAAGACTATCAGACGACATTAGAACCGACCGACATGAACATTGCTGGATGGGGGATGGCAAATGACGCCATAACTATAAGTTGGACGAGTGCATTGGGAGCAACAGATTATCATATCTACCGTGGAAACCAGCCTGATCCTGCTTCCGCAAAACTGCTGTCAAACACTTCTAAAACATCGCCAAACTATGATTATGTCGATGAAGGTGATTGGTATTACTGGCTGGCGGCGATTACTGCTGATGGAGAAGGGCAATGGTATGGACCGGTGAAAGCTGCTAACGGCTTTGTCAATTTTGCTTCCTATGAGCAAATTACGCCGTATCCCGCCAAGCCATTCGAAATTCCTGTTCGCACGGGAACCGGCATTGCGGTTAATATTGCCAGTGCCGCCAAAACTCTTACTCTTGATACTCAAATACCCGGGTTATCAGTTACTACTCGAAAAGGTCAGGGTGCAGTCTGGACGGTGTTTATCACCGCTGATAAAACCTTCATTCCGGGCAGTACTGCTGCCGTCACGCTGCGCAGCGATACCCAGGAACTGATAGTCATCACGGTGAAAGGTGCCAGTCTCTGGACCGATGCCTACCGCGTCCGCGGCGTATCGCAGGTTACCCGTTCAAGCATAAATAACGTAGAAATCGATTCCACAAAATGCGCTGATGCCGCCGCCGGCCAGCCAGTGACCACGCTTGGACTTGGAGGGATAGGAACAATAGTGGAGACTGCTGTGGGCAAACATGGATATATCATTCCCAATTGGAATAATAAAGGAATGGTACGCAAAGTTTGTGCGCCATTCACTGATACCTTCACAGTTAATCCTTTCGTCAACACTGGGTACTCATCCCCAAACTTTACCATTGATAAAGTTACGGGAACCGGCACTAATGCTGTAGTGAATGGGAATTATATTGGCTCAAAAGGCACACTAACTTTTCGTACAGGAACAGACCATGGAGTGCATCACCTGACTATTCTGAGGACGATGCGTTTTTCCGACGGTGCAGCAATGCGCTACACCGTCCATGATCCTGCAACTGACCGCACCTGGTTATTGGCTGAGGCTGCCAGCAGTCAGGGTGTCACCGATCGCGGAGCTGTGCAGTTCGACTTTATCTCTGGAGTAGATGTAACAGTAACACAAACAGAAGTCTTTCCTGACCCATACTGTCTTGCAAACTTTTCAGCAGTATTCCTTGATTAAATCAGTGAAAGAGACTCTATAAAACCAGACCCATAGAGAACTTATCCCGATACTATCTAAAAATATAAACACCTGGCACTTTCCATGTGTTACAACCTTGGTTTGTTTAATTTAAGGCATCCTAATGAAACAAAAATTTTGGTCGATATTAATTTCTATTTTTAGATAGTATCTCTCCAGCGTTCCACAAAAAGTAGTTTCTCATATTTTTGCAATATCAAAAGTACTGCATGCTTCAAGTCAGCATCCTCCGGAATCGATGACAAAATCTGGTCATATAGATCTTTGTCATTAGCGTTACTGCCGTCCGGAACTAATCTGCACCACTACATTATATTGATGTAATATATCGACCACTGTCAATTTTATAGAATTAGTCTATTTGTATTAGCCTGATATTTTTTAAGATTTTAAAATTTCATTTTGTAACTATTGATTAACATAAATAATTGTGGTATAACAACATTTAACCGGTAAAACTAAAATTAGATCCTATTATTTTATGGAGGTTTTTATGTCAGCTAAAAAAGGTTTTACTCTCATTGAATTGCTGGTCGTGATAGCCATTATTGCTATCCTCGCCGCCATTCTGTTCCCAGTCTTTGGTCGTGCCCGTGAAAAAGCACGACAAACTACCTGCCTTGCTAATCAACGGCAAATCGCCGCATCAATTCAGATGTGGGCGCAGGATCACAACTCTTCGTTGCCATCATCAGCGACTATCTGGAAAGATTTGAGTATTGATCCAGGTATCCTGATTTGTCCAACTAAAGGAAAAACTGTTCCTAATGCTTATTTTTTCAACTCTTCATTGTCAGATGTATCTCAGGGAGATATTAATGATCCTACGACTGCAATTCTTACTGCTGACGGATTAGAAGTAACCGGATTAACCGGTGCATCACCAAATCTGTTAGTTAATGCAGCAAATGTCGATTATCGGCACAGTGGTAAATTTATCAGTTCCTATGCTGATGGTCATGCTTTAATTACCTCGCAGGAACAGTTTTATAATTACGGTTTGTTGGGATCGCGAAACCCAGCGAATGACTACTTACGTATCAATTCAAATCCAGCTTATGGCAAGGTCGGAGTATCAATTCCCAGCAGTTGGGTTAATATTCCGGTGAAATTTGTTGGAACAAAAGGTTACCTGCTACCTTTTTGGAGTAGTGTTACTCCACCTCGAACTACCCCTGATCCCCCAACCAGACTGGTTAAAGCACCTTTTGTTGATTATTATAGTACTGAATATTTTAAAGATGGTGGTGGATATTACGGCGGAAATTTGCAATTAAGTACCGATGGCATAAACTATCAAACTGGTGGAAATTTTGGTGCAGTAAATGGAACCGGAGCAGGTGAAACAATAACATTTCCAGTAGAGGCAAAAGATTTTGCTACTCACACTTTAACGATTATTACTGGCGCGCGCTTTGGTGATCAACCACCATCTCGTATCACAATAACATCAGATACAAACTCCAGTAATGGACGTGAAGTCAGCATTTCCAAAGATTGGGGTGGTTCTGGAACATCGCCTTACGCGTTTCAATTTTCATTTAAATTTAAAGCAAAAATTAAAATTGAAACACTTTCGTGGATTGAATGGTATACAAAAACTGGTATAGGTGGTGTCTTTTTCGATTAAGCATTATCTGCTTATATTTAAGATTTAAAGGAGAACTTAAATGCGTAAAATAAATTTATCAAAAGGGTTTACCCTTATAGAGTTGCTGGTCGTGATTGCCATTATTGCCATTTTAGCCGCAATTCTGTTTCCTGTATTTGCTCGTGCGCGTGAAAAAGCCATGCAATCTACCTGCACCAGCAATCAACGTCAAATTTCAGCATCTATACTAATGTATGCACAGGATCATGAAGAAACATTACCCGCGAATGATGCTGTTTGGACAGGAATTAAAGTGGATTCTGGTGTATTAATTTGCCCGACTCTTGGGAAAAAAATCCCAAATGGTTATATATATGATGGTTATTTGTCAAGTACTTCATTAGGTGAGGTTTCTGACCCTGTAAAGGCGTTTATGACTGTTGATGGTTTTTCTGTTGATGTGGTTGCACCGGGACTTACACTGCCATATGGTACGAATGTCCTTTACAGCACCTCACAAATTGACTCTCGCCACAGCAATAAATCTATTGCAAGTTTTATTGACGGTCATGTAGAAACTCGATCTTTACTTACTCTGCCTGACGTGCCAAACGCACCTTATGCCAGTGTTTTAGGTTCAGCCCGAAACATCACCGGTGGTTCTCCTATTAGCATAACTTCAAATCCACCATCTTGCACTTTACCTGCTGGCTATGCCGGAAAAATCCCTAATTTAACCATAGGAACCAAAGGTTATCTATGTCCATGGAATCGAAGCATAGATCCACCCAGCAATATCGTTACTCCACCAACCCGTAAAATTTTAGCACCATTTTCAGATATATCAACCTGGCCTGGTGGAAGATATTCAAACGGATATGGCGGTGTAAGTGTAAATATCGATGGTTCTGCCGGCGGCGATAATTATGGCACCACTAATGGTCGCACAGCCGGATCGTTTGTTGAGATACCAATTACTGTCTCAGATAATAGCATGCATAAAGTAACAGTTATTTCAGGTGGCCGCTTCAGCTCTGAACCTGATGCAATATACAAACTTTATAATCTGTTTAATCCTGATGGTGCAGCGCAGGTTATTATTTCCCAGGAAGGGGCACCGCATGTTGCGCAATTCCAATTCCGCGGCAACCATGTATTGCGTATTGAATGCCAGATTACTCATGGTGATGCATATACCTGGACAACTATTGCAGGGATACTTTTTGATTAAAAGATAATACCAGTAATGAATATTTGTGGACGAACATTAAATGGTCGTCCACAAATCTATTATTGCAGAGACATGGCGTATGCAATTATTTTGTTGAATACGACATTTGCTTCACATGCAACCAGTCCGATGCGTCCGCCATGTGGACGATATACGTAAGTCTGCACCAGCATATTGTCAATATATAACTCGAAAACATCATGCCGCACCAACAAGCGAAAATGGTGGGTGGCATCATTTGTTATCCCCATGACAGTTGCACACCCTTTTCCGGTAACGTCTTCGCTGCTGAATCCGGTCACAACATTCCACCGGCCTATATGTGTTTCGCATTCATCCGCTACATTGATTCCCAATCTAATTTCCATGACACCTTCGTTATTCTCTGAAAATGCAAAACCTGCTGCTGACTTAATACCATTAGAATGGGCACAAATAGTTCCTTCGATAATTACTCCTTTGCAAAGGTCGAACTCGCATGGCAGCCATTCGATAATATGAGATTTTTCAATTTCTGCTCCAATAGTTAGGTCCTTTATTATAGGTTCAATAATCATTCCTTTGAGTTTTTCGTTTTCCTGCCACCACCCAAGACGCAGATGACCATCTTCGAAAACCGCTTTTCGCAACGGCAGCATCCATGTTCCGGATGGTACAGAGATATAATTTGATATCAGTTTTTCGCCATTTTTACCGCGACACCAGGCTGCCAAAAAAGAAACTCCCCATCCACCTGCAGTAGTAGATGTACCACAAAGTCGAAATGCCTCGGTATCTGGTCGAAATGGCCCGCACGGGTTGTCACTAATAAGGGTATACATTGAATATCCAGTACTTAAATAATGCAGTTGTCCGCCGATGATGACATATTTATCACCCATTCGTTCACACCCGCCAATCTCCAGGTCTAATGCTGGCACATCATCCCATTGTACTTCCGGCGGTGGTAATATTGTCCAATCACGACCATCGACTGATTCCATCATACCCATTGCGCGGGGAAGCACTGGCTTGGTTGTCGCCACCGGATAACCCCAGTAGCCGGCAGATGCATCATTTTCATTTTTCGGCAGCATATACATGTGGTCCCAGCGTCCTGATGGTTCATACCAGCGCGGGTCAGGATTGCTATTGAACAGCGGCGACCAATCGTGAAGATTTTTTGATTCATAAAAACGCAAAATATCCTGCCGTCCATTCGCCTGTTGCACGCCGTGATCCATGATAAATCTATCCCCAATCTTCGCGATGAATGCCTTAAAATAACGGCCGCCATCTGCAAAAAAAGGCTCCTGTGTTACTGTCCAACCATCTCGCCAATGAATGCCGTCATCAGAAACGGCTATCAACCCGCAACTGGCCGCCAACCCGTCTGGACAAGGGGTAAACAAACTGGGGTTAGTATTGCTGCCATTCGGGTTATACATCATAATCGCATAATACACTCCATCATCATAAAAAACCGATGGATCCCACATGGCACCAGATAATGGTTTATAAATCATATTTTGTACCGATTAACCTTTATTAAAGTCTTGTTATTTTTGACGACCCGGATAAACTTGCAAAAATAATGCATTTTTGAGGGAGCCGGGCTGCGACCATGTTCCACACTGAGACTGTTATTTATGGAGAATATTATACATTTAACCTTACTTGCATATCAACAGATTTCCAGATAAACATGTATTTTAAAAGAAGATTTTTAAATTTTCAATTATATTAAATATTATATTTTTGATAACTTTTTTGAAAAGAAAATTAATACTTATGAATAAATCATAAAGTCTACAACCATACACACATAACTCTTTTGACATTCTGTGTTCTAATAACATATTCTGATAACATAAAATGCAACATTTCATAGCTACTAAGGGAGAACCATGAACACCTACAACCACCTGTTTGACCACATTCAATCATTAAAAATCATTGATACCCACGAGCATCTGCCGTTTGAGTCGGAACGTTCGATGACTATGGACGTTCTTGAAGAATGGTTGATACATTATTTCGTATGCGACCTGGTGTCGGCTGGTTTGTCCGATGATGACTTGGTTACGGTACGGGACAGCAAACGAGACTTGAAAAGCCGCTGGAAGATTGTCGAACCATATTGGCACGCCGCCGAAGATACCGGCTACGGACGTTCGCTGGCTCTTGCCGCCCGTGATATTTACGGCATTAACGCCATAAATGCCCAAACCATTGAAGAACTCAACCAATTGTTTATAGCATCACGCGAACGCGGCGGGCATTACAAGTTAGTGTTAAAAGAAAAATCCGGCATTTCACTGTCAATACGCGACTCAATGGCGATACCATATAAAGAGACAGACGACCCTTTTGTATTCACCATGCGAACGGATGATTTTGTCTGTCCGACCCATAATAATCAGATACGTATAATGGCAGCGGCAGTTGGTATGACGGTTCATACCCTCGCCGATTGGATGGAAGTCACCCGAAAGCATATCGAAAAAAATCTGAATGGGAAAACCAGGGTGGTCTGCCTTAAGAGCGGACTTGCCTATAGCCGCAGTCTGCACTACGAAAAAGTCACCTATTCCGAAGCGGAAAATGCTTTCAACGAGCTATTTCAGGATAACAATCTGCCGGAATGGCGGCCGCCAATCAAAGTGGCAAAAGTGCTGGCGGACTGGATGATGCATTTTGTCTGTAAAGTTGCTGATGACAACAAGCTGGTTTATCAGATTCATACCGGTCTGCAAGAAGGCTTTGGCAATGTTATTTACGATTCAAATCCAACGTTGCTGACGAACCTTTTCCTGGAATACCGCAACGTAAAATTCGATATTTTCCACATGGGATATCCATACGTTATGGAAATGGGAAATCTGGCAAAGAACTTCCGCAATGTCTTTATCGATATGTGCTGGGGCCATATTATCAGCCCGGAAGCTGCCCGCCGCGCGATTGTAGAGTGGCTTGACGCGGTGCCGGCAAATAAAATATCCGCTTTTGGCGGTGATTATGGCTTTATCGACGGCGTTTATGGTCATCAACTGATAGCCCGCCAGAATGTCGCGTCCGCATTGTCGCAAAAGGTGACCGACGGCACCATCAGTATATCGCGCGCCGAAGAAATAGCCACCTGGATGTTCATAGATAATCCCAAACGGATATTTAATCTGGAACGATTTTTGGGGTGAGTAATACCTAAAGTTTCATAAACAGATATAAAAATTTTACAACAATATAGATTCATATTTTTAACCACGAAAGGCACGAAAAAGTAATCGTTTAAAATGTATGTCTTTTTATGATTACATTATATTTTTGTGCTCTTTGTGTTCTTTGTGGTTAAATTAAGTTGGGATGGAGTCAATCCTATCAATCGATGTAAATTTAAACCTTGTATTCAATAGCTAATTTTTGGTATCTTTCCTGCATGAATACATATATTGGCCTTGATATCGGCGGTACGAAGTTTATGGTGGCGGCGGGTGATGAAAACGGCGTGGTTAAGCAGACAACCAAAGCCGCGACACCGGTAGATTTTCAGGAAGGCATCGACCTGTTAAACAGCATGATTGCTGAAGTGACCGGCGGAGAGAAGATTTCCGGCATTGGTGCGGCAATTGGCGGACCGTTGGAATGGCAAACCGGAGTAGTATCGCCGGTACATCAGCCGCAATGGCGAAATGTACCACTGAAATCAATGATGGAATCGCGCTGGAATTGCCCATTTCATGTAGATGTTGATACCAATGTCGCGGCATTGGGAGAATACGCATTGGGGCATTATACTGAACGTTCGATGCTTTACATCACATTGAGCACCGGCATGGGCGGCGGGTTTGTTATTGACGGCGCAATTTATCGCGGCATGGATGGCGCGCACCCCGAAATAGGACATCAATCCGTGCCTTTCCGCTGCGCTCATCCCGAAAAGGTTTCCTGCGAATGCGGCGCGTCTGATTGTCTGGAAGCGCTGATTTCCGGCAATGGCATACGACGCGTTTACGGCAAATCGCCAGAATCATTGAATAACGAAGAATGGGCAGAAGTTGCCTACAACCTGGGACAGGGATTGCGCAATCTGGCAACCATTTACGTACCGGATGTCATCGTTCTTGGCGGTGGTATCGCCCACGGACAAGGCGAGAAATTGCTGGCTCCCGCACGCGAATTAATGGAATCCCGACTAAAAATCGTTCCGGCACCTCGCATACAACTTTCCCGACATGGTTATGATACCGCGTTAATGGGAGCGCTGTATATCGCAAGGCAGGGGTTGCGATGACTTTATTTACAGCATATAAAAAACAACGCCGAAACAATTATTTATGTAGATGTTGACATTCCAGCGTTTAGTTATTGAGTTACCCAGAAAAAATTAACCACAAGAGCACAAAGAAACACTAAAATTATCTATGTGCTCTTTGCGTTCTTTGTGGTTAAATATTCGATTATTGACATCTTTCTGCATAAACTTTAACATCGGTGAGCAAGATATCTATTCTCGGGGACAGGCAAAAATCCGGTCAGCCACTTTTTATACAACAGGGATTAAACTTACCGGATTTAACCCAGTCCCTTACTCTGAAAGGTAACAGCTATGCGAAATTCCCGTAGATTGATTGATCAGGTGTGCGCCGGAGAAAAACCGGAGCGGACACCGATATTTGACTTGTTATGCAATGACGCGGTGGTGGCGCATTACGCCGGCGAACCGTTGAATGGCGACAATGACATGACAAAGATGTTAGCGGCGGCGGGACGCGCGCTGGATGGAACACGTAGCATATTTCCGCCCATGGTGCCGGGAACAACGTGGACAGACGGGATGGGAAATATCCGCGAGGCGGCGCGATGGACATCATGGATTCGCCACCACGCGCTGGCAGATGCTGACGCCTGGGCAGCGTGGATTGCCGGGCATATTGAAAGACTGGAAGCCACGCCAACTCCCAGCGAAGCCGAACGGGAAAAAACCGGTGAAGAACAGCAAGCCTATAACGCTAATTTAAACGGCACGGTGAATATATTCTGCACCCCATCGACGGGGATTAACACCGCGCTCTTTGGTTATTGCGGGTTGGAAATATTCTCTTACCTATGGGAAGATGAACGCGAAATGGTGCTGCGCTGGATGCGCGCGCTGGAACGCGAACGCCGCCACGAAGTTATCCGCACTGCCCACGCTATTCATAGTCCGCTGGCAATGATTTACAGCGATGTCGCCTACAAACAGCACCTGATGTTCAGCAAAGAAACCTTCAACGAATTTGGCTTTTTTGACGATGTGGCAGATATCTGCGCGCAATGCCACGAATACGGCATGACAGTAATTTTCCATTCCGACGGCTACATAATGGATATCGTCGATGATTTAGTAGCCTGCGGCATTGACGGACTGAACCCAATAGAAAAAGCGGCAGGAATGGACGTGTATGAATTGCATCGCAAATATCCTGATTTAATAATTGTCGGCGGTCTGGATGTAACCCACCTGCTGCCATTCGGCACTCCTGATGAAGTGCGCGCAGAAACCCGCCGCATGATTGATGAAATAGGCGTAGATGGAAAATTACTGATAGGCAGTTCCACAGAAATGGAAGATAATGTGCCATTAGAAAATTACCTGGCATTTCATGATGAAGTGATGACAAGGAGCACTAAATGACCTCACGAGAACGAATATTAGCAGCAATTAATCATCAGCAGACCGACCGGGTGCCGGTTGGATTTGAGTGCCATCCGGGATTGCAGCAGCAATTGATGGATTATTACGGGGTGACTGACCGGTTATCGATGTTTAAGAAGATGGGGATTGAAGGTTTCTCGGTGTTTTTCGAGTCATTTGTGGGTCCTAAATATATCGGCCCGGAGCAAAAAAAGCTGGATAATGGAGCAACCTGTGATTTTTGGGGAATTGATTTTAATCAGCATAACCTGCCTATCGGTGATTGCGACACTATTACGGATTTGGATAATTATAACTGGCCTTCAGCGGACTGGTTTGATTATTCCGGCATCCGCGAAAAATGCCTGGCTATAAAGGAACTCGGACTGCCAACCGTTGGCGGCGAAGGCGGATGCGGTATCCAGTTTGCCATTAATATGCGCGGATACGAAAACGCGCTGGTTGACCCGCTGGCTGACCCTGATTTTGCCCATGCATATATGCAGCGCGCCGGCGATTTCTTTGTGGATTGGAACGAACGTTGGTTATCCGCCGCCGCGGGAGAGTTCGATATATTTCGCTGCGGCGACGAAATAGGCGCGAATGACCGAATGCATTGCAGCCCGGAGATATGGCGCGAGTTTTACAAACCGCAACTGAAGCGAGTCTTTGCCGTCGCCAAGCGACACAACATGAAAATATGGTTCCATTGCTGCGGCATGTGCCGACCGGTGATCGACGACCTTATCGAAATTGGCGTTGACCTGTGGGATCCGGTGCCGGGTTATGTAACCGGCAACAAGCATACAGAACTTAAAAAAGAGTTCGGCGGTCGTCTCGCCTTCATCGGCGGGATTGACACTGTCACGTTGCTCCGCCATGGGTCAGTACAACAGGTTCGCGACGCAGTAAAACTCGCCATAGACACCCTGGGTCCAACCGGCTACATATTAGGCGGCAGCCAATGCCTGACCGACGATATTCCGTTAGAAAATGCGGTTGCCATGTTTGAGGCGGCGGTGGAGTTTGGGAAGCGGTAAGATATCTTACGGGCAAAACGGGCATTTTTCCGCATTGTAAAATCTGGTGCAAACCGGGCATTGCTTCCATCCCTGCTGGATTTTCCATTCGCGGGCGGCGCGCATGCGGGCGAAAGATTTTTTCAGCATTTCCCGCACTTCCTCATTTTTGATATTCGCCACCAGGTCGTCGGCGGGCTGGATATCTAATTTAACATCTTTGCCGGGAAACAGGTTTGTCGATTGATGAACGTAGGTATCAACGCGTTTGAAACGTCTGCCTACTCGAAAATGCAAGGCGCGGATGAATCCTTTGCCGATAGCGCGGGCATAGCGTTCAAGTATTTCTTTCTGATAATTCTGCAATTCCGACGCCCACGGATGGGTGCTGACACAGACATGCATGGTGCCATCTATCACATTTTCCGGCCAGGAATGTTTTGACAAATCTTTTCCCACTATTCGCGGCCACATATTCATCGCCATGGCACGCCGCAACCCGGCAGATAACTGTTTGTCCTGCAATATATTTGCCAATACCTGGTTAAATGTTGATTGCCCGCGCCGATCTGCCATTTTCAATCCTCTATCATCACCGTCGCCATTGCGTAATCGCCGGCGTGGCTGAGAGAAATACTCACTTTTCTGCCATTCAGCAAACGCGCCGCTTCGTTGTAGACATTAATCACCGGCGCGCCAGCGGAATTATTCACTATCTCTACATCCTGCCAACTCAGTGATTGTCCGATGGCCTTGGCAAATGCTTCTTTGCCGCAAAACCGTGCCGCGAAATGCTGCGCCGGGTTTGCCTTGGTGTTGCAATACGCGCACTCCGCAGCGGTGAATAACCGCACGGTGAACTTTGGCGTGCGAACCATCGCCGCCTCGATTCGCGAAATCTGCTCAATATCAGTGCCGATTGATGCCATCTTATTCCTTCACGCTGGAGATGATGCTGCTGGTGGAATACCCGCTTAACAAAGGAATAAACTCAACCTCGATTCCGCATTCCTGCGTCACCTGCCATTCCGGCAGATTTTCCGGCTGATAATCGCCGCCTTTGATATATTTATCCGGCCGCAATGCCCGCAATACTTCAATGGCAGTATCGTCATCAAAAACCATCACCGCATCGACACACGCCAGTGCCGCGATAACCCGCGCCCGGTCAGCCTCACGATTTAAAGGACGGTCTTGCCCCTTTAATCGGCGCACCGAAGCGTCGCTGTTAATTGCCACAATCAGCTTGTGCCCGCACGACCGCGCCGACTCCAGTGATAATATATGCCCGGCATGCACCAGGTCAAAACAACCGTTAGTCATCGCCGTAATCAACCCCTGGCTGCGCCAAATGCGCACTTGGTCAATTAATAAATCGATGGTAAATATCTTTCCGCTGGTAGAAACGAACTGATTCAAAATGAAATTCCTCAAAGTTAAACTGTCGTTTTATTATAAAGAGTAACAGGTGGCGAGTAAAGAGTGAAAAATGTGCAGCATTTCATCTTTTGCAGATTTATTTATTTCACATCGATTAATAGGATTTAAAAGATTGAATAAATTAAAAATAACATTGATATTTTCTTAATGTCTACAATACACAGACATTAATATCTTTTTTATCCTTTTAATCGATGTGAAAAATATTATCTGCAAAGAATTCCTGATAAATCAGCGATATAAACTTTGGTTAGTTAAAAATTTCAGCACTTCGTATACCAGGAATGCCGGCCATACCAGGGCTTTCAAAAATCCAACAACACCCGTCCAAAAAGTCACGGCGTTGCCTATGTAATAAACTGCCGCGCCGATAACTCCCAAGCTATATACTGTGTTATTGTCTTTACCAACATTGATTTTCATATTATTCATAACCTTCGCCTTTCTTATATTGCGTGGAACTCGCTAATTACCATACACATTATAGCACACTTGGAAAGAGTGATTGAAGCGTATACCAAAAGAAAAAACCAATCGAACTTTATGCTCAATTGGCGTCTTTTTATATGTCGCGAGACAGTTTTTCGGAAGGTATCCCTTCCGCACATCGAAACTTATCAGCTCCAAGGCACCGCTGCTTGTCTCATTGCCGGTTGCCGGGTTATACTAAACCTCTCTTAATGCAAATAGATTATAGTTATTTTATTTAATGTTGTCAAGGGTGGGATGGATGAGAGGAAAATCCTTCTCTCCAATTGTTTTATAATACAGTTATAGTTAATTAATGGTCACTTTTTGGAAAGAGGTGACTAAATTTATTGCCTTTTCTGTTAAATACAAACCAAAGTAAACATCTCAATTGTCAATTGTCAATCGTCAATTCTTTTTACATTGCTGAACAAATACGGGTGTTTGTTGTCGCTTTTTACATTATCGATTATTATCGAGTCGCCGTCGTCGCAGACTATTAGCGGGCCATCACCGGCATTTTTCAATTTCACATTATGCAGTGCGATAGTTCCAAACTTTCTGGCATTCAGGAATTCTTTCTTCTCCACGCCGTCGCGCAGTTCCAGGGTTACGTTTTCCATCGTTAATTGCAACTGGTGGGCATCGTCGCCGATGGCGATGGATGGTATTTTCAACCCGGTGGCGATAATGTTCTCAAACTTGATAGTGGTCACCGGCTGTCCGGTTTGCCACAGGCCATCAAGATAGTTGTATTCATACAGCGAATCGCAATTTTCCGCGGTGCAGTCTTTCACCAGCCAGTTCCCGCTTAACTTCACCGGGTTTCTGTCTACCGGCGACAGGTGGCATATCGCGGCAAACATGTTGGTGCGTCCGCTGACCCGATGGATATATTCACCCGGCGCCCAGAATCGGCAATTTTGCAGCGTGATATTCAGGCACCCAAGGTGCAAACCATTGCAGGAAGCGTTAATCTGACAGTTGGTAATCTCAAAATTCTCGTTGTCACTGCCGGCATACGCGTCATCGCCAGTGCGAAAATCGCAGTTTTTCACCACAAAGTCAGTACATCGTTGGGTGTGCAGTCCGTCATGGCCGCCCAATATCGTGACATTATCCAGGGTTGCACCAACGCAGTCGTGGCAATAAATTGCCCAGTTAGCCGACCGAACGATAGTGATGCCGCGAATCTCAATCTGACGGCAATTTGCCAGCAATATGCCGTGGGGACCGCGGAAATTCTCCTCACCCTGCTGGTTGAAACAATCGACGCCATCAATGGTGCCTTCGCCGATAATGCGGAATGACGACAGGTTTTCTCCGGTGATGAACGCCTCTGTCCATGCACCGGTGCCATAATCAAGACAATTATCGCTGCCCAGCAGCACCGCACCTTTATCCAACTGTATAGTCATCGCACCGTGAATATTCAACCCGCCGGTGCGATAAATCCCGGCAGGAAACTGCACTACCCCACCATCATTCCCCGCCATATCCAACACCCGCTGAATAATAACTGTCTGCAACTGCTCAACATCTGCCGTCACGCCATAATCAACAACATTATATATCGACATAAAATAGCTCCTGAAATTAATCTGGCTAATTGTAACAAAAAAAGTTGTGGTGATGTTGGGTTGGTTTTTGGACTGGATTTATTTTATTAATTACCATTAAACTTGCAGGTTAATGGAATAACTATAAAGAAAATAGCGACAGGGTTATTTATGGGGAGTATTTTACCATGACATATAAAGGCAAATGGCACGGCGACAATAAATATTTTGGGCTGCATTATGACTTGCATGCCGGTGAAAATGATACCGTATTGGGTACACGGTGCAGCGAGGAAGAGCTTGTTCCCATGCTGGAGTTGATGGCACCAGATTTTGTGCAGACAGACTGCAAGGGACATCCGGGATATACCAGTTGGTTCAGCAAGGTGAAAAACGCCTCGGTACCGGCAGGATTGACCCATGACGCGATGATGCAATGGCGCGCCGCCACCCGCAAGTTGGGGTTGCCGCTGCATTGCCACTATTCCGGCGTGTGGGACAAGGCGGCGGGGTCGAAACATCCGGAGTGGTGCGTAGTAACCGCAGATGGCAAGGGAGCAGGCGCGCCATTCGGACAAAATGCCGGCGCGCCTACCTATGAAAAGATGTGCCCGCGCAGTCCGTACCTGGATGAATTAATGATTCCGCAAATGCTGGAACTGATAGACCGCTACGAAGTGGACGGATTTTGGATAGATGGCGATTTGTGGGCGGTGGAACCATGCTATTGCGATAAATGCAAAGCGGCATGGACACAGCAGACAGGAATTGCCGAACCGCCAATAACATTTGACGACCCGAATTGGCCGCGCTGGTGGAATTTCACCCGGGAATCTTTTTACGAAGTTGTCACGAAATACTGCGACGCGGTGCATAACCACAAAGCTGGCGTGCTGGTATGTTCCAACTGGCTGCAAACCTTCAAGAATCCCGGCGAACCGGCAGTGCCGACCGACTGGATAAGCGGCGACAACGCCTGGGTGTGGGGGTTGGACGGCAGCCGATGCGAAGCGCGTTTTTTATCCACCCGCGGCAAACCATGGGACATCATGTTATGGAACTTTTACTGTTCACACGGCATGGGACAGCCTGAATCACCCTGGACAGTGAAGCCGCCGGAAATGCTGATGCAGGAATCGGCGGTATTGCTGGCGTTTGGCGGCAATGTGCAGGTATATGAACATCCTCCGGTACGGGACGGACGACTGGTGGAATGGCGGCAGCGGCGCATGGGGGAAGTATCAAAATTCGTGAAATCCCGTCGGGAAGTCTGCCAGCATACTGATTCATTGCCGCAAATTGCCGTATTGCATTCCGAACATCATTTATACGCCGATGTTCGCGGCAACAATATGATGTGGAATGTCGACGCTTCGGCGGTACAGGGAGCGGTATTCGCGCTGTTGGAAAGCAGTTACGGCGTTGATATACTCGACGAATGGGCATTGCTGCCGCGACTGGCGAAGTTCCCGATGGTGGTGGTGCCGGAACAAACAAATATGTCTGATGAAATGATAGCGGCACTGAAAAATTATGTGCTTAATGGCGGTGCGTTGCTGATTACCGGCAGCGGAATGTATGACCGTTTCGGCGCAGAGTTCCTGGGATTTGCCGGCAATGAAGTGCAGACGGACAAATGTTTCGACATACCCGCCGATGATGGTTCGGTATCACTGTTCAGTAAAGAATGGCGTTTGGGCAAAGCGACAACCGGTAAAGTGCTGGGCAATATTGGCAGCGGCAGCTTGCTGGAAGACAAAATAATGCCAAATCCAGCCGCTGTCATTAACCAGGTTGGCAAAGGTCAGGTAATTTACGTACCCGCCGCAATATTCCACGATTTTGCGCATAACCATTATCCGCTGACCCGTTGCTTCATACGCGAGATAACAGAAAAACTGCTGCCTGACCCGATGATACGTGTGAAAGCACCAACCTGTATTGACGTCGCCATGCGCCAGCGCGATGGGGAAATAATCATCCACTTCGTAAATCGCATCAGCGGCATTCCAAATACCCCCAATAATGGCGCCATCGACGAAATACCACCGGTTGGACCGATAGCAATACATATCAACATGGATAAACCACCCAAGGTAGTCACCGGAGTCTTGGAAGACAATAAAGTTGATTGGCAGTGGAACGCTGGCAAACTGTCAATTCAGGTATCAAGCGTGTATATCCATAACGCGGTGGTGGTGAAGGTATAAGAGGTGTTGGTGATTAAAATATTTTAAAGATGTATGAATGGGTAAGGTTATTGGGTTGGCAACAGCCATAGCATTTTACACATTTATTTCCAATATTATTTGAAAATAATTCCATAGCCCACAGCATCGCTCTCACCCTTATACACATTTTTTACAATATAGCTTTGACCCCATTTAGGGGTCGGATGTTTATAGCATTGAAACTAACAGAAGTTAATCGACCCCAGAGTGGGTCGGATGTAATTACCAGCAATTTTCTTTTATTAAAAGATTGTTACTGCAACCTTACATCCGACCCACTCTGGGGTCGTAATATCTATTTTGAGACTTTTTCTATAAACATCTGACCCCGCTGGGGTCATTTTGTATATAAATATTAGCATTTTATAAAAATGTGTATAAGGGTGAGGGCGTTGCCGTGGGCTATGGAATTATTAAATAAAAGGTAACAGGCAATTACAAAACCTTGCGATACCCCGATGGGACAGACACCTTCCTGGCTTCGCCACTCGGTGTCAGTCCCTGATTTATACTAAAAATTTCAAATTGAAACAATGAAATATTAGGTTTTGCAAGAGCCTGGTAAATATCCAGATATTCCTATACATTTTCTATTCATGTAAAATATTATAAACGGGGTAGTCGGTTAGCTCCTCCTGTGCTACAATTACCCCATGACATCTTCTGATATTAATAAAGTATTAATAGCCGGCTACGATTACCCAGATACATATAGGGAATTTGTAGAAATGTTTC
>Ga0194053_10000286_pt1 | contig 38358 bp, 24 predicted proteins | sample SepL228m_MetaG_FD_161684 | JGI IMG/M metagenome (GOLD analysis project Ga0194053, IMG submission 161684) | Anoxic zone freshwater microbial communities from boreal shield lake in IISD Experimental Lakes Area, Ontario, Canada - Sep2016-L227-8m | ecosystem: Environmental > Aquatic > Freshwater >... | reverse complement strand
TTCGACGGGCCGCCCTCGAAGGTCACGGTGCGCGTGGAATGGCCGTTCGGTTCCCCATCCCTGACCCGGCTCGGAGCGGAGGAAAATAATATCTGCGCCACCTGGCGGGCGATGGACTCGCCCGCCTATCCCACCTTGCAGGAACTTTCCCGCCTGCGCGAGTCGAACACGCTACGCGCCGCGTCGGCAGAAGCCGTTCGTCTGGAAACCGGCGCTGATGGCCCGGTGGCCGTCTTCGAGATGGAATGTCCAGGAGTTGCCCTGCTCTCCAGTAAAAATACCGGCTGATTAGGGGGAGCCCCTCCTCATGACCGGGAAATCTAAGAAAAATCGGTCAATTTCCTCACGCGCTCGCCAAGATGGATATGGATGATCTTCATTATCCGCAAGGCGTGCGCGAGGTTCAGTTCGGTTCTTACCGGAAGCTTCTCCTGCTGGCCGGGCCACTCATCCTTTCCCACATGGGCCTCATGCTGATGCAGGTGGTGGACGGGTTGTTTCTGGCGCGGTATTCCAAGAATGCGATTGCCGCAATCGGGCCGTCGGGCATGACGTTCTGGCTCCTGTGCGGCCTCTTCATCGGTCTGGTCGGCTACACCAACACCTTCGTCGCCCAATACGTCGGAGCCAAACAAAATGACCGGGTGGGGTCGGCCGTCTGGCAAGGCATCTACTTGTCGCTTCTGGCCGCAGCCGTGCTTCTGGCCGCATCGCTCATTGCCAAGCCGCTCTTTGCGCTGGTTGGGCACGACGCGGGAATTCAAGCCGATGAGGTCGTCTATTTCAGGACTCTCTGCTACGGCGGCCTGGGGTTCATGCTCTCGGCCGCGATCTCTGGATTCTTTGCCGGCCGCAATGACAACGTGCCCCTGATGCTCGCGGCCATCGCGGGCAATCTGGTTAACGCCCTCGGCGCATGGATCCTGGTCTTCGGCCGACTGGGCCTGCCTGAGATGGGCATGGCCGGCGCGGCCTGGGCGGCAGTCGCCGGGCAGGGCGTGCAGATGCTGATTCTGGCTTGCCTGTTATTCCGCCCGCGCTTCTTGCGCGAGTTTGGCATTTGGCGCGACCGCCATGTGGACCTGCCCCTCATGTGGCGCATGTGCCAGTATGGCTTTCCTAATGGCGTCCGCTATGTCATCGAGATCCTGGCGTGGACTGTGTTCCTGCTGCTGCTGGGCCGAGTGGACACCGACGGCCTGGCCGCCAGCAATATCGTCTGGCGGATCAATGGAATGGCGTTCTTTCCCGTGATCGGTTTGTCCATCGCCGTGTCCATGCTGGTCGGCCAGGCCCAAGGCGCGGGCCGGCCGGACCTATCCAAAAAAGTCACCCATCGCGGCCTGATTCTGGGGCAGATCTGGATGGCCTGTTGCGCCTTGGCGATGGTAGCGATCCCGAACTTGCTTTTGGACGTCTTCCTGGATCCCGGCGCTGCCACCGACCACGAACTGCGCGGCCTTTCGGTCATCCTGCTTCGCTTTGTCGCTGTGTATTGCCTGGTGGACGGACTGAACATTCTGTTCATGTCCGTGCTGGCCGGGGCCGGAGACACGCGATGGATGCTGATTATCTCCGGCGGTCTGCACGCCGGCTTCGTGGCGGTGCTCCTGGCCCTTTCGTTGGTCCACGCCAGCCTCTACACCTTCTGGCTGGCTGCCACGATCTTCATCTTCTCGGCCGCCGCCGCGTGGATCATCCGATTCCGCTCCGGCCGGTGGGAGAACAAGCGTGTGATTGATTGCCCGCCGGCCGACGTCATCGAAGGCGGTTGCCCTGCTCACAACTAAAAATATCGGCTGATTAGGAAAAAGAAACGTTCATCGTTGAAGACATCGATCTCCATTGATAGACACTTCACTTCCCATCTCACCCTGGATGGATATTTGCAAATGATCCCATGAAAAACTCAGAAAGTCCTATCATCTTCTGGCATTCCGATCCGGTCGGTCCCAATGAAACCGTGGTGCTCGCCGGCGGAAATTTTGTTCCGGGCGCATTGATCGAGTTCGCGGCGCTGCCCTCGAAATCGAAAGGCGGGCCGGATTGGACAGCCGTCAAGCCGCTCCAAGCCGGCGAAATTTCTTTGAAGGCGGTGATTCCGTCGGAGTGGAAGCCCGGCGTGTATGCCTGTCGCGTGAGGCAGGGCGAGCAAGTTTCCGGGGTTGTTTACGTCAACGCACCGGACATCTGGTGGAAACAAGGCGACGAAGGTATTGACCGCGCCCGCCAGGGGGGCTGGCTTCGCATCCTCGGAAAATGCCTCGCCATCGATGACAAAGCGGCAGTGACGATCCGGACTGAGGACGGCAAAGAATCCATCGCGCTCGAACTCAAGACCGTCTCGAGCTTTAACCTCAAGGCAAAGATCCCAGCGGATCTCAAGCCGGGAAAATATCAGGTGCTAATATCCAACAGCAAAGGCGGCGAAGAGGCCGTCCGCGACGCCGGAGCGCTCGAATTGCTCCCCGCCAAACCCGCGCCCAAAGCGGCGCTCAATATCGTCGATACCTTCGGAGCGGATGCGACCGGCATGAAGGACTGCACGCTCGCGATTGTCCAGGCCATCGAGCGGCTCTCGATGATCGGCGGCGGGGTCGTCTATTTTCCGCGCGGCCGCTATCGGATCGACTCCATCCTCCGTTCCGGCACATGGATCAAGTCGCCGCTCTTTATCCCGGAGAACATCACGCTGCGCGGAGAGAGTTCCGCCAGCGTTTCGCTTTGGTGGCCCGACCAGGAGAAGGCGCTTCCGACGCTCATCGACGGGCGCAACGATTTCGGGATCGAAAACCTGAGCCTTTTCACGCAGGGCTACTTCAGCACGATCATCACCGGCGGCAGCAACGTCCGCATCCACAACGTCCGCATCCGGGCGAACCGGTTCTACATGACAAACAACCCGGGCGGGGCGCCCCATCATTTACGGGCTTTCCCGCAGGAAAAGCCGGCGGAAATCGGTCCAGCCATCCAGCTCTGGGGCGAGAACAACCATGTGACCGGCTGCGACATTCTCCACAATGCGTGCGCATTCGACATTCGGGGCGGGAGCGGCTCGCTGATCGCCCACAACACGATCCGCGCCGCCAACATGCATGGGCTCAACGGTACAAACGGGATCATCTTTGAGCACAATGAGAACACAGGCAACAGCATGGTGTCCGGAGGCAACAATATCGCGATGCACATGGGAGCCTCCGTTTGCAAGCACACCTATTACGCCCACAACCGGACGACGCATCTCTACGGCGGCGACCACGAGGCGTTCACACTCGACGGCCACGCGACCGCATATCTTGGCAAGGTGCGGGACATCCGGCCGCTCGGCTTTGCGCTCGACGGCCCGACATTCCTTGGAGACAAAACCAAGGGGGCCATGAGCGATATGTACGGCGCGGTGGCCTACATCATCGATGGCAGGGGCGTCGGCCAATACCGCTGGGTCACCCGGACCGAAGGAGACAAGATCACCATCGACCGCGAATGGGATCTCCCGCCGGACGAAAACTCCATCATTAGCCTTGGAGGATTCAACGGGCGCCACCTGTTCATCAACAACACCGCCGAGGACACCGGCACGATGTTCCAGCTCTATCCGCCCAACGCCGAATGCATCGTCGCGGGCAACCGGAGCATCCATGCCAGCAACATCAACAGCCTCGGCAAGCTCAGAAAAGCCAAGGACACGACATTCGTCCGCGTGGAACCGAGCTGGTATAACCAATACCTCGACAATCACATCATCGCCGGAAACACCTGGGGCGGCGGCACCACACAAATCGACCGCTGGATCGGCGGCGAATGCATGCTCAATATCTGGGGCTGGGAAAGCTACTGCTACGGAAGCGCCGAGGGCGAACCGCTCGATAAATTTTTCAACTCCGAGATTCTCCAATCCATCCTCGGGGAATCGAAGCCCCGGGCGAAGACGATTCCCATCAGCCGGTTCCAGATCATCCGCCGCCACAAGGTGGATAGCAACTCGTCCATCCGGGTCCACGGCGCGGTCGCGGACGTGCTCATCGAGGGGAGCGATCTCAAGTGTTCCCGCCAAGGCATCCGCATCGACCAGGAAATGGATTACAAGCTGCCCCCCGACCTCGGCCAGCTCTTCGATTTCGATCCTGCGCCGGGCGAGGAAAACCGGCCCTTGCCGTTCCTCTCTCCCGAAGGCGTGGTCATCCGCAACAACACGTTCCACGATGTGGGAATCCCCTACTCCGGCACCGCACTGAACGAGGCGAAGATCGTCGAATAATAGGGTGGGCTGCACGAGAAAATGGACGACGGCACACCGGGAAGAAAGGGGCTTTCTCTTGCCAAACATACCGAACCGCCTGGCAGATCTATCGGCCCGACTTCCCTATCCTCAACGAAGAAGCTTGGAAAGCCGGCTTGGCGCTAAGTGCTGCCGCGGCGTGGTGGCGGACGAACAGGGCTTGGAGTTCGCCGATGCCCAGTCACAGGGCTCATTCCGGCCGTCGAATCGGCATCATGTTCATACTTCCAACCTCTCGCGCCACCATCAGCATTGCGGCAAAGAATTCCGCGCCATCTGGCTGCCGCTGGCCATTGTTGAGAAGCGTTTTTGGCGGGCTTATCGGCCGGCGTTCGTCCTTTTAGCGGGGGCAAGCGAGAGCCCATTGTTGCGATAGAGACCGGGCGAGACGCTTGTCAGCCGACGGAAGACAGCCGAGAAATAGTATTCGTCCTTGAACCCGCACGTCGCGGCAATCTGCTTCAGAGGGAGGGGAGAATTCGTCAGAAGGATTTTTGCGCGCGCGATCTTAAACTCGTTCAGGTGCCGGACCATCGAACGCCCGCGCGCTTTGGTAAAAAGGTGCCGCAGGTGGTCATGGCTTACCCCCACGTGCTCCGCCACGTCGCGGAGGGAAGAAATGCTGGCGAAATGCTCGCCCATGAATTGCTCCGCCTGCATGACGTGCCGTTCACATGGCGGCAGGGCATCCTCTCGCGAGGCTTTCGTGGCGATGTCCACGAGAGCCAGCAATACTGCGGCGGCGCGGAGGTCGAAGACCCGCTGCTCCAGTCCTCCGGGTTGGGCCCGGCTTCGGCACAGGTTCTGGATTTCGGCGATCAGCCATGGCTGCCCGATGCGCGGCACGAAAAAGCCCCCATCCAATTTGCGGCACACGCTGCGCGGCAGCGCGACCTGCACGCAAAGATCCTCGCCATCGGCCGCCATGCTCTGGTCGTGGATTTCCTGCGGGGCATAAATCACGGCGCTCCGCGCCTGAAACGGGATGCTCCGTCCGGCCACGCGGGTCTCGCCTTGCCCGGTGGCGTGATAAACGATCTCCACCGCCGGGTGTGAATGCATGCAGCAATTGGATCCCCGGGGCACGGAGTGAATCAGCCCTGAGACAAAAATCAGAGGTTTCCGCCCGGCGGAACGATCGATCGCCGTTTTCCAAATCGCCGAATTCAACATAAGGTTACAACTATTTCCTAAGTTTTCAGAGCTCGCTCAGCAAAAACAGCCGTTTTTCACAAAATATCGCCATTTATTCAAATTGCCCGGATCCACTGCTCTTGTAAATGTTAGCCCGCATGTCTGCTTCCAAAAACACCACATCGGGCCGGCGTCTTTCTTTCCAGGGAAAACAGCAAGTCCAAATTGAACCGTTTGAGTTGCCGCCGCTTCAGGAGGGCGAGGTTTTGATCAAAACTGCGTTCGCGCTCATGAGCACGGGAACCGAAAACATTGTCTTCAACCGCCTCTTCGAACCCGGAACCCATTGGGACAACTGGGTAAAATATCCATTTTTCCCCGGCTACTGCGCGGTGGGAACCGTGCTGGAATCGCGTTGCGGCGACCTTAAACCGGGCGACCGCGTGACCGCGCGTTCCTCCCACCAATCCCACTGGGTCTGTCCGGCTGTGGGCTGCTCAAAAATACCCGACAGCGTTCCTTTTGAAAACGCGCATTGGTTCGCGCTCGCCAAGATCGCATTTCACGGGGCCCTAGCGGCAGGCTACCAGCTCGGAGATTCCGTGCTGGTCATCGGCGCGGGCCCCATCGGGCAGATGTCCATCCGCTGGGCCAACGCTGCTGGGGCCACCTCGATTATTGCGGTGGATTCTGCGGCGGAGCGCCTGAGCATGGCTGCCGCTGGGGGAGCCACCGCTACGATTTCGGCCCCTATCGCGGAAGCGAAGGAGGCCATCCTGGCCGCGAACAAAGGCAAATTGCCCCGCCTGGTGATCGATTCCACCGGCAACGAAAAAGTCTTCGCCGCAGCGCTGGGCCTGGCCGACAAATTCGGGAAGGTCGTGCTCTTGGGCGACACGGGGACACCGTCCAAGCAGCAATTGACGTCGGACGTGATCATGCGCGGCATCACGATCGTCGGAACCCACGACAGCCATGAAACTGAGGAGTGGACGACAGCCACCATCACCGAGCTCTTTCTCACACTCGCCGCCTCGGGCCGTTTCTCTCTGGAAGGATTGAACACTCACTTCTTCAAGCCCGCAGACTGCGTGCAAGCCTACGAAACGGTCAATCGAGAACGCGCCCGGACCATGGGTGTCGTTTTCGATTGGAGGGAGGAAGCGTGAGCCGCCTGCGTCAGGGGTTCTCCTGGTGGTGCTTCCAGAACCGGGGGATCGAGGCCGAAACGCTGCTCGCGGGGGCCAGGAAGATTGGATATGAGTTCGTCGATCTCGTTGACGAGTCGCTTTGGCCGAGGGTCCAGTCCCACGGGCTCGGACTGGGGGCACTGTCGGGGCACGGTTCCATTGAGGACGGCCTCAACAGGATTGAAAACCGCGAGAGGATCGAATCGGAACTTCGCGCCAATATCCAGAAAGCCGCGCAGTGGAAAATCCCGGCGCTCATCTGCTTTTCCGGCAACCGTTCCGGGAGGGACGGCGAATTGGAGACATGCGCGGAGACGCTCGCCCGTATCGCGCCTGAAGCGGAGAGCGCGGGCGTCATGCTTGTCGTGGAGCTGCTCAACAGCAAGGTCGACCACAAGGATTACCAGTGCGACACAACCGCATGGGGGGTGCGCCTTTGCCAGCTCGTCAACTCGCCCGCGGTCAAACTGCTCTACGACATCTACCACATGCAGATCATGGAGGGGGATCTGATCCGGACGATCCAGCAGAATCACGAATGGTTCGGCCACTACCACACGGCCGGGAACCCCGGTCGAGGACAACCCGACGAAAGTCAGGAAATCTCTTACCCTGCGGTTTACCGCGCGATCGCGGCGACGCGAGCCGACCGGATCGTCTCGCACGAATTCCTTCCCGCCGGCGATCCACTGGACGCCCTCGAAAATGCTTTTCGTGACTGCGTCGCTGCCGCATAGCAGGTATCAGACTTAACGCCCAATCGGGTCCCCGTACTCTCAAGAACAATGAATAAAGCAAAAATGATGGGTGTGGCTGGGATGCTCACAACTGCGTTGGCGGGAACCGGCGTCGTGGATCCTGCGGACTATGGCTTTGCACCGGACGCGTCGGCGACGACAAACGCAGCCGCGCTGCAGCAAGCGTTGGACGGCGGTAAACGGATCGTGCAGGTAACCCGGCCTGGCGTCTATGGCTTGGACCGGACGGTGTGGTTGGACAGCGAAACGCGGCTGGTTTTCGCGCCTGGCGTGGTTCTACAAAAGCGGACGCCGTATGTCCATGTGCTGGCCAATCGGGGTCTTCTCACCGCGACATGGAACACAAACATCACGGTGGAGGGCGCGACGATCGACGTCAACGCGTTCAGCGCTACTCACGGCGAGGACAGCCCCATGTTCGGCAACCGCGGCCAGGTCGCTTTCTGCCGCATCCGCGATCTGACGGTGCGCAAGTTCACCTGCCTCAACCTGCATGGGGCCCAATACGGGTTTCAGATCGCCGCATTTGAGAACGTGGTGTTGGACGGCTTTGAGATCCGCGGCCAGAAGGACGGCGTCCACATCAACGCGGGCCGGAAGTTCGTCATCCGCAACGGAACGCTGGAAACAGGCGACGACGGCATCGCACTCAACGCCGAGGACTGGGTCGGTGCTACGCCGGTGTTGGGCAGCATCGAGGACGGGCTGATCGAAAACGTCACGGACGACGGACATGGCAGTTGCAATTTCAGCCGCATTCTGACCGGCGCGTGGACGGACTGGCATGCGGGCATGCGGCTGCAGCGCGGAGACACCGTGAGGTGCGGAATGAACCTCTACCGCGCGGTCATGCCGCTTGGCACGAACGAATACGTCTCGCTGGAAGCGCCGGCCCACACGCGCGGCGTGTGGGTGGACAAGTCGGGCCTGAAATTCTGGTACATGCAGAACGACGGCGCTCTCTCCGCGAACATCCGCAACGTCACGTTCCGCAACATCTATCTGCGTTCGCCGCGGAATGGTTTCCTGGCGGACTGGGAGACCCGGTCGGAATGGAACCGCGGGATCCACCCGGAGTTGAAGCCGGAGAATTATCCGGTCTGCGAGGTCCGACTGGAGGACATTTATTCCGAATCGCCGCATGCCTTGGTTAGCGGAAACGAATCTGTGCGCCTATGGCTTCGGAACATCTGTAAGACACGCGGGCCGCTGGTGAGCCTGTCTCCCCAGGACCACAATCGGGATTGTAAGACTGACGTCTGGCTGCATTTGTCCGGCGTGGTGCTGAAGAACGATGATGGAAAAGAGGCGGACATCGCCGTGCAGGGGACGGGATCTACGCTGAACCTGACAGTCGATGGCCTGATGCAGGAGCGCGATTTACGGCTGTCGATCGGACCGGGCGTCCGTGCTCGCGTCAACGGCACGGGATCCGTCAACTCGCTGGAGAACCTGACGCCGAAAGCGGGCGACTCCGTCAAAGTGAACGGCACGCTGAAGACGTTCGACGGTATAGACTGGCGTTAGAGGGCTGGACTTACCGATCGCCGAATGAGAAAACGGGGAGTCAGTGTGGAATGGCGCTAAACCCCAACGGGGCGGCATCCGACAGCCCGGGGCACGGTTGAAATAATATAGGTTTTTTTGCCGCGATGTCCATTCCCATGGAAGCGGATGGTGGTAAAGTCTTCGGATCATGGAAAAGACATCAAAGCTCCATCGCGGGATTTTCGACACGGACAAGCGAATACGCCTCGGCATCTGGGGCCTTGGCCGGGGCATGCACACCTTCAACACTCTCAAGCTCCTGAATTTCGACGTCGTGGCCGGCTGCGACTACAACCAGCACATGCGCGACAACTTCCTCGCCGCCAACCCCGGCGCGTACGTCACTGCCGACGCCGACGAGTTCCTGAAGCAGGACTTCGACGCCGTGCTGCTGGCGACCTTCTGTCCCGCCCACGCCGACAATGCCATCCAGTGCCTCCAGGCGGGCAAGCACGTCATGTCCGAGGTCACCTCCTTCTTCACCATGGCCGAGGGCGTCCGGCTGGTCGAGGAGGTCGAGAAGCGCAAGCTGGTTTATAACCTCGCCGAGAACTACCCCTTCTCCGCTGCCAACATGTGGCTGGCGGCCCGCTGGAAGGAAGGCCTCTTCGGCGAGCTCATGTATGGCGAATTCGAGTATGTCCACGAATGCCGTAGCCTCAGCTACACCTACATCGACGGTCTTCCGGTGCAGCCCGGGCACACGGTCCACAACTGGAGGAGCTGGTTCAATTTCCATTACTACTGCACCCATTCGCTCGGGCCGGCCATGGTCATCACCGGTACCCGCCCCGTCCGGGTCGAGTCCCTGCCCGCCACCCCCAAGCTGGCCGGTCACCTCGGCGATTCCTTGGCCAACGGCGGCACCATGACCCCCTCACTCATCCGGATGAGCAACGGCGGAGTCGTGCGCAACCTCATGGGCGGGGCAACCAACGATAGCCACCAGCAACGGCTCTGGGGCACGCTCGGCGCGGCCGAGATCGGCCACGACGGCCTCAAACTGCGCCTCGGCGCCAGCGGCCACTCCCCGATGTTCAAGATGAATCCCCAGTGGGAGGGCCTCGGCGAACTGGCCGCCAAGACCGGCCACGGCGGCGGCGATTTCTGGACCTTCTACTATTTCGCCCGCGAGATACTCACCGGCGAAAAAGGTCCCTTCGACATCTACGGCGCCGCCGACGTCACCATCCCCGGCATCCTCGCCTGCCGCTCCTCCCACGAGGACGGCAAGCCATTTGACGTCCCGGACTTTCGCAAGAAATCCGATCGCGACAAGTTCCGCGGCGACAACTGGCTCCAGGACAAGATCGACACCAAGACCGTGGTTTTCGGCCCCGGCGCCAAACTCACCAAGAAGGCCGGCCGCTTCACCGCCGTCATGAAAGATCTCATCGAGCTGTCCACCGCCTACCGCGCCTACGCCGACTGGAAAAAAGTCCTGCCAAGCATGGACAATCCTGACGATATCCTCTCAGTCGCCAGGGCATTGAAAAACCAGATGGAGCGGTTGCGATCCGCCTACAAGGAGGCGAGGAGGCTCATTGCAGCCTTCCCGGGAACCGAGGGCGCTCGTGTGCTCTCCGAGATGCTGGTGGTGGGGGAGGAGAAGAAGGCGCTGGCGCTGGACGAGAACATCCTCTCGAAGCTGCAGAAAGAGGTCGCCGTCGCCAGGAAGGGGATCGAGGCCAAGCACCGTGCCGCCGAAAAGATGGCATGCAAGAACCGCCCGGGCTGCCTTGGACGGGCTGAAGCCGCCGTGATCGTCAAAAGCAACAAGGGCATCGCCGCCATCGGTCTTCCCGGCAAGAACCTCAAGTTCACCCCGATCATGCCGTTGAACAACAATGAGTCGAACATGTTCGACATCCGGCCGCTCTACCGCGAAGGCGTCCGCGACGGCCTGGTTTACGCCCGCTGCCGGATCACCCTGCGCAAGGCGGTCGAGGGTGGGCTGAGCATCGGAGCCGACGCCCCATTCAAGGCCTTCCTTAACGGCAAGACAGTTGCTTGCGACCCGAACGCCACCAACCCCATCACCTCCCATGTCTTGACCGTCCCGGCGAGCTGGAGGAAAGGTGCAAACGAGGTCGTGGTGGCGATGCAGACCAACGGTGGCAGGGCTTGGGGCTTCCTACTTCAAAAAGTCTCGTGAGCAGTTACTATTTCAAATGATGATTTTCTATCAGAATCAGAAAAAACAGCTTACCCCGCGACCTGCCTCTGGCAACAGTCCGGTCAGGTCAATTCACATGGTAAAAAGAATGAGACAAGCCGCATTTTTATTTTTGGCTCTGCTGCTATCGGCGGCGCTTATGGCCGAGACCATCGATAATCATTTCGATTCGCCTGAGGATATCCTCAAGTACGACCCGCAGCTCAAAGATCCCGCAAGCAGTTTTGTAACGGACTCCAAGGCCGCCGGAGGTGGTTGCCTGCGGACGAATGGCCGGTTCGAAAAGATGTTCAAAGAATCGCCCGAGGGTGTTCTGAGCTTCTGGGTATACGATGACTATTTTGAGGAGATCATTGAACGCAAGTTGCGGCAAGTCAATTTCAGCCTTCTCAGGAACGATGAAGGGAAGAAAGAGATCTTTGGTTCACGAAGTGACGTTGGCAGCGAGCGGATATACCTCCTGGAAAAACGGCTGAACATGCACGCGATCCTCAGCAGAAACACAAAAGAAGTTCGTTTGGAGCGAAGTTCCCGATCCCAAGCCCAAAGCGAACGAAGTATTGCTTGAAATCTACGGGACCGCTCTCATCTTTCCCCCCACTCTATTGTTTACTCCAGCAAGCAGGGGGAACTTTCGGCTTCCTTGCAAACCCTGTGCGGGTTCAGCCCCTTGGCCAGGGGGGATATGTGTCCGTGAGTTTCTCTGCTAAAAAGCGAGGCAATGAGCGAGATTGTGGCTATTGCCAGCAAGATGGCGAACAGGAGGCCATACGCGGCGGGAGGATAAACCGTGGACGCACGCGTGATCACCGCCTCGCTATGGAACGCCTCCAAGACACGGCCAGACACCTGAGTGGTTAAGGCAATCATCAAGTAGACGGAGGCGTTCAAGAGGCCAACGGAAGTGGCCACTGCCTGCGGGTGATTCTGCTCCCTCATCATCGACAGGATGACCGGCGTGCTTCCCGAGCCAATCGCCATCGGGATCAATGCGCACAGGAAGAACCACGGCGGCATCACCCAATGGATTCCAACCAGAATCAGCGCCGTCCCTGCGACCGCCGCTGCCGCCATGAAGATCAAAAATGGTTTGCGCAGGTTGCGGAACCTTTTGCTGACGACGCCGCAAACCGGCAGGGTGGCAAGGGTGAACAGCATCATGACGAAGGTCAGTTTGGTCGCCTCCAGGGCGGTGATCTCGCAAAAATCCCCGATAAATTTCTGGCCGATGGTCATCTGCAGGCAAAGCGCCACGGACGAGCTCAACGAAAAGGCGGCCAACACCGGGAGATTCAGGCGGTTGGTCAACACGTCAACGGTATTGCGCCAGGGCTTTCCGATCCTGACGGGGGAAGCCGCGTGGCCGATCCTCCAACTCAACCATCCCGTCAGCGCCAGAAAGAGTGCCGTTCCTGCCGCGAGGACCAGACACGCGGATCGCCAACCATCGCGATCGGCCAACATTCGAAACGGGCTGGTCCCGGCCAGCCCGCCACAATACCCGACCAGGGACAAGCTCCCCACGATCACCGTGAAATGCCTGCCGCTGAACCAACGGGAGGCTTCCTTGAACATACACAAAAACATCGCACTGCCACCAAGCCCGACCAGAGCACGGCTGAAATACAGTCCCTCGATGCCGTGCGAAATGGGAAACATCGCGGCTCCGGCGACCAGCAGAACTCCGCTGGCCAGCGCCACCCGGCTCCCTCCAAACCGGTCGGCCAGAAGCCCTACAAAAGGTTGCATGGAGGCATAGACAAACAAGTAGATCGCCCCCAGCCGGGTGACCGCCGCCGCGTCCAGATTCATTTCACTCTGGAGGTCGTTGAAAATCGAGCCCGGGATTCCGACCCGCTGAATAAACGAAAAGAAATAGAGCCCTGCCAGAGACAACACCAAGGCGGCTTTCATCCCGGGTTTTTAGATGAACGCGAGCTGGTTCAGCCGGCAGAATGCTTCCAGCTGGCCGGTCGTATTGCCGTAGGAAAGGATGTAGTGCTGGCAGGCGACCTTCTCGGCGAACTCTTCCACCGGCGAGTCGAGGATGATTTCGAGGCTCGGAAGCTGGGGGGCGGGCGGCAGCCATCCGGCTTCTTCCCAGGCCTGCGGCGCGACCGCCGTCCCGGTCACCGCATGGATGGCATAGCCTTGACCATGCGGCAGGAGTCGCGAGAGCGTGACCGGGCCGGTTTTCACCTTCGAGACGTTGAGGATCCCCTCGTTAAAACTGCCGAATCGGGTGGGTCGCACGGTAATGTCTCCTTTCACCACTGCGGCGGGAACGTAGTCCGGCACTCCAACGAGGAGGCGGTCTTCCAGAAACTCGTAGAACTCAAAATACGCGGCGGCCTGGCCGGTGAGGCCACGCACGATGAGCTGGGTCACCGAGCCGAGCGAATCATTTTCCGGCGTGGTTGGAAGATTCAGCTCATCGGATATCAGCATGAGAATCATCGCGGGAGGAAGCTTCAAGAGCTTCTTCATGCCATCCACGTCAATGAGCGAGACCGCGTCGTAGCGGCGGTCTTCGATGATCGTCTTGATCGCGAGGAAATAGCGCGCGCTCAGATCGAGCGTCTGCGGCTCCGCAGGATTTTCAAATTTCCATGCGCGCTTGACCTTTTCCACGACGGCCTGCACATCGGCGGCGGCGACGAGTTCGGCGCGCTGCACCATGTCGAGCATTTCGAAAACCTCGATCTCCACGCCGAGAACTTTTTTGAGCGAGACGCCATCGCAAAGCGTCACGTAAAGGTTCATGTCGCGATATCCCATCATGCCGACTTTGGCGCGCTGGAGGGTTCGCGTGGTGCTCGCCGCCAATAGAAAGTTTTTGATCGCCTCGATCTTCGGCGGCTTGCCGGGGCAGTCGTAAACAAAGGTGAACCGGTAGCCCAGATCTTCCATGGTTTTCCGCAGCGCGGTCGTCCCCGCCTGGTCGGCCGTGGTGATGAGGCGTCCGTTCTCATAGTAGCCCGCGAGCCCCCAGAGGAGCATGGGCAGGTGTTTGAACTCGCTGATGACGCTGATGACCGCGTGCGTAGGGATCCATCCCGCAATGCAGACCACCAGCACATCCAGACGCTTGGCGGATAGATCCTCGATGGCCCGCCGCACATCGTTTCCAGCCGGATCGTCGCTCACCGGAGGCGTCTCCAACAGGGCGACGTCCATGCCCGCCAGCACAGCGCGGGCGGCAGTGCATTTTTTTTCAATAATTTCGCGAGGTGTATTCACTTCGCCGAAGCCGACAAATCCCACGGTGATGTTTTTCATGATATCGTTTCCTTTTTGACGCTCCTTTTCATTGCTCCCAAAGCTGGTCAATCGCCTGGACGCTGGCGTCCACAAGCATCCGTCCGCCCTCCGGCCCGACCGAGCCGTTGATAATAAGTGCGCTGTATCCGCCCGCAGCCACGGCCCGCGCGGTGGGAAGGTATTGACCGGCATCGCAGGCGAGTTGAACCAGGAAGGTTTGGTTCGCCCGGCTGCGCGCGACGATCATCTGGCCATAATCGAGGAAAAGCTCGAAAGGATTGGTGACAAAGGCGGAGTCACCCAAGCGGATCGCGTGCAGTTCCATCGAATAAGTCGGCTTGCTATCCTGGGTTTCAAAACGCCGGATCACGGCCTGCGCATTCTCCAATTTCACAAAATCGAGTTCCTTGTTATCAAACGGCCCGTGCGGCTGGCGCTTCTCGGTGGCCTGCGTATCGGCAACGAACTCGGTAAATAATTCGCGCGAGGCGGTTTCAATATCGGCATAACGGGCCGTTAGCCGTTTCACATCCGAGCAAGCCGACTCATGCTCTTCGATTGATGCCCGACGAATGGGCAACACCAACTCGGTCACCGTATGCTTCAATACCGGGTTGATCTCCGCGTGCTCCAGCGCCGAAGCGTATCCTTCTGCCACCGCTTTTTCCAAGCGACCCGCAATGGCCCGCATTCCGGAATCGTTCCAGTAATTGATCTCGTCTTTCGACTGGATCGGGAGATTCCTCGGGGATTGGCAACCGGCGGCACTCACCTGAGGCAGGAGATTCACCTGGGGGCCGTAGGTTTGATGGATCCGTTTGCGGAGTTCACCGAAGACATCGGCAGAGACCTCGTGCTGCGCCTCCATCACCTGCGCGGGGCAGGCGACGTTAAGCACGATGCCCGTCAACCGGTCCTGATCGTCCCAGGTGAAAACCAGGCGCACCTCGAAATCGTGCGCGGCTTCAACCCCGATAAAATCCTCGCGATTCGTCTCGCCATACATCATCGCGCTGCCATCGGCATAAAGCATTCGCCGACAAAACCCCATTGCAGCAAAGGCGCTGGCCGCACGGATCTGGCCCGGCTGCCTGGCTTTCCATGCATTCACCACCGCCCTCACCACCGCCCCTAGAACCAATGCCCGGATTTCGGAGGGCTGCATCGCGCCCTCGGCAGGCACCCACCAGCGAAAAGGCACCGTCCAACCCGGCCCGCTGTGGATATGGGTGGCGTTCAAAAAGATCGTGTCCGGGTTGAGATCAGGAACAAGCGGACGCAGGGCCTCGCGTATTTCATCGAGAAAATCCCGGTTAATGAAGATGATATCGATCGACACCATCACCGCCTGTTCAATCCCGCTGGCCGACGTCTGCTCCATGACCAGTGCGGTGACGCACAAGGGATCGCGCACGCTTTTGGAAATCCGTTGGTAATACTGCCCGATCAACTCGACCGGTTTATCCGGGGTGATATCCTGGCTGTCCCAGCCAATAAGGGTTGTCATTTCGATGAGACTACGCTTGCGCGCCTCGCCTGTCTTACTCGGAATTGACAAAGACCGGTTGATTTTTGACGGTTTGATCTGGATTTCAGGATGAGGTGACGCGGGAGCGCCCGGTGGGGGCACATCGCCGAGGTGCCCGACTTGTGGATTGGGTGCGGCAGACGCCACAGAAAATAATGGGGCACCTCGGCGATGCGCCCGTACCATCAAAACGCTGGTGCATCGTCTGTCATTTCCTTCCAATCCGAGAGGCCGGAGAAAGAATCCACTCCGTAGAGGCTATCCCGTCCGGCGCGCATCGCATATTGGGCGGCTTTCTCGATCCCGGCCCCTTTCAGCAAGGCTGTGAGAAATCCGGCCGCCGCACAGTCGCCGGCCCCGCAGGCATTTTTTATCCGGGCGGGGTCGGCAGGAAGTGGGGCACTCCATAATTTCCGGTTGCTCCAGTTATCGGCTAGAAGCCGGAGCGCTGTTGCCGAGTTGAGCTCCGAGATCGCACCGGTCCGGAGGCAGGCGCCGCGATGGCCGACCTTGATCATCAGCACCTTGACGCCCATGTCCATAATCTGATCCGCGAGCTGGTCGAAAAGGGGGTGCGGAATCACCTCCACCATGTCGCGGCCGGCCGCTGAGCCCAGGATGGCTGCATATTGTTCCGGCTCCAGCATGAATAGGATCTCCTCAATGCTCGGCACGAAGATGTCCACATACGGCAAGGTTTCCTCCAGAATTCTCCGCCAGTTCGCTTTGCCGGACGGGCTGTCCGAATCCGGCAGTGTCATATCCAGCGACGTCGCCACGCCGAGCTCCCGGACCTGACGGAAAAGCTTTTGCAATTCCGCTCCGTTGTCCGCCCACAGTGACTTCATCAGCGGGGGGTATCCGAAATGAAAGAGGCGGGATTTGGCGACGGTTTCGTAATCAATGTCATCAGCCGTGAAAACATCGTTCGCGCCTGGATCTTCAAAAAAGATCCGGTCCATTCCCTGTGGCGCAACGACGATTCCATACGCCGTTCCCGCCCGTGGATTTTTCTGGATACCGCTGGTCACCCCGTGTTCGCTGAGCCGTGACATCACAATCTCTCCCAACGCGTCGCAGCCGACCGAGCCCATCAGCTCAACCCGCTGCCCGAATCTCTTCATGGCGAGCCCGGTATTGGCCACCACGCCACCCAAGGAAAAATCGAGCCCGGCGGTCTCGATCAGCCTTCCCGGTCGAAACAGATCTGCGGCCGGAACAGCCGGACGTCCGGCAGGAAATCCCGGAACAATATCAACGCCTAGGTAGCCAGCCACCACCGCATCAAGTGGGAACGTCGTCCGGGAATTCATGATGATCGAAACATAGGCTGGCAGGTTAGGCGAGCGAAGGAAATCCGCTTCCTGCCAATTGACAAAATCTGGCTGATTGTTGATGAAACCCGTTTGGGGTTGGAATAAATGCTCGAAAAGTCTGCGCGGACAGCTACCCTTCGCTGGAAAACCCTCAAAAAGTGCAGGCAGCGGGATATTCCTGTGACGCTTTCCTCCGACGGGCATATCCCCGAACACATTTTATACGAGTTTGAAAAAGGTCTCGCCCGATTGCAGGCAGCGGGGTTTGCCATGATCGCCCGGTTTCGTGAGCGCGAAAGATGGTTCGAGCCGCTCTCCGACGCGCTGAAAACCGGCTTCCGTTCCGATTTATGAAGTGGAGGCTGGCGCTGATATATTTGAGTCCGGCGTTGATGGACTGGCTGGTGTTTTTTGTATCCTTTGCGGTGTTCTATGCGGCGGGGGTTCGCGGGGTTGGCATGGCCGAATGCGGCTGGCTCGGCATTCTTTTCCAGGCGGCCTACATGACGAGCAGCTTTGTGTCCGGGCATTTTATCACCTGTCGCAATGCGCGAAGAGTTTTGTTGTCGAGCACTCTGGTTTGCGGGATTGCCAGCGTGGGCATTCTGTGTTCGAGCGCGTTCGCGCTGCTCGCGCTTGGCCTGGTGGTGTTCGGGGGCTCCGCCGCCTGGTTCTTCAACTCGTTTCAGGCATTTATGCGGGGCGCAGCCTCGGTGGGTAGTCTCAAGTCCTCCGTCGCCCTCTACAGCTTGTCGTGGTGTCTGGGCGCGGCCTTGGGCAATGTGACGGCCGGATGGCTTTATCAATGGGGAGCGCCTGCATTGATCCAGGCGGTCGTTATTGCCACGGGGGCGATCCTGTTTCTGCTGGCTCGCAAGCACACGGACATCGGCCCCACGGTTGACGAGCCCGTTGAAACCGGGTCGCGCCAGAAGTATCCGGTCGCCAGCCACTATATCCTCATCGGCTGGCTGATGATTTTTACCGTCACGTTTGTCCAGCGCCCGCTCTTTACGTTTCTTCCGCCCCTGTTTGCCAAGGAGGGCGTCAGCTCGCTCTGGGCCAGCCTTCCGCTTTTCATGCACATGACGGTTTCCGCGTTCTTCGGGCTGGCCATGTTCCGGTTCCGCGATTTCCTCTACCGGCGGACGCCATTTTTTATCATCCAAGGCGGTGGGGTTGTCGCCCTGTGCAGCATGTGGATCTGGCCGACCTACTGGGTTTGTTTTTCCATGCTGTGCGTGCTGGGGATCTATGCCGGCTTCGTGTATTACTGCGCCGTCTATTACGCCAGCAACTCGGGACGGCGCTCCTTCAACACCGGCATCAATGAAGCCTTGGTCGGATTCGGATCCATCGCCGGGATCGTACTCGGCGACGCCTGGATGCGGCACAGCGGGTCGCCGACCGAAATGTATTTGGTTTGCGGCAGCGGCCTTGCAGCGTCCGTCGTCGCCCAAATGACCATTGTTTTTTTGAAGCGAAAACATGGAGTTCTCCTGCCGGTCATCTAGCGGAACCTCGGAATAACCCGCATACTCCGCCGGTGGCGACAGGCGGTTCCTTCTTGCTTCCATTCTTTCGCCCTCTCTATAACCGATTACATGGATTTTGAAGAAAAGGCGACAGTTTCAAGCCTGGCGAGAGATCTGGGGCTCTCGACCTGCACGGTGTCTAAAATCCTGAACCGCTCATTTGACGGATTTACTTACGCGGCGGAAACCATTCGAAGATCCGCTTGCAAGTCCATTGGCGAGGGACTTCGTGGCCGGGCCTCGGAGGCCGTCGCTCAGCGCTTTGAATTAAAATTCAGTGAAAAAAGGTTGATGCAAATTGAATTTTAATGTCTATTCAAAGTAATGAAGATCACAGCCTGCAAAATCGTCGGGACTTTATGTCTCAGTATCGTTGGTGTTTCCTTCGGTCAAACCAAAGCCCCTGAGACGGAGCCGACACGGATTGTGGTTGAGTGCGAGGACATGAAGGGGGTTGATCAGGAACATTTCGGGCCGGGAGGCGGTTGGCAGGTGGGGCGCTGGGGGTATGATCTCTACCAGAATAATGCCTTCGGCGGTGCCTGGTCGAGTCGTCTGCGTAATGCCATGACCGATGAGGGTGACAATCCGGCTGAGGCCACTCAGGATATCGATGTTCCCGTTGACGGGACCTATATGGTCTGGGCCAAGTATGAATGTCCTCCCGGTTTCAACTATGCTTTCGGCATTAAGATTGAGTCGGCGGATGCTAAGGGCGTGCCGGTGTTTGAAAAGACTTACGGTCTGCGCGAATCCGCCAAACATTTTTCTTTCACGGATAAACTGACGACTGGCGACCTCTATTGGAACTGGGGGATCGATCACGACGCGGCGGAAGGGTATCCGGTCTCGTTGAAGGCAGGGCATTACCGGTTGACGCTTTCCAAGGTGAAGAATCCCAAGCCAGCTGGAGCCCGGTCGGTGGATGTGATCATGCTCACCAGCGATCTTTCTCCGATCTCGTCGCCCCGGATGCCCCGCTTTCCGCTGCTGGATGAGTTGAGGCGCGCCAACCATGTCTATTTCCGTTTCAGGAATACGGGCAGCGTTCCGGTAAAAATCGGCTGGGACCATTACAACCACCGTGCCCCTGATTACTACACGCCATTTGCCCGTGAGAAAGTCTGCTTCTATGACGAAAAGGGCAAGTCTCTTGGCACCCGGAAAAACGGGGATTGGCCCGATGCCATTGCGCCTGGAGCGACAAGCCCGTGGTATGACTTGGGCTCCACGATGAATACCGAATCGACGAGCCCTTACCTTTTTTCAGCCAAGCCCGAGGGGGCTGCTCCTGGATTGACGGGGAGTGAACCTTTTGCCGTGGATCTGGCGCTGGAACCGAATGCCGCGAAGATCCTGAAATCGTTTGAACTCCCGAAGGGCGAGTCCGCGCTGGGAGTGCTGGTGCAACCCGATTTGCGCCACAAGGAGGGCGTGGAGTTTACCCGGACAACGCTGGATATCTACCGTGAGCTGACCCGCGATCTGAACCGGGAGCCGCGCCTCGGGCCGATCCCCAAAAAGCTGCGCTTGATTGCCCAGACCGAGGGGCCGTTGCCAGGTTCCAATGTCTCGGGTCCATCCCTCGATTTCCGGGAGGCGTTGGGGCTTAATACCCTGCTGATTAATGACCCTAAAGGCATCCCGGCGAGCCTCGCCCGGAACCAGCCGGAAACGCCGGTGGTCACCCGCTCAGCGATTTTTCTCCATTCGACGGATATTCCCGCGATGATCAAGTATGTGAAAGACAACGGGATGGAGAAAACCTTTTATTACTTGTCCTTCGGTGACGAGATCGGCCTGCCGGCCATCGACGTGAAGGATGCGGCTAAAGTGGCCGAGTTTCGCGAGTTGCTGAAAGGGCAGGGTGAGACCCCACAAACCCTCGGGCTTGCCGATTGGGAACAGGTCAAGCCGTTGCCTTCGTTATCGCCTGCGGTGGCTGTGCAGATCGGTGTCCTGCCTGCGGGATCCGCGACGGCTGAGGTGTCGCCCGGCCTCAAGCGCCTCTACTGGTATAGCCAAAAATTCCAGAACGAGCTCGGCATCCGGACCTTTGCGGAGAAGACGAAGGCGTTTCGCGACGCTCTCGGCACCGAGGTCCATACCTCCGCGAATCTGGGGAGCATGATGCCATTTTTCTGGATGCACCAGGCGACGTTCATCGAGGCGTTCAAGAAGGAGGCGATGAGCCTGGCTTGGAGCGAGGACTATACTTACTGCCAGCCGGAGGGGTCGCGCTTGGTGGCCGACTTTGAGGTGGCCTACCTGCGCAAGGGGGCCAGCTACCACGACACGCCGATGACGTTTTACTGCATGCCGCACTGGCCGGGAAATACGCCGGAATTGTTGATGCAGAATGCCGTGATGGAGTGGGGGCAGGGAGTCAAGGATCTCAATTTCTACCAGCTGAACCCGGATATCTGGGCGACCGAAAACTACGTCGCCTACCGGGGGGGGCTCCCCACCTTGAAGGCGGCTCGGGCCATCAGCGGCCTGGCGGGCCTCGTGGAGGATCATCTGCTGCCCGCCCGCACCGAACCGGCCCGCATTGCGATGCTGGTGAGCGAGGCCAGCGACGTTTGGGAGACCGAAGGAAAAGGGCAGGGCGCGGTGGTGCTCGGGTCGGTGGCGACCAATGTTTCCCAGGAGGAGCGCAAGGCCATTTGGTATGCTCTGCGCCGGGCAGGATACCGGGTGGACGTGGTCACCGAGGACGATTGCAGCGAAGGGCTTTTAAATCGCTACAGCGTGCTCTATGTCTGCGGGCAGAACCTGGAGTCCAAGGCGGCTCTCGCGGTCGAGAAATGGGTCAAGGCGGGCGGGGTGGTCTTTGCTACAGCCGGTGCCGCCCGGCGGGATGAATTTGATGCGCCGACGACGGCTTTGGACCAAGTCTTGGGCCGGGGGGAACAACTGGGCTACCAGCATTATAAGGGCGCGTTGCGGGCCCGGCTGGAACTGCCCAGCCAGAAGCCGTTGGATGTGGTGAAGCTCGCCAGCGGCGGGACCGTCAACGCCTTGTGCAGCCGCGAGGAGTTTAAGGCGGCGAAAGAGGCCACGGTGTTGGGTTCCTATACGGACGGCAAGCCTGCGATCATTGAGAGCACTTACGGCAAAGGCCACGCGTTTTATCTCGGCCTGTTGCCAGGGCAGGCATATCTCCAGCCCGGCATGCCGGCCGCTCCGCAGGGCAAGAGCGGCCTCCAGTCCAGCCGCTGGATGATTGAACCGATGACTTGGGATGCTGAGGCCGCAGGAATCATTTTGAGTCCGGTCCTCGCGGCGGGCATCCAGCCCGACACGATCGTGAGCGCTCCTGGAGTCGTCGTCAACCGGTTGAAATCCGAGAAATCAACCGTCCTGACTCTGGTGAATCTTGGCCAGCAGGTGAATGGCGACCTCAAGGATCTGGAAATCCGCGTCACTGGCGCAGGGTCGGTGACGCGGGCCTGGTCCTGTTACCATCCCAAAGGAATCCCGATGGTGAAAACCGAGACCGGTGAGGTGGTGCTGAAACTCCCCTCGTTGGCCGCAGCCGATATCATCGTAATGGAGCATTGATGCCCCTGTAGGATCCGACGCCCACCACCAGTCACCCTCCTACCCGGCTCCTTGTGAAATTCATGTTGCTCCTTGTCGGGTTGTTGTGGGTCGGTGGGGGCGCTTCGGGTCTCGCCGAAGAGGTTCCTCTGCCGGGTACGGAAATCGTTCATCCCGTGGATAGGGCGATCATGGTCTATGTCCCGGCAGGCAGTTTCATTATGGGGCTGAATCAGGAGGAGATCGTCACCATCGCCAAGCAGCTTGGCTATGACAATCCCGACACTCTCTGGATGTGGGAATGCCTGCCGAAGCGTCAAGAATACACCGGCGGTTACTTCATTGATAAATATGAGGTGACGATTGAGCGCTGGCTGAAGTTCACCAAGGCGACGCCCGATTTCAAACTGAAGCACGATGAAATCTCGCGCTACTATTCCGAGCCGCGCGCTCTGGCGATGCCAGTGGCCTCGATCACTTGGGCCGAAGCGCAGTGCTTTGCCAATTGGGCAGGGAAACTGTTGCCAAGTGAGATGCAATGGGAAAAGGCGGCCCGCGGAACTGACGGGCGCTTCTATCCATGGGGAAACACCTTTCACCCGGAATACGGTCACTTCGCTCCCTGCGAGAAGATCGACTGGACCCATCAACGCATCTACACGCGTGTCGGAAAATTCCCGGCAGGGGCTTCCCCTTATGGGGCGATGGATATGCTCGGCAACCAGTATGAATGGACTTCCGAGTGGATGGAACCCTATCCGAATAATCCGCGACGGGATAAGATGCTTTCTTATACCCGCCACCAGAATGCCTGTCTGCGCGGCGGTTCCTGGTATCATGGCAAAGCCAGCCTCTATGCCGCCAAGCGCTTCGGCCTCCCCCCGGAGACAACCTACTACCATATCGCGTTCCGGACGGTCTGGGTGCCGCCCCAAGGCTATTTTTCCAGCGCTGAATATAAAGAGGCGCTCAAGCAGGTCGAGCCTTGCAAGCAAAGAATTTTAGAATCATTTCAGATTTACGATGAGGCTAATCAGAAAGTCGCGGAGCATTCGGAAAGCAAATAATGAGAACGAAACGGAAGACAAATTCAAGCGCAACGGATTTAGGCAAGCCCCCCTTCATCAACAAGGGCTACTATGTGCCCATCGTTCTGAGTAACGGCGTCGACTTCTGCCAGCTGGATTTCTCCGGATCCATGTCCTGGGAGGAACATATCAAGGGATACATGTCCTATTGGTATAAAAAAGGGCGCCCGGCAGCATCGGACCCGATGGGCATCGTCAAACTGATCTACTGGATTATTTCCGCACATGGTCCGGTTGAACTGGGGGATTTTTCGCAGCGCTTCGATCCGTTGACGGCCAAATTGCTGACGACCGTGTCGGCGTATAAGTTCGAAATGCAGGTGGAGTCGTTTCTCACCGGGGATCATACCCTGGTGGAGCTGTTTAAAATTACAAAATGCGGGGAGAAGGGCGCGAAGCTCCGGCTCGCCTTGTATTTTGCCGAAAAAACCTACACGAACAAGAAGCTCAATAATCTGGATCCGGCTCTTGGTCAAATCGAGGTGTTAAAGAATCAGGAAGGGATCCCGTATTTCAAATACCGGCATGGCGACGATTTCAAGGGCTGCGGCGTCAGCTCATTCAAAGTGTTGAAAGGGAACGCTAAAAAAGATGCTGCGGCGCCGTTTCAGGAAATAGGCGAACGGGAAACCAACTTGATCATTTCAGGCTTGAAAAAAGGCGATGTCTTCTACCGGGCGACCACCGTGATTGACACGATAGACCGGCCGGACTTCGGGGAAGCGGTCTGGAAGATCAATCGGAGCTATATCGGAATGACTTGGAAGGATATTGAAACTTCACATGGGGCACCCTGGAAGCGTTACCACGGTCATTCCCGTTTCGAATGTCCGGATGCGGATATGTCCCGTCAGTTTGCGCTTTCCCTCACGGTGTGCAAATCCGCGCTGCATCCCGGTGGCTCGACTGTTTCCGCGCTCGAAGTCCCGAATAACCACGAGATGGGAACGTATTGGGATGTCTGGTTCAGCCATCGGGCGCTGATCAGCGCCAATCGCGTCGAAGAGGCCATGCGGATCGTGCAATTTTGGGATTTGTCTTATCCCGGTGCGCTGGCGCAAGCCAAAGAGAAGTATGCGGTCGGTGGGGCGCGATTTGCCTGGGTTTTGGGCGCCAACGGCCTGCCGATGAGTGATGCTCACCAGATTCACAACAATATCATCCCTCTCATCAATATCTGGGATCAGTATTGCTGCACCATGGACCGGACGATCATCGCGAAGCGGTTCGACATGATGGAAGACTGCGTCCGGTTTGTCATTGAATTTGCCCTCAAGCAAGGCGGGCAAGGTCCCTTTCTGAAGGAATTGATTTCGGTGGATGAGTCCGGCAAGAAGAAACGGAACGAACTGCTCACCACGATGATAACGCTGCGGGGGATTCAGATCCTGAAGGAGGCGGCCGCGCGGCTCTCCTGTCCGGTTAGCCCCGATATTCTTGCATCTGAGCCGCCTCTGCGGGAAGTTTTGAAATCGCTGGAGACGGATTATGGGTATGCTCCCTATGAGGGTGGGGGGAGCGGGAGTTGGGGGAATGTGCTTCCGTTCATTCACGGCCCTGACAAGCGAACATTCAAGAAAGCCATTGCTTTTGCCTTGGAAGGGTGCGGGGAGGCCTACGGGCTCAGTGTTGGCCGAACCTCGCGCATGCGGTGCGCCACCTGGCCCTGGGTGGAGGGCATCTTTGCCTGGGCGATGCTGAGAAACAACGACAAGCGGGCGAAGAAATACTTCTTGAACATGCAGAGGTTCACCAATTTCCATGGGGGCTTTGTCGAGCATATCTGGCTTTACGGTGAGCCCTCGCGGGAATGGTTTGTGGGGGCGCATGGCGTATTTGTGATCACCCTGACCGAATTCATCGCCCAGATGAGGGAAGGTCGACTTGTCGTTTTGCCACTCGGTGTTGGAGCCCTGCCGTTCAAAACATTCAAGGTGGCAAACATCCGGCTGGAAGGCGCCTGGCTTTTTTCGGCTGAATTAGCGGCTAATGGTTCTTTGGAAATGGAAATCCGTAATGACCTGGCAGAAAAGAGAACGGTCGAGGCGCTGTTTCCTGATGGCAATAAAACAACCTATGCGATAAATGCCAAAGGAGCTGTAAAAGAAACGATCAGATTATGAAAGAAATTGACTCGTTGCTGGATCGGATCATTGGCCATGTGACCCGGCGGGACAGCACCAGCACCGAGCCGCGGATCCACAGCGTCGGCACGCTTCGCTACACGACCCTCGGGTTGTGCATGGTCTTTTTCTGGCTGCTCTGGGGCGATTTTACGATGTGCCTCATGGAGACCGTGCTCCCTACGATCCTGCCGTTGCAGCTCAAGGCGCTGGGGGCGCCCAACATGGTGATGGGACTGTTTTTGGTGACGGTGCCAAGCGCCATGAATTTCGTAGTCAACCCGATCATCAGTTTCCGCAGCGATCGGCACCGGGGGCCGTGGGGCAGGCGGATTCCCTTCCTCCTTGCGCCCACTCCATTGATTACGGCAGTTCTTGTGGCGATCGCTTATGCCCCTGAAATTGGGGGCTGGCTGCATGGGTTTGTGGCCGCCCACGGGAGCATCGCCAAGAACTCGGTCATCATCGGCACCATCGGCGTGCTGCTCGTGATCTTTCAGTTCTTCAACATGTTCATCTCGTCGGTCTATTATTACCTCTTCAATGACGTGGTGCCGGCTGCCTATCTGGCGCGGTTCATGGCCGCCTTCCGGGTGGTGGGCACCCTGGCCGGCATGACCTTTAACTATTTCGTCTTTCCCCATGCGCAGACGCACATGCGGTGGATCTTTCTTGGCGCGGCGGTCCTGTATTTTGTCGGGTTCACCTCCATGTGTTTCGGCCTGAAGGAAGGGAAATACCCCCCGCCTCCTCCGTTGGTAGGGAACAAGACCGGGCTGCTGGCCAGTTTTGAGACCTATTTCCGGGAGTGTTTCACCCATCCCTACTATTTGAACATGTTTGCGATGTCGGCGGCGGGGCAGTTGGCCGGCGCCTGCGGGTTCGTTGCAACGCTGTTCTATCTCCATCTGGGAGTCTCATTGGAACAGCTGGGAAAATTCAATACCTGGATGGCTATTCCGGTACTGGTGCTCATGGTGCCTATGGGGATAGTCAGTGATCGGATTCACCCGGTGCGGGTGCTTGTTGCGCTCGGGCTCTTTGGGCCCACCATGGCGATCGCTTCCTTCTTCTTTATCCACGATTTCAGGAGTATTGTCATCTTGACGCTGATTGCATTTCCCATCGCCCAGTTGCAGGCAGCGTCTGCCATGCCCCTGAATTGGCTGCTATTCCCCAAGGATCAGTTTGGCCAGTTCGGCTCGGCCGATGCGATGGCGCGATCCATCGTCATGATTGTCGGCAGTGTGGTGGCCGGGCTCTTTCTGGACTTCATGAAGAGGCTCTATCACGGGGATGAGGAATACTATCGCTGGATGTATATCTGGTCAGCGGTTTTTGCGTCGATCAGTTATTTCTTCCTGTGGCGCGTTTACAAGGGCTGGAAGGCGCACGGGGGGCTTAATAATTACAAGGCGCCGCGTGTCGAGCACAGCCCTGGCTAGATGGGAGCGAGGCGCAGTTTTAATGCGTTTGCCCAGGCACCTTCCTTCACAAATATTGCGTGATTCCAATGAGCATGATACAAAACAGCATGATCAATCCGTTTGTCTTTGGCAGAGTGGTGACGGGGGAGGATTTTTGCCCGCGTCGGGAAGCGGAATCGGCCTTGAGGTCGCACATGGCATCGGGGCGCAACACGCTGATCCTCGGACCCGCCGCGTGGGGAAGTCCTCGCTGGTTTTCCAGGCGTGCTCCCGGCGGCCTGCCCCGCGGCTGATCTACGCGCAGCTTTGGGCCGTCAAATCCCTCGAGGATTTTGCGTGCCGCCTCGTGCGGGGCATCTCCTCGTCCGCCTCCAAGCAGCCATGGTTTCAACGGACAGGCGGGCTCCTGGCATCCCTTCGGCCCAAGGTCGAGTTTGACCCGCAGACCGGGGTTCCCTCTTTGACCATCGCTTCCGGGTCGGTGGCTTCGCCAAGCGATATCCACACGGTCTTTGACGCGCTGGAGTCGTTGTCCTCCGGAGGCCGGCTGGTCGTGGCGCTGGACGAGTTTCAGGATCTCGCGATGCTGCCCGATTCGGACGCCTTGATGGGCGAGATCCGGGGACGCATCCAGCGGCAACCCAACGTGACCTATTTGTTTGCCGGCAGCGTCTGCCACCGGCTGGAGGATCTTTTCACCGCTCCCTCAAGCCCGTTTTTCAAGGCGGTCGAAGTTCTGGAGGTTGGCGGGCTGGACGACACCCTTTTTTCCGATTATCTCCGCAAGCGCTTCGAGAGCGGACGACGGATGGTGGATGGCCCCCTCCTCGCTTCCGTGCTCGATGCCGCGGACCGGATTCCCAGCGACGTGCAGCTTCTCTGCTCATCTCTTTGGGAGGTGACCGGCGAAAGGCAGGCTCTTGCCGCCCAGGATCTTGCTGCCGCGCTGGCGAGGCTCATCGCTGGCAGCCGCGGAACCTACGAGTCGCTCGTCCACCCGCTCACCGATATCCAAATGCGGGTTCTCCGCACGGTGGCCAAACGCGGCGGGCAGACTCCTCAATCTCGGGATTTTCTTGAGGAATCCGGAGTGCGGCTCCCGGCCTCCGTCAAACGGGCGCTCCAACGGCTCCGCACGCTGGAAATCCTCTACGACGACCGGGGAATCTATCGGTTTTTTGACCCGTTCTTCCGCACCTGGCTGCAGACATCCTGATGCGCAATAAGGCATCCCCGCCACGGATCTATCCATTTCTTGCAGCCGGATCAAAAGAAAACGTCCGGCAAAGGGAATTGCCGGACGTTTCATGTGGCTCCGATCCGAACCCCCCAGAACGGAATGGAGCCTCCCAAAAATTTAATTAGGAATGTGGAATCAGGAATTCCGTCTGCGGCGGAGGACGATGACGGTCGTGAGGCTGAAGGCGAGGAGCGCCCAGGTCGCGGGCTCGGGGACGGTGGTAAACGTCAGATCTGTTCCCGTAAGTCCGAACGTGCCGCCGGTGACTCCACCAGCCAGCCCGGTATAGCTAAAATTTGAAACATCTCCTGCCGTAAACCCGCCCGCCAGCGAAGCGAACGTCGCCAGCGTATAAGTGCTGTTGGCAACGCCGGTGTTGTTGAAATTGATGCTGAAGCTCGTCCCCGTGCCCCTGGTGAACGCGCCGGTGAGCGAGATCCGGTCGGACGCATTGCTGCCACCGAGGTCAATCTTGAAATTTGCTCCGGTGTTGAGCGTGAGCGCCGTGGCGTTGAAGGTGCCGATAGCGGTTGTGCCATCGCCCGGCGAGAGCGTGCCGGCGGAGTTGATCGCCGCACCCACTGTGCCGCCTCCACCCAAGATCGCACCATTGGTGACCGCGATCGCCCCCGTGGCTGCAATGCTGTTGCCATTGATCAGCAACGTGCCGACGCTGACCGTGGTCGCGCCGGTGTAAGTGTTGTTGCCGCGGAGGATCTGGGTGCCGGTGCCGATCTTGGTCAGCGAGCCTCCGGTGCCAGAGATCACGCCGGCAAAGGCTGCGGGGCTAGTGTTGTCGCCGCCGGTGGTCAATGTCGCCGCGCCGAGGGTCACGTTGCCTCCGGTCGCTCCGCCACCGGTCAGCGAGCCGATCTGATTGTTGAAGCCGTTAAGATTCAGAACCGCTCCAGCCACGTTTGCCAGCACCACTGCCGAGTTGTTGCCGAAGGCCCCGCTCACATTCGCTACCGATGCCACGCCAGCGGTCAGCGTTCCGCCGCTCACCGTGGTCGCGCCGGTATATGTGCTTGCGCCGTAGAGCGGAATGATTCCCGAAGCTCCTGATCTGGTCAGCCCGCCTGTGCCGGAGATTGCCCCAGCATAATTGTAGGTGCTTGATGTGGTAGTCAGTGTGAGCGTGGCAGACCCGAGCGTCACGTTCCCGCCCGCCAACCCGCCCCCAAGCACCATCACAAGAGACGTATTGAATCCATTAAGGTCCAATGTCGCTCCCGCAAAGTTATTCATCATCACGACTCCCGTTCCAACGCCTGTGGTCGAGCCCGCACGCACGGTCCCCTCGGTCACAACTAAAGTCCACGAGCTGCTTGCCCCGGAAAGGGTGAGAAGTCCCGCTCCCGTCTTGGTCACACTAGTCGATCCAGTGCTTGGGCTTACAGCGCTGCTGATGGTAAGTGCGTCACTTGCAGAGTCTACACGGATCACGCCTTCTGAAAAGTTGGGAATTACAAGGGTTCCCCCGCTGAGGGTGGACGAGCCGCCGCCCGATTTGAGGATGCCGTCACTGATATTGAGCGACTGCCCGGCAGTGATTGTAAAATTGCTCGCATTGGCGATGTTCAGAGTGGTGAAAGAGGCCGTGTTTTGTCCAGTGATAGCGCCGGTGATCTGCTGGTGAGTGGCGCTGGCAAGGCTCGTGGCACCCGCACTTGTCACCGCCCCCGTATCCGAGCCGTAAACCATCCCGCGCACATAGCCAGTGGTGTCATTCCACGCGTAGGAACTTCCTCCGAAAAATGTCCCCTGTCCCATGTAGGCGTTTGCCGTCGCAGCCGTGACAGCGATCTTATTGGTCGAGCCGTTGGCCCCTCCAGTAGTCACGAAATTAACCGATGTGGCCAACCCTCGCGCCAAAGACGCGAACGTGAGGCTGGTATTGCCGCTGCCGCCGTAGATGGACTGGATGGTGGCCGACCCGCCAGCCGGGCTGACAGAAGTTCCAGCGGCCAGCGTCAGCACGCCCATACCCTGAGCGGCACCTGCCGCCTCATTGAAGTTGATAGCACCGGAATTGCTGAAGATAAGGGCGGTTCCAGCCGTCCCGTTCAGGCTGCCTGTGGTGCCGTTGCCGATGTTCACCACGCCGCCCCCCACCGTGGTTGCCCCCGTGTAGGTGTTTGCGCCCAGCAGGGTCGTCGTGCCACTGTTTGTGATCCCAAGCGTGCTGGTGCTGAGGCCGGTTCCGTATGTGACGGGGCCGGTGACGGTCACATTGGCGTTACCTGCGAGGATGAAACCGTTCTGAGTGGCACCACTACTACTCAAAGCCAGCGCGCCGAGAGTCAGTCCCGAAGTGGAAGTTGTCCCGGCTCCGTTGTTCACGGTGAGCGCCCTGATGAACGCACTGGTATTGGTCGCCGTGCCACCCAGGGTCAATGCTCCCGCCCCGTTCAGGGTAATTGTTTTGGCGTCGCCTATTGACACCACCCCGGTGCCGAGGTTCAGGTTGTTGAGGGCTGTGCCAGCCGAGGTGCTGAAGGTGAAGTTATTAAGGGTGATCGCGTTGTTCCCGGTATTGGTGATTGCCGCGCCGCTGGTGTTGTCGATCGTGCCGCCGAGGGTGAGCACGCCAGCCGTTGCGCCAAGAGCATGGGCGTTATTGATGTTCAGAGTGCCAGCACTGATGTTCACTCCCCCGGTGAAGGTGTTGTTGCCGGAGAGCGTCAGCGTGCCGGCTCCGGACTTGGACAGACCGCCGGCACCGTTGCCGATCACACCGCTGATGGCCGTATTGCCCGTGCCGGTCACCGTCATGAGGTTTCCTCCGTTGGTGACGTTGTTCACCACGGAGAAGAGATTCGACGAGCTGTTTGTCCAGTTCTGCGCGCCCGTCAGGGTGACAGGAGAAAGATTCGTGGCATCGCCGATCGTGACCGCGCCAGCGCCGGAGTTGATCGTGATCCCGCCCGTGCCGATGCTCAGGGCGTTCGACGTGGTGGAGCTGGAGTCGATCAGCGTCGTGCCGGTGTTGGCGAAGGTGATGCCGGCGATGGTGGTTGCGAGACTGAGTTGGGCGGTCGTGGCGCCGTTGACGGTCGATTGGTTGAACCAGGCCGAGTCGGTTGACAAGGGCACGGTGCCCGTCGTGCCGCCGGAGGTCGCGTTATTCGACCAGTTCGCGCCGGTGCCCCACAAGCCAGTGGAGGTGGTGTCCCAGTAGTATGTCGTGGCGCGGGCCGCGACGGGGTTGAGAAGCAGGGTGGCGAGCGCAACCGCGCGGAGGAGGTTGTTGAAGTGCATATGTTGTGGGATGGTGGAATGTAACCGCAGGGAAAGAAATAGTAAGAAACCGATGAATTTAAGTGAAAAATAGTTGCGCGGGTGAAGTTGTCAAGCGCTATTTTAAAAAATTAATCACCCCGGTGGAGTGAGGAGGGGAGGCGTTGCCGAAAACCGGTGGGGACGCCTCGCCGCAGGGGGCCGTCGCTCGACCGAGCGGCGCTGCCGCGCTAAAAGTCGGAAGGCTCGGCGAGGCGTCCCTACCGGAACAGGGTTGCGGGGCTACCCTGAGTATATTTACGAACACCGCCCTAGCTCAATGATGTAGATGATCGAGCCTTCCGGTTTTTCGAGTGTCATCGTATTTCCGGAGACGGCAAATTGATCGGCGGGCTCCAAATTCTTGTTTGCGTCAACGCACCGGACTTTGATTTTAGCCGGATCAAGCGTGGCATTCTCCACTTGAATCTTGATCTGCTTTTGGTGTCCTTTGCTGCACGACAGGAGGATCGCGGCATTCCCTTCCGCATCGGTTCCCCCCAAGGTCCAGACCCGGTGCCCTTCCACGACCTCAACCGCAAAGCGGTGGCTGTAATGCGTCATCGCGGTGAAAGATTTCATGCCGAAATAGCACTTGTTCGGGGTTCCGAAGGTGTCAAAGAAACCGAAGAACGGCATTATGGAGCTGCAATAGTAATGTCCCATATCCAGGGGCGAATCCTGCCAGCCGCTCAGGACGGCACAGAGATAGGCGGCCCCGTTGACGCCGCTCCATTCGCGGTTGTTTTCTGCCGAGTGGGGTCCGCTCAAATTCCATTTTCCAATGACATAATGCCATTCATTCAGATGCAGTTCGGCATCAGGATAGCCATGCTGAATCAGCATCTGCTTGACAAACGCCGGCTCTTTGACGATGGAATCGACATTACTGCCGTATTTATGCCACGAGAAGAAATCCAGAGGAGCCTCATGTTTGCGGCATTCCGACAGAAACGTTTCCGTAAACTCCGCCCTGGAGGCACTGACCAGCCCGGGACCGCCCACTTTAATTTCCGGGAAGCGGGCTTTGATCGTTTTTGATGCCGAAATGTAAAGCCGGATGTAGTCCTCCCAGGTGCCGGTCCACATCATTTTGCCCAGATCCGCCTCATTCCATATTTCCCAATACTCGATCTGGTGCTTGAACCCGTCGGCCCAGCCTTCATTGTAGTGCCTGATGATATTGACGCAGATCTCCGCCCACTTGTCGTAGTCGGCTGGGGGGTGGGTGAAATAGTTTTTCTCCGAGTGTTCGATGCTTTCTCCCAGGCGGTAATAGACTTTTGACCCATAGGCCAGGCAGTTGGCGATAAAGTCATCGGTCTGCTTGAAGAAGTAATTTGCCGGGTCGTGGTGATCGGCATGGAACAACGGAAAGATCCGATGGATATCGATCAGTTTCATTCCCGAATTATCCCACGGGCAATCGTGCATCCGGGTGATGGGGATTTCCAGGTCTTTTAGATAGCCGCTGGTTATTTCCCGGAGGCTGTTCATATAGATCGGCGCACCCATATTGGCTCCATGCAACTTGCGGATCGTTCCGGCGGCTGCGCTTAAATCCGCCGTGATCCTGACCTCATGCTGCCCCGGCAACAAGTTTTCTCCGCAACTCGTGGCCGCGGCCAGGATCAGCCATATCGCATGGTTTTCCGGGTCGGTGTCGGTGCTGAAGACGATTTCTTTAAGCCGCCGCTGCGGATGCGGGTTTTTCATCCCGCAGGTATACAGCGAGACCGTCTCCTTTTCAGGGTTGGCATCGTTCACGGGGATGAGGATCCCTTCCGCAATCGCCCCGTTTCCCCACCACTCGGAGACATGATCGTCGAGTCCCACGGGAACGGCCGCAGCACTGCCGTCTTCGTAGCGGAGCGTTATCACCCCCGCACGGGGGCTCTCGCCAAAGCCGACCGCATTCAGCAAATAGAGCCAGTCGCAAAGTTCCCGCCCCATGGCAACGACGGTCTCGGTGATGAATGCCGGATCCTTGTTGCGCAGGGCGATGACGGATTTGTTCCCGTTTACGGACGGATCAAGAATGGTGAACTCGATCTCGCCAGCGCTCAGCCGACCGGGCTTCATTCCACGTAAATCGTTCTCCCCTTGGTTGGTCCAGCCGCCGGCCAGATCGTTTCCGGGGAGATCGCGAAAGCCGCGATTCACATTCTTTAAAATATCGACAGAGGTGTAGATGCAATTTTGTTTCATAAGTTGAGTTGATCAAATCGAGGGCAAAGAAACCCAAACAGAAATGGCTGGGCTCGACAAGTGAATTTAACCTGATGAAATTTAATTTAACAATTTGGGTTGACAGCTTGTTGGGGTTCGAGTTTTTTACTAGCGCTTATGAAAAACATGGTTTTGAAGCACGTCGTTCTCCCCTCCATCGGTTATCCAGGAGAACCTCGCCCCGAACTGGATGAAAAACTTTTCGCTTCGCGCCTGGTCCTGTTGCGGGAGCGGATGAAGGAACGGGGGTTGGATGCGTTGGTTGTTTATGGCGATCGCGAGCACTTCAGCAATATCGAGTGGCTCACCCATTATGACCCCCGATTTGAAGAGACCCTCCTGGTGGTGTTGCCCACGGGGCGCCCCGTTCTGTTTGTTGGAAATGAGGGGATGGGGTATTCGACCGTGGCCCGGCTGGATGTGGAACGGCGTCTGTGGCAGACGTTGAGCCTGCTCGGGCAGCCGCGCGAACAGGTGCGGCCCCTGGTCGATTTATTGCGGGAGGCGGGGTTGGCGTCCTGCGCGCGGGTTGGCGCGGCCGGGTGGAAATATTTCTCCGAGGCCGAGTTTGCGAAGCCCGAAACGGTGTTGGATTTTCCTGACTATATCGCAACGCCTTTGCGGGCTGCGGTCGGGGGCCTGGTCACCAATGAAACCGCGATGTTTATGGACCCGGAGTCTGGGCTTCGGGTGGTTTGTGAGTTGGAGCAATTGGCCGATTTTGAGTGGATCGCGACCTGCGATTCGCAGGCCTTGCTCGACGGAATCAACTCCCTCCGTTTGGGGATCACCGAGCACGAGGGAGCCCGCTTGATGGGGCACAATGGCCTGGCCAATGGAGCCCATCCCCTTTGCACAACCGGAGAGCGTGCCCGGCGTCATGGGATGGCGAGCCCCACCTGTCATCTCCTGAGCCCGGGCGACCCCATTATGATGACCATGTCGTATCAGGGGGCCAATACCTGCCGTTTCGGCTGGCTGGCGGCATCCGCCGCTGATTTGGCGACTGAACTCCGGGATTATGTGGAGCGGGTGGCCTCCCCGTATGCTTCGGCTCTATTCGCCTGGTATGAGGCGATGCGCATCGGGGTTACCGGTGGGGAGCTGCATTCCGCCGTCCATGGTATTCTGGATAAGGCAGGGGTTTCGGTAGGGTTGAATTGCGGGCATCTGATCGCCACCGACGAATGGGTGCACAGCCTTGTCACAGCAGGCTCCATGCAGCGGGTTTGCAACGGCATGTATTGGCAGGCGGATTTCTTCGGAACGGTTCCAACCGCCCACCATGGCGCCTTCGCCGAAGATGGTTTGGCGCTGGCGGATGAGGAGATGAGGGAGAAGATTCGGACGCAGTATCCGATGATGTGGAAGCGGGTCGAGCTCCGGCGTCAGTTTATGGCCGAGCAGTTGGGCGTCACGCTGGCGGCTGATCTCCTGCCCTTTTCAAATTTCCCGGCGATGCTGCTCCCGTTCTTCCTGGATCCGAGCTGCACCTTGGTGAAAAAAGCGTGACCTCATGAAGCCCCTGGACGATTTCTCTTGGAAGAGTCAAAAGGATGAATTTCTTGTCTCCCCCCGGCGTGGCGGCCGGATCGTCTCGTGGCGGCATGGCGGCTCCGGGGAATTGGTCAAGGAGATGGGGCTGGAGGACGGTGGCCTCCTTCGCATGATGCTCGGCGAGGAGCGGTATCCCGGAAGCAGTTTTAACACCCCGCACCTGGCCTATGTGCTTCGCAACGATGCGAAGGGTTTCGCTATTGGCCTCCGTCATTTCTGGAATGCCTCGAATGCCATTGCCCGGCGCCTCGGGTGGAACGACAAGGTCAACCCTGTTTACCTGGATGGCCTGTTGCTCGACAAGACGATATCCTTTGATTCGGCCACGGCGACGGTGTCGGTGCAGTTGGAGATAACCAACCTCACGGATGAGGTGCGCCGTATGACGCCCTGGCTCCAGAGCCATTTTCACGGCTGGGTGCATGAAACATTTGTGGCGATCGGGGGCGAGAAGCGGGCCTATCTTTGGCAAGATGTCCCTTGGGCGGGGCACCGGGTTGAAGCGGGGAAATCCATGCGTCTTGTCTGTGCGAGCCACGACGGCTCGCTCGCCGTCGTGCTGGGTGCGGGAACCGAATGGCTCACGGGCATGGCCTCCTATTCCCGGGCTGACTATTTTTCCAGGGACTCAACCGAGGGCTGCGTGGAATTGCGTGGCACCACGCTCGCGCTGGAGCCTCACCAATGCTGGCGCGGCAACCTCTTTCTTGCGCTCGTAGAGGGCCAGGATGCGTGGAGGAAATGGGCGGATGCGGCCCCGATCGAGTTGGAGAGTCAGACGGGAGCAGCCCAGGAACCAGCTTGGGATCAGGCCTCATTGCTTCCGATCCTTCAGAGCTGGGCTTTGCCGGAGGAGCAGGCAAACGGCCTGATGGTATTGTCTCCTCTTGATAAAGTCCCTTTTACCTCGGCGAACCGCTGTTCCGCCTCCAATAGCTTTTCGCATTTCCATCCTGACCCGTCAGGAACAACGGCGCAAGCGACGGTGACCCTGTTTCCGCTTCAGCCGCTCCCGTCCATGAAGGTAGAGGTTGCGGGCGGCCCCGGTTGGCGGGTGCTTCACCCGGCCCAGTCATTGAACCCCTGCGAGCCTGTTTCGTTGGTTCTGGAAGGACCGATCGGACTGGAAGGCAAGGAGGTCGTGGAGGTCCGTCTTACCAACGCCGGAGAGCCGCTGGTATCGCTTCGAGTCGAACCCGATGCGGCCATCGAACCGGTTTACTCCTTCGCGGTCAAACAGTGCTCCACTTATCTCGATGAGCGCTGGCGGGCTGAGAAAGGGGCGTTCCCCGGCACCACGGCGGAGGCGTTTAAGCCTTGGCAGGAAGCGGCCAGAGGAAGGTTGCGAAAATGGATGCTGGATGCAGTGACTGCCCCTGTTCCGCTGGCTTCGCGCGTGGTCGAGCGGCAGACCGGTCCCTTTTGCATTCGTGAAAAGATTCTGATCCTGACTGAACGTGGTCTCTGGGTGCCCGCCTACCTGGTCCGGCCGCGGCGGATTCCGGCTGGCGCCAAAATGCCGGCGATCCTATTTCCCCACGGGAGCGGGGCCGGCAAGTCGTCGTTCGCCCCTGATGAAACCGGGGAGGAGCAAAACCCGGCTTTGTTTGACCAGTGGCCATCGCCATACCAGTTCGCTCACCAACTGGGTTGTATCGTGCTGATCCCCGACCGGCGGGGCTGGGGGGAATGGTCGGAGGCAAACCATGGCCAGCACTGGCAGCGTGCCTGGCACGCGGGTTTCAACATCAGAGCCATGGACATGTGGGATCATCTCCGCGCCGTTGATTATCTGGTTCAGCGTCCGGATGTGGATGTGACCCGGATCGTCAGCATGGGCAGTTCCGGCGGGGGCTTGGTGACCACGTTCCTGATGGGGGCCGATCCCCGGGTCGCGGGCGGCATCGTGAGCAGCTCCCTCACGACCCCGCCCCGGCTGCCAGACCAATACTTTTTCAGAAGATCGGCGGAGAAAGAGCCGCCGTTATCCCCGGCTCCTGAATACCCGCTGTCTTTGGGAACCATTCACTGCCTCGCCGCGCCCCGGGTGCTGTGGCTGATGGATGGAGTGGATGACCCCTGTTATGCCCTTGCCAACATGCTGCCGCATACCGAGGAGGAGCGGAAAACCGCCTTTGGCCGATGGTGGGCGGAAAATGATGCGGGTCGGGAGGAAGTGGGTCGCATCTACCGGTTGCTTGGCGCGGAAGAAAACTACCAGGCCACCTGGTTTGAAGGCCTGCATTTAGCCGGGTTCACCTTCAATAACATTGCAAAATGGTTGAAAGAACAATTTTTGATTGGAAGCTGAAAGTTAAACAAAATCAGAAGTGACATGGCGGCAAAGACCTTGAGTTTTTTTTGAATTAAATTTCAATGACACGTAAAAAAATGAGTCGGTTATGTGGCGTTGCCGCGATGGTTCTGGTGGCGCAATCTTCAACGATGGGGGGCGTGGCCGTTTCCGCCATGGATGTACCCGACTACAAGCTTCGCTTCCGCATTGACGGCGTCGTGACCACCAATGCGCCGGCCGAGGTTGCCAAACGTGTGTGGTTTCTGGCGGGCGGTCAGAAGAACACGCCCCTGAAGGAAGGCGAATGGTCGGAATGGATTGAGATCGCGGGCGATCTGAAGACCGGGATTCTGACCAAACGCTACCCCAATCTATACCTGAAACGCTTTCCCGTCGTCGCCGCATTCGGGCTGCACCCCTACCGGATCGACCGGCTGCAAATGAGTGTGGACTGGGCGGTGGGGGAAACGCAGGGTAGCTACACCGCCACCTACGCGAATGCCAGTGTGGCGACGTTGCTCTGGCAGGACGACGCGAAGCGGTTCCATGTCAGTTCGTCGTCGGAGTACAACCAACGGTATGTTTCGCAAGTTGAGAAACTGAAGCTCACTCCGGAACATCTGCCGCAACAGTTCGTGTTTGCCGATCGCTATATCGGCATCGATGGTGATCAGAAGGCGTGGGACGACGGGCTACACCTGCTGAAGATGCTCGGGTTCAACACCATCGGGGACGCGCCGAAATCGCTTGTGGCCAGGGAGGGGATCACGCGCGCGGCGGGGGCGGTCTACTCGCCGCCGCTTATTCACGATGCCGACGCCAGGGTGACGAGTCGCGAGGCGATGGATGAG
>Ga0194053_10000284_pt1 | contig 38387 bp, 20 predicted proteins | sample SepL228m_MetaG_FD_161684 | JGI IMG/M metagenome (GOLD analysis project Ga0194053, IMG submission 161684) | Anoxic zone freshwater microbial communities from boreal shield lake in IISD Experimental Lakes Area, Ontario, Canada - Sep2016-L227-8m | ecosystem: Environmental > Aquatic > Freshwater >... | reverse complement strand
CAGTTAACGGCGGCCACGCGCAGACTCACGCCGAGGGCGCGAATCCACGCCTCGCGTCCCCGCACTTCCACCGGCTGCGTAGTGTGCAGCCTGAAGCTCATCTCAAGCAACTGGCCGGCCTCGATCACATCCTCGATCAGGAACAGGGTCGGCGTGGGCGAGCAGATGCGGCGCAGGTTGGTCTCGAACAGCCCGTCCGGCCATGCTCCGGCGTTGTCGGACGCGAGCAGCACCAGTCCGTCGACCTCTATGCACTCGCCGAGACGCGCGCCGTAGGCGTGTTCGCCCCACCCGGGCTGGACGAACGGCACGCCGTCCGCACGGGGTTCGGGATATAGCAGGCTGTGGGCGGCGGCGCAGTGGAGAAAGGCGTTCTCCGCCTCGTGGTAGGCCAGTATGCCACGGTCAATCACCAGCGGCTTTCCGGCGGCTTCGAGGATGATACTGCCCTTGTCCTCGTGAAAGTGCCCCCCATAGGCCGGACCGCTGCACAGATGCAGATGCACCGCGCCCAGCGCGGCATCCTGCCGCACCGAGGCTGCCTGGCCACCCAGAGGAAAGACGGAGAAACGGTGTTCCGTATCCGGTGTTCGGGATTCAGTGTTGTCCAAGTCCAGGCCGCCGCAGCCTGCCATTGCCAAGCCGAAGTGATCGACACCGGTGCCGAAGCCGCCATGCCCAGGTTCGGCGGGGGCGGCAAGCTCCGCGGCGAGCAGCCGCTTCCATTCGGGCCGGTCGGTTATCAGGCTGAATACCACCACGGTGTTGGGGGGATACCCAACCTGGTTGTGGGCGTCGTTGATGCCGAGATAGCAGGTGCCGGCGCCGAGGGTCGAGAGCAGGCTGAGCGCGAAGTCACCCGTACGCCGCAGTTTTTCCGAGGCATAGTCCTTCAGCGGCCGGCGATGATGACGCGCCAGCACGTAATAGAGCGGCGAGACGTCCAGAAACGTATGCGCCCAGTAGCCGGGCCCTTCGAGGATGACACCGTCATCGAGGATGTAGGCATCCATCATCTCGTGCAGATCGCGTTCGGCCTCGGCAAGCTGAGATGCGTAGCGCGGATGGCTTGGGATCAGCGCCAGCAGGCCCAGAATGCGGCCGATGCTGAAGACGATTCCCTGGTTCATGGAACGGATGTATTCCTTCCGTTTGAAGTCGCTCTCGATACGGGGAAAGCCCTTCATGACGATCGCGTCCTCGACCACCCGGCGACCGCGCGGGGTGAACCATGCGCCGGCCCAGTCCAGCACCAGCGCGCAGGCCGCCGAATAGTACGTCTCCTGGAACGAGGCATGATGCCAGGTCGCGCCCGGGTGTACGCCCATCGGGCTTTCGCACCAGTGCGTGCAATGGGCGACGGCAAGCGCCATGCGCGCCGCCATGCGGGAAAACTCGGGATTCTGGTCGATGAGCCCCATCAAAGCCAGTGGCTCCATCTTGTGATACAAGTAGGGCTTCCAGTTGTCACGCACCCGCGTCCAACGCAGGTCCGGCGCCGGGACGAGGGTCCCGACCATCTTTTCCGGTTCGAGTTTCATGGACTCCAACGCCTGGCGGCGCAGGGTGTCGGCCAGCGGCTTCAGCGGCCCGGACAGGCAGCGCACGCGCAACGTTTCCAGTTCGTCCGCGCCGAAGAGGATGCCGAGTGCCGGCGCCGGTTCTGCAGGTTTTGGAACAAGGCAATACGGCCAATCGAGCGTGAAGGGGCTGGGCCGGGCCTCGAGCCGGGCCTGCGCCGCGCGATTGGCCAGCCCAAGCCAGCGCAAGGCTACGGTTGCCGGCCGCGATTCGAGCAACGAGAACTCAAGCGTGAAGGCGTCCAGCCGCGCGCCGGCCAGTGTACCGTCGATCTCCTGCATCCCGCCATCACCGACATGACTGTCAAGAATGACGACTGCGCCTCCGTCCACCGTGCCGGTGATGCGCAACCGCACGTAGGGCGGCTGGCAGGCGAAGACGCGGAAGACGTCGTAGCCGGCAATAGCCAGCGGCGCGCGGCAGACCAGGGTCAGCGCCGCGGCGCCAACCGGCGCACGGTCGATGACCACATCCACACTGGACCAGGCCGGTTCGGCCCGCGCCGCGCAACCCGCACCTGACCGGACCTCAAACGTTTCAAGAAGATTGCCATTGTCGAAAAACGGGGCGAAGATGGCTTCAGCTTCATTGATGGGAACAGGAATCATGTCCAGCATCATCGTAATCCCCCTATGTGATAGGCCGCCCCGTTCTCCAGATTGAAGATCGGCCCCAGTTCGGCGTGCCGTTCTACCTTCATAACTTTACAGAGCGGACACGACATATAACACCCGGAGAAACGCACACCATTTTCCGCAAGTCGGTCAAGATTCGGTGTATGCACATCCCGATTGCCAAAAAATCCCATGCCAGCTTTAGATAATTGGTCTGCAATGATTATTAAAATATTCACATGCTTTCCTTCAAAACATATCAATAGATGATGTTAGTATCACTGATTAAATATGTATCAGAAATTCTAAAAGTGATTATTTTGTGAATACTAACATCATTTCATATCAGTCTTGTCCGGTAAATTACTGATATCAATTATACATTATTAACATTCATCAATTCCACCAATACGACTTGCGGGACGAGTAACCATCCAAAGAACTGCAACTCTATTTCGCGCAAGTTGCGCGAAATCATAGGTAACTCCCCGCATCCGTATACAGATATCCATCATTGTCACCTTACTTGGACGCGTCAGGAATGAGAGCCTGATTGCTGAATCGGAAATCGCTCAAGCGTCCCTTAAATTCACAGGGCACTGACTTATTGTCGTGAAATGCCGTGATTGGGGAGCCAAAAAAATTATAAGTCATTCCACCAAGTCGTGGTGGCACATAGCTCCTCGGAATCTTGCGTGCAACCGTTTTGCCGACCAACGTACCATCCAGATAGAGGCTCAGTTTGTCGTTCTCGACCGTGTCGGTGGCGCCTGCGAGAACCAGCGTTACCTGATACCACTTGTCCGGCTGAACCTCGCCAGATGTGATCCAACTTCCTCTCCCCGGCCATTCTGTGGCCCATGAACCAGCATAGATTTTGCCTTCGAAAAGGTAAATATTCGTGCCCCACATATACGAACCGTCCGCATACAGCATCTGGCGCGGCAGGATGGAGGCCGCCTTGAAACGGAAGGAGATAGTCCGGTTGGCTACCCCCTTAGCGTCCATGACGGTGTCATTGTCCATGGCCAGCCAAACGCCTTCGTTCAACAGGGGATTCCCGGAGAACTCCAGCACAGGCCCACGATCGGGATCAGCTACAATTTTTCCTCCCGCAACCAGTGCCCGCGCCTTGGACCCGGCATTTGGAAGCTGGCTGTAGGTAGTGAGGATTTCACCATGCTGTCCCGCCCATCCCCATGGGCCTTTCCACTCGAACAATTGGGTCAATGGCAGGTTGTAGAGAAGTTCAGAGGCCGGTTTCTTGCCGACAAAGATCTCCTGTTGCCCAACCACCTTTTGGCCGCTCTTCGTGATGCCAGTGGCAGTGACGAGATAAACTCCTTCCTTGGCAAAGGTAATTTTCACCGGCTCGAGTTTGTCCTGCTTGATTTCCCTGTCCTCGCCCCAGGTCCAGACAAATTCTGCAATGGGTTCCGCTGGCGGACAAGTGACTGCGGCATTTACGAGCACCTCGCGGCCGGCGGATACATATTTGTCCGCCAAGCTTAAAGCAATCTCCGCCGGACCTCCGGCGAGTAACGTCTTAACCGATCGGTCAGCCTCATTGACGACAAAGAACGATCCGCTCATCGGAACCGAATCGAGCTTCACATCGCCGAAGCCCGGCAACTGGACCTTCGTGTTGCCTACCGCGCCGAGAGGTGCGTGGGCGTAGATGAGCCAACTGCGTTTCGGTTGCTCACCTTTCATCAGGGCGACGGAAAATACTCGCAGAGAGGCGTTGTCCCAGGGGTCCTTGCCCGCTTCATACGGCGTCATCGCCTCAGGGAGCGCGTTTGCACGCAGTTCTGCCTCCGGCACCCAGGCTCCGCGGGAAGGGTTGGCATCGCAAGTCAACAGATACCACCGATCTATCGCCTTCCAGCTCTTCTTTTGCTCCTCGGTCCATTCGTCCCACTTCGCCGGACGGCGGGCCGACGGTTCAAAGCGGTTAGGCACCAGCTTGCCGAAGCGCCAGAATTCCCGCAGCACCGGATAGGCCCACGGACGGTCGACCATGGCCAGCGTGCGCTGCCAGGCGGCGTCCACATAGGCGTTGCGCCGGGAATCGCCGCGGAACTCAAAGTAGAGCTTCGGACGCATTACCCAGAGGCCGAATTGAAAAACCCCCTCATAACGGTTGAAATCCCAGCGCTGACCAGAAAGCGCATATTGCGCCGTCTTTGCCGGGTTTGAGACACCTTTACCCCTGGAACGCCAGATATTCGACACGGGGTCCCCGTCCCAAAAGATGGACGACCAGAAAAAGGATGGGTCTGCTTTGAGTATCCCCGTCTGAGTGGCAAACATGTTCATAGCATCATGTTGCAGACCGGTCGCGGCGAAATCGGTTTTTCCAGGTTGCCAGTCGTTGTCGTAGAACTCTGGCATGCCGCCGTCATGCGGTCTCCTGAGGTTGTTGTAGGCGACGAACCGTAGATTTTTACTCCAACTCGGCGAAACACAGGCGGCCCGCGCCGCGGCAAACATCGCCTGATAGCGTTCGTCATAGCCCTCGGCGGTCACTTTCGTCAGAAATGCCACATCGTGTGGCCCATGGCCATACTTCGCTAAAAACCTGTCCGACTTTGGATCGACCTGAGCCTTGCCTGCTTCGTTGTTATCCAGAAAAATCACCAACGGCGGGTCGGGATAGATTTTCTGGATCTCGACCATCATCGGATTACTGAACCAGAAGGTCCCGAATTCCTGCCAAGGCTCGATTGGCCCGCAGGGGTCCATGGACGGGTTCTTCTCTGCAGCCTTGCCCTTGATCAGCAACCGTGGATCCTTTTCAGGCGCAATCGGCTCCCTGGTGACCTGGCTACGGCGCTGGACGAGGGTGAGCGGATAAGTAGCATAGTTCCAGCCGCGAAAGGCGATGGGCAACTTATGATCACGGCAGAACTCCAAGGCCGGCCGCCATTGATCCAGCAAATCGTCGGCCTGCTTCTTGGCCTGGGTCAGACCGGGGTTGTTGCCGGGATTGGGTGCGGAATATGTCCGCGTCGCCAAGGACATCGTGTCGATGAAGGTTGGGATAACATGATGTCCCTTCTTAACCAACTCTACGAAGTAGTTTGGATCCCAGCCCAGCGGAGAATCTCCGGGATTCTTCGATAGCTTGGGCAAATCACACATCCAGTTTCCAGTCAGCGGCAGCGGACGACCCGCGGGATCGAGGTAGCTGATGTTGACCCACTGGCGCAAATCCTCCTCCGCGCCACTGCCTTTCTTTGCCGGAACAGAAGCCACGGTCGCCGGAGCCGCCGTTTTCCCCTTAATCAAGTCATCCGGCGTCCAGTCTGCACCATAATGTGTTGCCGGATCAAACACCGTAACCTGACCCTGCGCTACAATAAAGCTCAGTAGAAACAGACAAATCATCATAAAGATTACCGACAGAATCTTCCCCATAAACTTTTTCATAATTTTTCTCCATTATAGATATGATGCAAACGGAGCATATCTTGTATAACCATTGCAGGAATGGTACCTATCAATTAAAGCTTGATAAAGTTACCATATCAGATTATTTAGTTAGACTGTATCAGCAAAAATAATTTTTACTGTACTTCAAGATATCCCAAAATTCTAACTCATGCCCCGAATGAATTCCATGTTCTGGAATAACTCAAAATAGTTGTGGACCCATTTTCATAATGGTAATTATCGGTTACCATCTAAATAACGAATCCTGCCTTTTCCACATCTGTAGCCAAATGCCATTGCCATGGCTCAATTTTCCCTAAGCTACACAAAAAAAGACGTACCGTGCAAATCATTCCACGCAGGCATACAAAATGCTGAGGGAAATAGTTCTCGTAATGCGCACCCGGACGCTGTCACGCCCCAGACCTCAACCCGGTGCATTTCATGGGCGTGTTGCCGGTGAATGATGTTGTCGCGAATAATAGTGTCTTGCATCATTAGTTCTCCAATATGCTGGGGGATTCTTTCCACTCCGGATTAGGTTGCGGGATTTTGGCTTCGACGCGTTGCCGCCAGGCGACAAGTCGTGCGTGCAGGCGACCCGCGATTTCAGGCTGCTCCGCCGCCAGGTTGCGTGTCTCGCCGAGGTCCCCACTCAGGTCATATAGTTCTAAACTGCCATCTTCAAAGAACTCGATGAGCTTCCAGTCGCCCTCACGGATGGAGCACCCCGGGGTGCCGCCCTGATTGCCGTAGTGCGGGTAGTGCCAAAACAGCGGGCCGCGGTTGAAATCGGCCGCGCCGCCCAGCGCCGGCAGGAAGCTAACTCCGTCCACATGTTGCTCGGGACGCAGTGGCAGACCGGCCGCCTCGAGCAAAGTTGGGTAGAGATCAGGACTGGTGATAGGCGTACGGCAAACCGAGTCCGGCGACACCCGTCCGGGCCAGCGGACGAGATAAGGTTCGCGGGTGCCGCCATCGTACATCCAGCCTTTGCCCGCTTGCAACGGCAGATTGCACGTCGGGGCGCTTTCGCCCTCCCAATAGCCGCCGGTGGCTAACCCGCCATTGTCGGACGTGAATATGACAAGCGTATTCGCCGCCTGGCCAGTATCCTCCAGCGCCTCTAATACGCGCCCGATATTGGTGTCCAGGTTCTCCATCATTGCCGCGTACGTGAGGTCAGACTGCAGCATCCGATGTTTGACGACCGCGTCACGCATGCGTTCGGTATGAAAAGTCTCGCCATCGCGAAGGGGGTCGATCCGCTCCAGTCCCAGTCGTTTAGCTTTAGCCTCGTATTTTTTCACCAGTTCCGGCGGCGCTTGAATCGGTGTATGCACGGCGTAATGCGAAAGATGCAGAAAAAAAGGACGCTCATCTGATTGGCGGATCAGATCAATCGCGGTATCTGTAAGATGGTCAGTCAGATAAGTACCCGGTGCGGCGTCCGCCATTCCGGGAATGCTCCACGGACTGAAATATCCCTTCTGGGGCATCCCCCATTCACAACCGCCAACGTTTACTTCAAAGCCATAATCAGTAGGATAATGTCCCGGTCCACCCAGATGCCACTTGCCGACATGCCATGTCCGGTATCCCCCCTCGCGCAACGCTTGCGCAACCGTAACTTCAGAACATGGCAGTCCTTTCAGATATGGCACCTCGATTAGCCGCCCCCGCTGGGGATGCCACTGTCCGGTCCAATCAATCCAATCGGTGATGCCTACAGTGGCTGGATATTTCCCGGTTAACAGGCTTGCGCGGGTTGGCGAACATACCGGACATGACGCATAGGCGTCGGTGAACCGCATTCCCTCCGCAGCCAGGCGATCCAGATTCGGTGTCTCGTAGAAGGTGCTCCCGTAACAGGTCAAATCCCGCCAGCCCAAATCGTCAATCAGGATAAAAAGGATATTCGGTTTATTCATACTCTATGCCCCCATCCCGCCACAACCGCCGGTGTGGTCGGTAACCATTTGAAGACTGGCTCTGTCTCAAACTCCAGTTTATATACCACTACGCCGGCATTTGAATCCGGACAATCTACCGGTAAATTTAGCAACCGGATGCGATATCCCTCCTGCAGAAATTGAACTGGCTGACCGGTCGTCAGGCAGGTGACTTCCTTCAGCGAAGTTTCGTAACCTCCAAGCCCTTGTTCAGTACCGGCCCAGATTTTCCGCCAGAAATAGACAACATTAGCTTTACGGGAGACCAGCCCGCAATAGGACGGGAAACCACCGAAGGAATCGAGCTGCCCATACACCGCTTCGCCGTGACGCTCCAGCCAGCGACCAGTCACTTCAAGAGGCTTAATCACATCACTCGGTACGCTGCCGTCGGGAAGAGGGCCGATGTTGAGCACTAAATTGCCCTGTCCGGCACAGGCTTTGCCCAGCATCTTGACAATGTCGCGGCCGCTCCAGGAATCCACCTCCGCGCCGGTCATGTAACCCCACGAGACATCATTGAAGGTCATGGCCGCTTCCCAGCCGCGGTCGCGGACGCTCGGTACCGGAGTAATGTGACCCTCCGGCGTGGAGAAATCTTCCAAGAGATTGCCCGGCAACTGCGGGTCGCGATACGGATGGGGTTGCGACCGGTCGTTAATCAGGATGTGCGGCTGAAGCTCGCGCACCATTTGGTTCTGCGCATCCGCCCCCCAGGCCAGCGCCGTCTTGAGCACATCGGGCGAATCGTACCACAGGATATCGATCCGGCCGTAGTGGGTCATCAGCTCGCGCATGGACTCCAGGTTGAACTGCAGGAACCGTTGCCGCGCGGCTGTATCGTAGGCCATGGTGCCGCAATCGGGATGACGCAGGTCTTCCCATGGATAATAGAAGCCGACCCTCAACCCCTCACCCCGGCAGGCGTCGACGAACTCGCGCACCAGATCGCGCCTGGGGCCGGTCTTGACGCTGTTGAAATCGGTCTGCTTCGTGTCCCACAGGCAGTAGCCCTCGGAATGCTTGGTGGTGAACACCATGTATTTCATGCCGGCCTTCTTGGCCAACTGAGCCCACTGGCACGCGCAGCCGGGTTGGGGCCGGAAGCCATCCACCAGTTTCTCGTATTCCGCCCACGGGATGCACTCGGTCGCCACCGCCGATTCGTGCCGGCCGAGTACCGAGTACAACCCGAGATGGACGAACATCCCGAAACGCGCTTCCTTCCACCAGCGCATCCGTTCGGCCCGGGTGACGGTAGTCTCCTGCTCGTATTGCCAGCGTGGTTTCAAGGTGGTCATCAGAGGCTCCCTTCGTTGACCACAATCGCCTCCGCCGGCGGCCATTCGCCTTGCGGCGATGCGTCCTCCACGCGCTGCGACTTCGCGCCCGGCCACGGCTCGATGCGACCGGTCACCAAGGGGTCGTTGGTCTTCACCATCCACGTCTGCAAGCGCTCGCGCATCTCCAGCAACGCGGCGGCGCAGTTCGGATCGCTAGCCCGATTACAGGCTTCGTTGGGATCGAAGACCAGATCATACAGCTCCTCGGCGACCTGTGCGCGCGAGTCCCAGCCGGCCTTCCGCAAGAACGTCTTGCTGACGCTGTCATCGCAGTTGGGCAATACCGGACCGGAGTGCGGGGCGAAGCGGCGAATGTAGTTGTAACGCGGCGTACGCACTGAGCGCATTGGCTCCGGCGCGGCATGCCAGTTAACCTCGGCGAACACGGTATCGCGCACATCGGTTTCCTGTCCGTCAACCAACGGAACCAGTGACGCGCCTTCCAGCCATTCAGGCGAGGGTAGTCCGACCGCCTCACAGAGCGTCGGGAACACATCAATGTGACTGGCGTAAGCATCCAAGACCTTGCCGCCGGTGAATGCGCCTGGACCGCGCAGCAACAGCAGCACGCCGGTGCCGTGGGCCGTCAAATTGCACTTCATAAGTGGATAGGCGATTCCGTGGTCAGTGGTGATCAAGACAAGAGTATTCTCCGCCAACCCAGCCTGCTCTAACGCCATCAGCACCCTACCATAACATTCGTCGAGTAACCGGGCTGCAACGTGGAAGTCGGCGAAATCACGGCGTGTTTCGGGTGTATCCGGCAGCGGCGCGGGCGGACGTACATAGCGCGCGTCGTCATCTGGGGCATGGTGGGATGTGTGCCACTGTTCCCCCATTCCTGTGCGATGGGTCAAGTCAAACCCGCAATCAAGGAAAAACGGTTTCGCCGGATCAGCATTGAGTAGATATTCTACCGCCGCTTGTGCATACCATTGATTCCATGCTTCAAAATCATTCGCCCATTCCGGCCAACGCTCATGGGTGAGCGCCTGCTCGTAACCAAGTTCGTGGATTCCTTCAGGATTATGTTTCGCTGTCACATGCTGCACACCGGAAAGCGCGGTGGCATAACCCTGGCTTTTCAGGTAGCTGGCCAGATGTTTCGATGGATCGATGAGCTTGCCGCCATGATGCGCAAGGGCAGTCATGCCACACTGGTGCGGATATTGTCCGGTCAGCAACGCCGCCCGGCTGGGTGAACAAGTCGGCGCGGCGCAGAAGGCCTGACGGAAGAGCACCCCCTCCTCAGCAAATTTTTGCAGATGCGGCGTCTCAACCGCATAGCCGTAAGGCTGGATATAGCGGCCAGTGTCGTGCGAGTGCAGGTAAAGGATATTCAATGTTGGCATAAGTGGACTCCTGAATAACAGTTATTTCACCGTCTTTTCGGCTGTACGTGCGCCGCGATCCGGGTAGTTATCGATAATGTCACCATGCCCGGTAGCACGGGGATCGCCTGTACGTACCAACTCAGCAGACAATTTCCGGTCGAGTTTTCGTTTTATTCCAGTATAGTGAAGTTTGTCAGCAAGATTTATCATTTGGTTCGGATCCCGGCGATTGTCATAGAGTTCTTCGGCAGGACGCAACCCGGCGTAAGCCTTCCACATAGGCGCCACCACTGGATCATCCTGGTGATTCATCATATAATTCAGTGCAGGTCCTCCATCGGCAGCCGCTGGCGAAAGTTCTGGTTTGTAATTCCGTATATAGAGGAAATCGCGGGTATGCAATGCGCGGCAAGGATATAGGCTGCCGCCATGCCGTTCACGGACGACAATAGTATGGTCACACTCTGAATCCACTATACCTTTCTTACCCGACTTCAATATTCTTAGCAGACTGTGTCCTGTCATATCTGTGGGGATAGGCAATCCAGCCGCAGCCAAAAAGGTTGGCGCTAAATCGCAAAGACTGACAAAGTCGTCTATTACACGTCCCGATTTAATATGTTTACCCCACCGAATTGCCATCGGCATGCGAGTGCCACTGTCATAAAGATTGCACTTAGCACGCGGGAACGGCATACCATTATCACTGGTCACCACAATCAATGTGTCGTCAAGGCGACCACTTTTCTCCAGAATATTAAGAGTCGCGCCAAGTTCAGTATCGAACGCCTGAACTTCAGCATAGTAATCCGCCAGGTCTCCGCGCACTTCGGAGGTATCGGGCAAAAAGGGCGGAACAGGCACAGTTTTCTCGTCAACAGTTCCTTTCAACCAATGTTGATTGTAGGGTCGGTGTGGATTGTTGCTGCCGAACCAATAACAGAATGGCGTCTCAGCGGGTAACGCTCCCAGAAATCCCGCAAAATCCTGTGCGGGTGGTCCGGCCGGGTTGCGAGTGCGTCCACCGAGACGAAAATCACCAGGACCAAGCCCTTTATCTTTCACACCGACGGCATAGCCGGCAGTCTCAAGCAGATCGGGATAAACTGCGAACTTCTTATCGAGAGGCCCGTTGAGATTTACAGCTTCCTCCAATCGGTAGGGATATTGCCCGGTGAGGATACCGGCACGGGACGCGGTACAGGTAGGCGCGGCGCAGTAGGCATTCCTGAACAGCACCCCTTCGCGCGCAATGCGATCGAAGTTAGGGGTCTTTACCGCCGGATCGCCCAAACAGGATGCATGCCCCCATCCCCAATCATCGGCAATAATCAGTATTATATTGGGACGTTTTGGTGTTGCCGTAATAGCCCATAATGCACGGGGTAACGCCATAGCGGCGAGACCAATACCAACTACTTTCAAAAAATCACGGCGTGTTAAAGAATTATTCATTATATTCATGTTATCTAATACAAACTTACTATTATGTTTCATAAATATATCTCTTTTTTACATCTTGAATCCCGCCGAAGGATTATCTTCATCCGGGTCAAGTAATTTCGCCACCGGTTTTCCATCTGCCAGTGATACTAAATATGTGCTGCCCCCTACCCTTGCTTTTAAAGTTATTTCGCCGGCACCGGGGATATTCACGGTTGCGTCATACTGTTTGTCTTCACCACCCTTTGTATCTGCTGTCCAGGCTTCAACCAGCCACTCTGCCTTGTTGCGGTGTTTTCTTGCAACGACACGAAATGGGCGACCCATTGGCAATACATTTACTTTGCCTTTGGCTATAACGGTCTTTTCCAGTTCTTTCGGCAATAATTCATAGGCTGGTTGTTCAACCGACCAGATATGTTTATATTTGCCTTCATCCACCAGGTCACCATTACGAATGTAATCTTCGAGATGAGTGAACAACGCATGGACATGGCCAAGTGCCATTTGCTGCATCATCCAGTCAGGCACAGTATTCAATTTAAATGACGCATTAAAATCAGGTTGATTATATGTGCCGGCATTGCCGCCCAGAGTACCCATTACATACATACATTTTAAAAAGCCGCGATACTGGCGCATGGAAGTGTCGTATCTTTTGGCCCAGAACCAGTTATAAGATAGTGTATCCCCCAGGGCAAGCTGCTGACCAATAGCGTTAAGAGACATCGACAACAAATCTTGATTACCATCAAAACCGGTATTCATGGAATGAAGATAACATTCTATGCTTGGCTGGTCGCTTACTCCGCGCATTGGCTTATATGACGGTCCCCAATCTGCCCATCCCCAGTAACGGTCTTTATGACCAGAACCGCCGGATGTGTAATAAACATATAAATCACGGTCCGGTACAGCTTTTTTCACCTCATTTGCTATCAATTTCTGGGCATTTCCGGTTTTATCATCTAAATATTCGATTCTGCTAAGACCTTTTGCCTTATATTCATCTATCGCTTTCTTTATCTTAGGGTCCTGCATCCATACACTGCCGGCAAAACCCCACACGCCAAGACCCCATTCACCACCATTCAGAATGATAGAAACCGGCACTAATTTGCGAATTTCTGCAATCGGTTTTGCCCTTCCGGCACCGGCATCAATCCAATATTGGTCTGATACTTCGGGGCTAATAACCGTATTCATTCCCGGGTGCCATTCTGTACCATCCAGAGATTTTGCCTGGGCATTCAGTAATATGCCATCTTTATCCCGAGTCCACAAATCAGCAGGAGGATTCGGTGGGTCAAACCGGTCACAAGTCACCTCGAGTTTGTATTTACCGGGATTAGCCTTCATAAGGGAGATAGTTTTCGCCAAATCACTTTCAGGATTGGCAATTTGTTTTAGTCGTTGACTGCTAAGATACCCACCCGACGGCAACGCGTACCCCCAATTATCAGCAAACTCTTTATTCAATTCAAACGGCATAACCCAGCCATACCGGGTTAATGGTGGCAGTTTATTACCCGGTTTGAAATATGGTTTTGGCTGCGTCTGCAAATATGCTATCGGGGTGGTCATACCGCGTTCTTTATTATATGCTGTCAAAGCCATTTGCTGTTCAGTTATTGAGGTGCGATATTTATCAGTCATTGTTTTTACAGCAGGGACAGTATCGAGATTGTATAAAGCATCTATTATCAATTCGCTTTTCATATTATTGATATCTTCGCGCATTTGCTGATGTTCCGGTGTCGCATGATCATTTCTTACCTTTTGTGCGTCAACAAATGCCTGCCATCTGCGTTGTGCTATTTTTTTATAATCCGTGGTTTCAGTTTTATTTTCATTACGCATCTTCGCTATTTCAGCATCAAGGTCAGCAACCAATTTCTGGCTTTCAATGCATTTCTGGTCTTTTGCCGCCCACGCGTTAAGTTCCGCATCTGCAGCTTTTAAAGCTTCAATTTTCCCTTTATATTTCGCCTGTTTTGCCGTGAAAACTGCATTGTCGCAGGTGCCATCCAATGCAAATTTTTCAATAGCCTGGCGTTGCTGTGCTGTTTTATTCACTGAACTTTTCCAGACAGCTTCCAGTGCTTCAGTATTATCCACCATCTGGAATTGCCGCCACAAATTAGGCAATGCGTTAACACTGCTATTGAAACCGCTGAAAGTTAACCATGAGAATTTACCCCAGTCTTCCTGAGTCTTCTTATTGGTATCATGCTGATCCCATACGCTCATAGATAACCGGAAAGCACCGCCTTTTTCCAATTTAATTGGGTATAAACTTGCTTTTGTGTATGCCCATTCATATATCCAACCGGTATCGGTACGCTTTACCGCAATCTCCGCACCGTCCGGCATCGCCGGTCCACTGGGGACATAACCCGCACGCAGGAAACTCGCTTTGCCACCCTGTATCGGGCCCAAATGTTCGCGATAATAACCGGTATTTAAAGACTCGCCCATGTGCCATGCCCATGGATACAGGCAAAACATGATATTATCATCATTCCAGAATAACTGTTCCTTACCATTTACAACCGGGACATTATCAGTGATTTCCGCGGCAAAATAAAGTTTCTTATCATCCCAGCGGCTATAAAACTTACCGCTGAACTCTTTCGGGTCGCGTGGTCCGTTATACCATTTTTCATAAGGAATAGGAATTAATTCGTCCAGATTCCAGTCAGACAAATCGCCATTTACTGTAATTGGAGTATTCGTTTTAAGAGATGCCTGGAAAGATACATCATCTTCGCAAGTGATGTTAAAACCACTCTTATCAGCAATGGTGGCGCGCATTTCATAACTGGTGGCTAAATTAGCCTGCTCACGCGATATGGGGAAACGGATTTCTGTAGTGCCACGTGGAGTGACGGTATATGCTTGTTCCATTACTGATGGTTCATAATCAGCGCCAAAGAACTTATTCGCGATACTCACCTTGCCGGTCATTGTAGTATCCGACAAACTGCGGACAGTGACAGCGATGGCAGGATTTTGCAGTTTAGTCATTGGAATACCTGTCATCTGCGCAGTCAGAATCTCACCAACAACAAGCGGTTGTTTCAGGACAGTAATAAGAGTGTCACCATCATAAATTCGTGTTGTGAATGTATAATTTCCTGCTGCGGTGTCTGATGAAATTGATATTGGCAAATCAATATTGCTGACTTTACCAACTTCAACATTAACTGTTTTTGTTTCTACTTTCGGCCAGGTTCCGTCTACCGTGGCGACAATCTTCGCGGTAAACGCTTTGTTGAATATTGCCGGCAATGTTAAAACTGCCTTACCTGATGACCCACGTGCTATTGATGGTAATATCAAACCACCATCAACAGATTTTAATATTCCGGTGGCGGTTTTCGCGTTATATAATCCTGTGACTTCTTTATCAAAAATCAATACCATCGGGTCAAGTGTGGCGACCACCATTGACGCACCGGCAGGGGTAATACGGTCGGTGCGACCATAAATATCCTGCATGGTATATTGCGCGTCCGCATTTACTGTGAATGTTGTTGGGGTACCAGGTTCACGCATATATAGATAACATATAGTCTTACCATCACGGGCGTAAACGTATGCAATTGTTTTATCAGTTGGTTGAAATGCCAATTTAAAATCCGCGCATTCTACTGCCTGTACAAAATTATAATACGCCATTGTTTTCATCATTGGCATCAGTGACGCGCCGCGCTGGTCAGTACCAAAAGCACCGCGTCCCCAATTATTATCTTTTATACTATCCGCAACCCGTGGTCGGTCTACATATTGCATCCACTGAAAACCATCACCGGGGAACTCGCCGCGTAGGATAGCGTTACTACCCAGGTTTGACCCGGCCTCATTAACATACATCAGGAAATAAGTTATACGATACATGTCATGGGCATGGGCATCAAGCATTGATGTTATCAAGTCGCGACTGCTTTGCAACTGGTCATTACCACCAACAGCAGCAAACTCAGTTGATATTAAATGACGTTCAATGCCCAGTTTTTTCAATTCCCTTTGTAATCTCTGCTGTCCATCCCACACAACTCCGGATTGATATACATGGGTATCAAAGAAATCTGATACTTCATATAATTTTTCTTTTAATATCAGATTAACACCGTCATCGCCGGCATTAACACCCCAAACCATCATCCCTACCGGCAAATCGGGGAACTCTTTTTTAATTGCCGCGTAGGCTTTTCTTTGTAGTTCCAGGGTGCGGGCATCAATAAAACGCTCTAATCCTGAAGGAACCACTTGGACGATACGATTTTTATTGGCGCGAATGTAGGCAACAATATATTCCACATAGCCATCTATCTCAAAACCTTTGCAACCGGGATGAAATGGGTCATCTATAATAGCCCAATCCGGAGCGTTTCTTGACATATCCCCCCATGGGTGATTTGGAGTTCTGCCGCGAATCTGTTCAAGGTTTGGACAATATACCATCTTGGGAAACTCTGGATCGGGTTTAATAGTTATCGGTCCGCCTTTCACGGGTTGCGCGTTTCTCCAACCATTATAATCCCAGTTATGCACTAAAGATGTGCCCATCTTATCCAACAGTGACTGCCCTTCATGCTTTGAATCACTATTCTTAAATCCCCCGCCTTCAGCAAAAGATATAAAACGGCATTTATCGTATTCATTTACCCCGGTTTTTCGCGGATTCACCACAGCATAAGTGATTGTGTCTTCAGCAATCACCTTGTCACCATCCAACAATTTTGCATTCAGGAAAAATTCACGCCCAACTTCTTTTGCTGATTCATCAGCTATTAAAGTTGACAGACGCAAATTTTGTGTGCGTTTCGGGTCAAGATGCCGGTCAACAACCGGTGCCGCACCATCAAAAGCAATCTCGCCACTAGCAATTTTAAATTTCTCATAATCAGTTATTTCATACCGTATCACTGGCTTCTGTAGAGTTCCAATCGGCTTTTTATCATTGGCATACAATAAAAAGTCAAATCTGAAAGGATCATCAGAAAAGAAAAGATTAGCGTTTTCCGCCGTACTGACTTCTAACGAATATCGGCTTGCGGCTGATGTTGTTTTTACCTGCGCAACATTTGCTGCGACATCTGATACTGCTATGCGGACATCGGTGAAATAACATTCACCACGACTCATAGCCTTTGGCCAGCACAATCGCAAACGAAAAAAATCACCAGTTACATTTTTAACAGCATTGTAATTTTTCCATAACAGACCTTCCTTTGTCATAGTGTGGCGAAATTGCGGTATTTGCCGTTTATCATCCCAGGGCAGCCAGGTCCAATCGCCGCCGTTATTTGCCAATTTACCATCTTTATCACAGGGGATAATTTCAAATGCGGCAGAATATGAAAAATCTTTCTGTGCGTCATAATTATCCGCACCCCACAGACTGATCTTTACCGGCTTACCGGGATTTTTAAGTACCGGACTAAGCCAGGCGCTATCCGCCTCTTCGTCTTTTAATTGTTTTATAAGCAGACTTTTACCACCGGCGCGCCGGGTGATATCAGAAACGGTGGCATTGTTCACCGCAGTCCAATCCTTGCCGCCATCAGCAAATGTGGTTTCGTATAGAACTTCTGCCGCATTGCTTCCAACACCAGCTATTAACGTTACCATACATACCATAAACAGCCTCTTAATAAGATGATTAATACGCATTTCATTCCCCTTTATGCAAAATTATTTCAGAAGTCATACCATAAGCACAGGTAAACTCCAGCACTGTTACCGAGTTTCTTGTTTCTTTGACAATTACATTTTCACAAAACTTTGGCATTATCCATTTTCCGTGCAACTCTACACGGACAATTGACGAACGTGCAGGTGTGGCATTCGCTTCATCGTCCAGATACCCCATGTTTCGACGTTTAGGAAGCCGCAGGTCGGGATCGGCAAGACTTAATATAACATTATCCGCGTTTTCTTTAACCATTATCATCACCGGGGTATCTGTCTTACGCACTATTCCATATGGAATTACCCAGTCAGTTTCAAACAATGCATACGCGGTCGTATGCTGTGTTAAATGTTCAATTATATGCGCCTGATGATTTTGCAGTAATACCCGGTATGGTAACGTGTTAGCGTATTTACTTAATGACGCAGCATCTGTTTGAACCAGCATTACATATTCATAACGGACAGAACCATAACCATCATCTTTTGGGGCATGTCCATGGTCAAGCCAACAAGTGCTGAATGCGCCTGTTGTGTCACCCTTATTCCACGCGTCACGTGATTGCTGCATATTGCGCGTCAGTTTTACACTGCCAGCATCAGGAATTATATAACCATTGTTATATGAATCAATTATTGTCAGCTTTTCACTTTCTTTTCCATGAAATTCATACGGAAAATCAGTTATTGATTCACCATTTATCTGAATCGGCATCTTTTCATCAGGCATCCAGTTTTGAAACAGCGTAGTTTCAGTTGTATGTTCAACATCACTATTCTGAATATTTGAACCAAGGCAAATAATTTCATTATCAAAGAAGAAATAACTTTTATAAGCACGGAATGATGGGTCATGATAATGCTCATGCAGTTTCAGCACGAACATACCATTTTTATTCTCGCTGCTGACACCGCCGACAAAAGTCGCGTTGGAGAAAAACCGGCAAGCCCAGCTTGATTTCGGGTCATAATTTTCGTTAAGGGTAAGGTGCTTTGTGGTCGCCCCCGGCCACCGGCACCAATCCCAACCTTTATCCAGATTCCACCCACTTGATACCGGATTCACCGGGTCGCCATGGGTAATAGTCTGCAAAGTGCCATAACTCCAATAGCGCGCGAAAACATTTTCCTCTATCATTGCCCACATTTTGGGATGCATCTCAAAATCCCATACATATTGGCTCCAACCCTTAACCGCCGCCATCCAATTTTTGCGTCGGTGAATAGCCAACGCCCCCCAAGGTTTGCTCCAAAATCCATGTAGAGGCGGAGTGGCAGGCAAGTTTAGGTCAACGAGTTCCTGCATAATCTGCAGGCGACCTGGGGTCTGATAAAAAAGAAACTTCCCCTGTTGTGCATCCAGATCCACGCTCATAATCTGCGGCAGATAATTGGTACCCTTATCACCCTCCCCAAGATATGCGCAATTTGGGTCCCATAACCGCATGAAGATTCCAGCCAGGTCCGCATCTATCGTTTCACCCGCAAGCGCCAGGTAGGCATAGGCTGAGAGTATCCTTATCCCGGGACGCGGCATACGCCCCATCACAGTGTATGGAATGTCATATTTATTAGTGAGAATATCTTGCGTCAGTAATGCCTTTTTGAGATTGGCAACGCTCTCTGGAGCAGCGGCGAAATCGGTGCCGTGCAGCAACCAGACGATGAGCGAACAGAATTCATAAGCGCAGACGGTATAGGCACCTGCATAGATCGCCTGATGATGAAACCCCAGTCCGTCAGGTTTGATTAGTCCGGTAAAACGCGGCGAAATCCTCAGCGCGTCATTATACCAGTCCAGCCAGCCATTCATATACTGCACCTTTTGCGGTGTATCATCCATGGCCAGAATCATCGCCAGCGAGGTGAACATAACAGAACGCAAAGCGTCGGCGTTGGTCTCAACATATTCCTCATCGAATCGTGTAAAGGTCTTGCCAAAGGTCAGATACCAAAATGCCGCGCGTACCGCGGTATCATGCCGATCCGTGGCGCGAAGTTCATCCCGCATCAAAACAACGGCATGGCAATAAGGCGCAAAGCCGAGGGGAAGCAACCACATATCCCCCAACGCACTGCCTTCACCCCAACCCTGGTCATGGATGTAATCAAACAAATCCAGCACTGTCTGACATGCGGTTTCGTTGCCGTTGACCTTGTAGTCGAACACCAACGGCATGAGGATGTCATAAAACATGTGTTTAAAACTGGTGGAACTTCCAAAGTTCTTCACCAATCCTGGCCCGATAATGCGTCCGTGCTCATCCCTGACAATGCCCAGCGCCTCAAGTTCTGACCAGCCACGACGAATGTAGGTCTGAAACTGCTCAGCGCCACCTCGCAACACCGGACGGCTCAAATCCGGTTGGTCACCAACCAGCCATTTGTGGTAACGCGCCAAAATTGTAGCAAAATCCCGTTTTTGTGTTTCCGTCACTGTTTCCGGCAATGGCAGACTCGGGCACTGCCAGGAATAATACAGTGGCCAATGCTGGCACCAGCCACCAAGGCTGCCACTATATTCAGGTATCTGATAATCAGCGCTGCGTTGGGCAGACATATTCGATGAAATGATAATATTATCCAAATAAATACAGCCTGATTTTTTTGATACCGGCGGGATAATTTCCATTTTTTCAATAGTACCACCTAAGTTCTCAGCCTTCGCGTCTGCCTCAAACTGCACCTGGAACATTCGCCATCCAGAATAATTCAAGCCGAATCTAAATATATAACGCGGGTTACCTGTTTCTAAATCCTCATCAGAACCCAAACAAAATATCAACTTGTCATCCACAGGATTTTCATTGTAAATCCAACCACTAATCCCAGCCTGCGGGTATTCCGGGACAGATAATGACAGGCCATCACAAACTAATATTCCGCCGATACCCCATTTCCACTCCAGCGATTGCCGACCATCTTTAAAATGACATGTCGAAATTTGCAATTCACCAGCATTTTTTGTATGCCAATTAGTTGGTACAGATTTTTCTTCAAATGATTCTGATAATGATGAGGAAGATTTCATATTACTACCTTTATCTGATAATTAATTTACGCAATGCTTTGTCATTCACCCATCCCTGCGCACTGGCGAACCAGAAACGGGTTTCGGAAGTTCCCTGTTTTAATAAATCACCGGCAAAATCAACGTAATCCGGATAATCTTTGTTCTCACCGAAAAGAAATGGAATATATATTATATCATCACCAAATAGCCGATGAATTTCTTTAAACGGCGTAAATGGATAATGGAACTCCAGGCTGTGTATTTTTATTCCAGACTCTTTTAATGCCGGTAGATGTTGCGCATAACTGCCGCAGCAATGAATTTGTAAACCGCCGAACGCATCCGCAATTCGGCGCAGACAGGGAATCTCAAAATCACGGTAAATATCCGGACTGAGCAACGGCATCATATCCTGAGTCAGTGACGCTCCCAATTCCTCCGGTAAAAATGTATAGGGCCAAATGCTGCCGATAACTTTCCCACCACCTATTTCTTTGCGAAATCGTTTGTGATATTCAATCAATGTGGTAGTGATGGAATCCAACGCAGCGTGAATTGCATCCGGTTCCTCATACATGGTAATCATCAACTCAGTCTGCTCCATCACCAGTGCCAGTGTATTCATCGGTCCCTGAAAATCCGGGGTGCGGGTAAATATCGCGTCAGACTGTAATTTGTCACAAACTAACCAGTATAAATCAACCGCCATTTTAAAATCAGAATCTTCATACGAACAAGCCTGTAATTTTGGGAGATCATTAACGTCATTAATTACCGATTCTATATGCACCCCACCGCCTTCCGCGGGTGGTATCACCTTGCCGCCATACATTTTAGCGGTACTGATGGTGCCGAAATCCGGATATATCGCCGGTAATATAAACTGCTCATCAGACTCAATGTCAGCACGAATGCATTCCGCGGCAGCAGTTGCCACTTCATCCAAATTGAAATGTTCACGATCCAACATTTGCCGGTAAGCCGGTGGAACAACCATGCTGACTATTGGCCCGGTGATTTCTCCCTGCCAATATGACCTATAATATTCCAGTGTTTCTTTATAATTTGCAATTTGGTTAACGGCGGTCATATTATCTCACTTTTTATAAATAATTCAGTTGATTTATTCCTGCCCGATATGCCGGACCTGCGGTATTTGATTCTTTACCATCTTCAACAGTCTTGTAATTATAAGGTTTATTTGCCCAGTCAACGGCAGGCCAAACGCTGACAACCCGGGTGGTGTCAATCAACCATTCCAATAAACGTTTTCTGCCTTCTGCTACCACATCGCGATAAGACAAGTTATCAAATAAATTGGTTGTTTCATTCGGATCAGTTCTAATATTATATAATTCGCCAAACTCTTCACCACCAAACATTTGCGGTTGGTAATGCACCATTCGCCATTCATCCCAACGGATAGCCTTGCTCCAGGGATTTTCTGTTACCGCGACTGACCTGACCGAGGTTTCATCTCCACTTAATAAAGTGGAAATGTCTTTGCCATCCACAGTCTCCATTGCCGGTAATCCACACAACGCGGTTATTGTCGGGGTAAGGTCGATATTTTCTACTAACTGATGACTTACATGCCCACCCTTTGTAACACCGGGAACGCGCCAGATATACGGAACACGACAAACAGCCTGAGAACAAATACCTGGTGCTTTTTCTGGAACGCCGAAAGTACCGGAATACGCGCCATGGTCACTGCCATAAATTACAATGGTATTATCCGCCAATCTGTTTTGGTCAAGGTAATCAAGAAGTTGACCTAACGCAAAATCAACCTGGGTTATACAAGCCAGATATCCATGCCACACCCGACGGCGAACGTTTTCTACACCTTTTGGATCAATTAACCCTTCCCACGTCTTACCACGCTGTACCATTTGCTGAAAATGCGGCGGACGTTTTGAGGTGTCCTGATTTATTGTCTCTGGTAATTCCAAATCATCAGGATACATGTCCCAAAATATCTGATCGGGGGTATAACACTGATGTGGCCTGGGTAACGAAACCTGCATACAGAAAAGTTTACCGGCTTTTTGCGATTCACCCATAAACTCTATAGCTTTTTTTACACACCATCCTTCTACGCTGTGTTCATATGGTAATTGTGATGGTCGGGCTTCATCTTGTTGCGCACCACTGAACTCCGGCAAAGTAATGCTATCTTCTTTATCGCGTATACCCAATTCCCGCAGATAATCAAAATATGCCGAACTATTACATTCAAACTTGCCACCGTAATTATATGACTCAGCATATAAATCTACCTGGTTTAGCAGCCAGTCCTGCGGGTCGTTCGGCGTATGCAGTTTACCAATACCAGCAGTCCGATATCCATTTGATTTAAAATGACCAAGAAAACCCGGCAAATGGTCAGGACTGGGACCGGATAAACCATAAATGCCGTGGTTGTGGCAATACTGCCCGGTAAAAAATGACATGCGACTGGGGGTACAGATAGGGTTTTGCGTATATGCATCGGTAAAACGCACCCCTTCAGCAGCTAACCTGTCCATATTAGGAGTAATCGCCTGCGGATGACCTTCGTAACCAGTACAGGCAGCCTGGTGTTGGTCAGATATTACAAATATAATATTATATGGTGTATTCGGCATTATTAACCCCTTTTAAATAGCTGGTGGTGTTACCCATTCTTTATTTTTCTGGATTATAATGTTTTGTGATAATGCAAGCAAACGCGGTTCTAAGTCTGCAAAATCAAGTGTGTTTGGCTGAGTATCACCTTGTGCGCACATTGCCGCCACGCAACCTGCCGGGCACCCGCCGCAGACTACGACATCATATTCACCGATTACGGGAATGCAGGACCGATAGTCGAGACTGTTAACGCTCATGACAATAACTCCTTACACTCAAAAGATATCTGTCTTCGTAGGCAGCGGTTCGGACTCAAGGATGAAGGACAGGAGGCGATCGCGCATCTCACGGACCACGTCTTGCCTGCCAGTGTCGGCCCATAGGTTGCGGAGTTCGCACGGATCGTTCCTGCGGTCATGCAACTCGCCGAACTCCTTGCCCTCGTAATGGACGAACTTCCAGTCGTCGGTAACAAGGCAACGCACGGCGGGCTCCCATAGGACACCGTCTTTTTGGTGGATATGCGAACCACGCCATTCTGTCAGCACCGCATCGCGTGCCGGCACCGGACGAAGCGTACCCTCGCGACTGAACAGTGGCCGTCCCTGTTGCCGATGTGGCCCTTGAATCCCAGCGAGTTCGGCAACCGTAGGCGCAATATCTACTGATGATGCGAACCCTGTATCGATTGCGGCTGGCACCGCCATCACCTCTGGAAAGCGCCAGATCATCGGCACGCGGATCGACGGATCGAAGAACATCGGCCCCTTGAGGAGCATGCCGTGGTCACCGAGCAACTCGCCATGATCGGAGGTGAAGATGATCACAGTCGACTCCGCCAGCCCCTGGGATTCCAAAGCCTTCAGGATGCGGCCGACGGCGTCGTCGAGATGCGCCATCATGGCGTGGAACGCGGCAATAGTGCCACCCACGCGTGCCGGGTCGCGGCAGATGTCAGCGTAGTCCTTTCGTCGCTCTTTTGCATACGGCGTCATCAACTCCTCGCAGTCCCCGCTGATTGGCGCCGGCATGTCCTCGGCCCTGAACCGCGAGGCATACGGTTCAACAGGATCGAATGGATGATGCGGGTCAAAGAAACCGACCGAGAGGAAGAACGGCTTGCCGTCCTCACGCCGCGCCTTGAAGTAGTCGCCGACGTGGTTTGTGATCCAAGTGTTCGGATGAAACTCCAGTGGGATGTCGCGCACATAGCGCTCGTAGTGGCCGCCAGCCTTAAACTGGGCCAAGTAGGATTCATACAGGCCATGCTTCTCAATCCACTGAAAATACTCGTCCTTGCAGTAGGGGTCGCCCTCGCATTCGAGTAGCAGGTCGAAACCATACTTCGGGTGCGGCGTGTTGCGCATCCAGATGTTGTCGAGGTGGATCTTCCCGATCAAGCCTGTGTGGTAACCGGCACCCTTCAGCCGAGTCTGGATCATGTCCGAATTCGGATCCAACGGCACGCCATTCTGCCAGCAGCCATGGTGACTGGGATACTGGCCGGTGAACCAGGAAGCCCGTGCTGGCATGCACACCGGATTAGCGGTGAAACAACGGTCAAAGCGAACCCCGTCGGCAGCCAGCCGGTCGAGGTTCGGGGTCTGCGCTACCTCACAGCCATAGCAACCGAGACTGTCGAGACGCTGCTGGTCGGTATTGATAAAAAGGATGTTGAGAGGTGTGTCAGTCATGTTCTGTACTCCTATGCGTAACAGGGAAACCTTTGGGCAACCCCATGCCAGGATGCGGCGGCGATAAGTGATAAACGGATTGCCTCACCTTGGGGAAATTAACCCCGACGTGCCATAGTTGCCCCTGATTTTCCACCATTAGCAACTCCAGTCCGGTGCGCCGTGCTGACAACGCAGTGGCACAGCCTGCAGGCCCGCCACCGCAGACGTCGACATCATATTCACCTATAACCTGACTATTTTTATCTAACAGTTTGTATTTCATTTTATTTATGTGACAGTGTGATGCAAAAAATTACGTATCGAAAAAATTCGAAACGATCGCATCTTACCATTCTACCTTTTTACCAAAGTTTTTCTTAGCTACTTTATTAAACTCAGTGCCTGCGGCATTAATAACCTCTTTTAAATATTTGGCGGTGTTACCCATTCTTTATTTTTGCGGATTATAATGTTTTGTGGCGGTGCAAGCAAACGTGGTTTAATGTCTGCAAAATCAAGGGTGTTTGGCTGAGTATCGCCTTGTGCGCACATCGAGCCTGCCACACCTGCCGACTGTCCAATTTGCGCCAGGATACATTGCACCCGGTATGATGCCATCGCCAGATGAGTACCACTCATATGCTTACCGACCACCATTATGCCGTCATAATCACGTGGAATAAGTGAACGATATGGTATGCCATAAGGCTGCGGTTCCGGGAAATCTGACATTCCTTTTACCTTTTCGCTCCAAATATCCACACTGCGCTGAGTAACATGCACGCTGTCATCCGGCACAATACCATTAAAGATATCTTCACTGGTAATTACCTTTTCTCCCATTATACGCCATTGTTCCCGCACCCCAAGTTTTGGAGCAAGATGAACCGCGTAACCATTTTTTCTCAATAAGATAATATCTTCACTCATCATATTCAGAGCTTCCCGTTGCGCGGTTGCCAATATTCCCGGTTCGCGGGTATCAGCACATCGCACTTTGCATCCCCAATGCAGATAAGCACCAATATTTCGTTCTTTCAATCCTTCTATATCGCCTTTAGGCCAACCCTCACCGGATTCCAGTGGAAAAGAGAGCTTTAATTGACGGAAATCAAAATGCGGTACATTACCGATTTTCTGGCTAATATATTTCCACGTGCATAATTGTACATGGTCAGTGCGTTCCATAGGAGCAACACCTTCGCCAAAATCGTCCCTGCTGTCTTCGCCATAACGTCCATCCATACCAGAATTAACGCAAAGATTGCCGACACCGGTCGCTTCAATGGTGACTTTCGCTTTTATCTGCTGTTCTTTGCCGTCCGCACCACGCCAGATCGCGCCAGTCACCCGGCGGCGATTACCGGCATCTTCCACCATCAGCCTTTCTACCCGTACCCCACAACGAACAGTGATATTTTTTTCTGCCGTCAGCATTCGTGACAGTACCATCAGATAATCACCGGGCATATACCAAAAGTCCCACCATCTACCCGGTTTGCGCTCTGTCAGCGGATAGTTCTTGTCCAACTCATTGCATAACTCGGTAATTACACCTGACCGTGGACCGCCATCAAGCATCAGAACATATTGATCCATTGCCGCGCCGCCGGGAACCGCGTCCTCTTCCAATAAAATTACTGATGCTCCGGCACGCGCCGCGCCAATTGCCGCCGGCCAACCCGCAGCACCGGCACCTATAACTAAAACATCTGTTTCGACTATTGTATGCATAAATTATTCCCTGAAAGTAAGTGGTGAAAAATCATTAAGGTTTGAATTAAATCCGGTATTTTTAGCATTCAGTTTCTGATCTTCCCGTATGCTATCTGTACCACGTGCATTATCACTCATGCGGTTGCGGGTTATTTGGCAGAACCATGTTACACCAGTGCCACAACGAATATTTTCGCCTAATGCTTTGAAAGGTACAAATACTTCCATCATCCAGCAACCAACCCCAACTTTGGTAGCAACCTTTAACCCCTCTGCGTTCCACGAATAGGACCCATTTTTAATATCTTGTACTGCACCATTTGCATTAATTACAAATTGTGCAAAATCACCAATATTTTTACCACTGGTATCCAGATATAATTCTATGCCATCATCCCAATATGTCAAACCATGATCATTAGTTTTTACATCACGTTTTAATTTATCAGGTGATGGTTCAGTCATTTTGAAGCTGAATGAAATTCCATCAAGAGTAAATACGGATCGTACTTCAGTGGAATATTTGCATGCGACTTCTTTTCCACCCTCATTTTTCATCAATATTACAGGTTCGGCTTTCTGCCATACAACATCATCAAGATTTCCGTCAATTACCGGGTTAGCGGCTACCTTAAAAGATTTTATAGTTCGCTGACCTTCACCTTCCATAACAGCGGCATATTCTTTAAAAAAATCATCAAAGGGATATGAAAAATATGCCAACCGTTTAGTTGCCAACGCATCAGGTGCAGCCTCTGTTTTCGCCTGCGCAAGAAGTTGTTTGAACTGTTCAACTACTGATTTAGGATATGAAATAGTATAAACAGATTTCGGTGCAAGCCTACCACCCGGCCAGCGGCTTTTTTCCCAACCATCCATTTGCAGTTGTACTATTTTACGTACTGTATCGGCAGCAGGACCATACATTCGCTTGCAATATTCGTCAATTGAAGCATCAACATCAAAATCCGGATTCCACAACACCTTGAGCCAGGTATAAAGCGATATATGGAATCGCGGCCATTCATCAGGATCACCACCATTAATGAATGTGCCAACAGTTTTATCTCGATTAGCCTGATAAAAATCTTTTAACACATGCGCGTAAATATATGGTGCCATGGTTCTGTCCGCAGGCCAACAGGAATAGTGCCAATCCTGCATTTTTTGCCCGGTAGCAGCAATCCAACTATCGATATTTGCCTGGTCAGCAGCAAGAATTGAAGGTTCTTTATACTGGGCAATACCGGGCATTCCACAAATCTGCATCTGCACATTATTTGGCAACTTCACTCCTGCAGGTGCCATGGTATAATTCATATATGCTAGAAATATTATAGTCTTGCCGGGGTATTTTACTTTTACTTCATTCGCTAATTTCGTTGCAAAAGTAGTCATTATCAAAGATGCTGACGACAGGTCTCCACCTGCTTTGTTAAACAATTTTTTACATTCTTCACATTGGCAATTAACCCCAATATCCGGTGGTGACAAGGTAATTGCGTCACCGGCAATGAATGATGCATTTTTCTTCCCCGAATAATGGTCATCTATATTTTCCATAAATGTTTGCAGTGTTTTAGGGTTTGAATAACAATACATTGAAAAATCACGGGTACCATCAGGATTAAGCTGGAATATTTCTGGTCTATTTGCACGATACTCAGCATTGCGCGACCATTCCATAGGTTGGTGAACGCGCAAGTCAACAGGCCAGGAATTACCGGCGCGGAGTGTCATCAATAATGGTCGCAGTTCCTGATTCGCACCACCGATTGGACCGGATGGAACAAATGGAGGAAAATACTGGCGTTTGCGAAATACCGGAGCATCAGTATACCAAAGCGGATCTATCACCAATTTATCTGTTTTTATTATAGAACGACCATCACGATCAGTTGGCCAATACCAGCGTACCCCGACAACTCGTTCCAGAAAATCATAAACTCCCCAGATCGATCCGACAATAAAAACACCATCTGCCGTTGTTTTCAATTCAAAACCTTCGGGTGGCAATCCGGCAGATACCAGCCCGACAGTCTTTGCTTCCGGGCAATCCCCTAATATTATAGCAGGAAATATAACTTTTCCCTGCAATATCGGCAGAATCACACCCGTAGTTTCTTTAATGCAGCTTTGCATTTCATTAACAGTCTGATTAAATTCTGGAGACATAACGCAAATAGAGAAACTGGATTTACCATCATCAGTCAACACTAATGGTTTATGTACCGGTTTCATCGTAACAGGCATCAAATCATTCCCTTTTACAGCAGCGTGACAAAATGTCACAAGACCAACCATCAACAAAATTATAAACTTTTGCATCATAAACATGTTATGTTTCCTTTTAATACCTATTTCAATATTTAAAACCAGGAAATTACTAATTCGTAGAGGCTTTTGCTAAACCTTGATGGGACAGACACCTTCCTGGCTTCGCCATTCGGTGTCAGCCCCTGATTTATACTCGATTTTTAATTTAGATCAATAAAAAATTAGGTTTTACAACAGCCTGCGTAATTCGTAATTCCTAATTCGTAATTAATAATTCCTTCACTTCGGTCCCAGCGCGTTAACCACACACCGGAAACCTGTTGGTGTCCAGTCTCGCACATGTGGCGGATTAATAAACCTGGCGGCGGTACGACTTAATCTTTCATCATACAGGGAACATCCGCCACGCAATACTTTGTGACTGCCAATTGCCGGACCGGTCGGATTTTTTGATGGTGATGATTTATAATATTCATAACCATACCAATCTGCTACCCATTCCCATACGTTGCCGGCCATATCCATCACGCCATAAGGACTGGCCCCCTGCGGGTAACTTCCTACCGGACGGAAACCGGATGAAAACTTATACAAAGTCTCTTCCATGGATACACATTTTGTAGAATCCCATTTGTTGCCCCATGGATATTCACGACCATCAGTACCACGGGCAGCTTTTTCCCATTGTGCCTCGGTGGGTAACGCGGCGCCAACCGCTTTCGCGTAAGTATCGGCTTCATACCAACTCATCTGCACCGCATACGCACCTTCATCACCTTTGGGGTCAGCATACATTCCCTGTCCCCAAGTTGGAGTAAATGTTTTACCGGTTGCGTCGCAATATTTCTTGTATTGCGCGACTGTTACCGGATATTTATACATCCAGTAACCATCCAAATAAATTTTTCGCTGTGGTCGTTCATCACCAGCACCTTTGCCATTGGGTGAACCACGCAGAAAATCACCCGCAGGTATCCAGATTAATTCCGCGCCATCCAATTCATTAACTGCCGTTGTTGTACTGGTAATTTTTATTTTAGGCGCAAATAACACTGCAGTCGTTTCAACAGTTGCGGTAGTAACCTGTTTTGCAACTGGAACAGTTTTGGCACTCAATACCTGAACCGGTAAATTTACTTCCGTCGCATCTTTTGCCGCAGAGGTGCCAATTAATGTTATCTGTAAATATGCTTTATCAACTACCGGTTTTAATTCGACAGCGTCCCAGCCATTAGCCGAAGTTGTAATAACCGCAGCAACACCATCACCACGGTCAAGTTGAATAACGATATCTCCAGTGGAGTTGGCAGTTATAGGAATATTGACCGGTTCCGCGTCAGAAACAGCAATAACATCATCAAACTTCTGGTCCATCGCATCCAAACCGGGTAATCTTTCTCCAGCTTTCATTCCTTTTATTCCGCCCGGTACAGCATATTGCAAGTCCAGCAACTTTGTGATGCCACCGCCGGTCACTGCGACTTTCGCAACCTTCGGGTTTGGCAACGCGAGCATCCATCGGGTAGTAAATCGGTTTGTTACAGCCAGACTGCCATTATATTTTCGATCAATCTGCATTCCAGTATCAGTAGTGCTTACTACTCTATTCAGGTGATTTTTAGTATCAAATCCATAAAAAGGCTGGGAAAGGGTAAGGTCTGTTTCTAATTTATCTTTATTCGGATTTTGGAATTCACTCCACACTGACGACCAGTCTTTATCAGAAATATTAGGGTATTTCAAATCATTTTTTGCTACATCTGCCGGCAGCCATATCATTGAACTAATTCTGGCAAACTGGTCAAGATATCCGGCCTGTCCACCCTGAACCGCAAGTAATTCTTTCCCACTTTTTTTATCTATCGCGCTGGTGACTTGTCCTTTCAAATCAGGACATACCGCCACTGACATTGATTTTCCATCCAGTTCCACTACTGGTCCGCCGTTATTGGCAACATACCATGATATGGTGCGCAATACCCCGGCTTCACCGCCGCCATTCATGAAAGCGGCTTTTTTGGCACGGTCAAGACAACCAGGCACATTCGGGTCAGCACCGGCAACATACCATTTTTTATTATCTGCCGCATATTTCACCATTCCCCAAGGATTACCGCTGTAAGACGCCGCATTTAGCGTAACCGCATCCAAAGAGCTTCCCCGCGCCTCTATCATATTGGCAAGCAAACGTTTATCTTCTTCTTTTTCTGCCGCTGCCAGTGCTTTATCCATTGCCACTGTCATTTTGGCTAATATAGTTGGTGAAAACATCTTCACGCGTGTTGTCGTGGTCCATCCGCTCCAGCGTACCGCACTGGGAACATGACCGCTGTCAGCATAGGCAGCCTGCGCAAGTTTCAGATACTCCCAAACATAAGGTGCTGCACCTTTACCATAATTATCATCCAGGAACTGGCGAATAAGTTTATCAGCATCCTGGTCGGGGTTCCAGGCGAGTTTTAAATAAACCCATGAATACAGCCATTGCCAGTTATCACTGCATAACTGCGGATTTGTGCCATAAATTCCGCATTCTTTCCAATATTTCATAATGTCGCTGAGGTAGAAAATCGCTGGCCATTCCGGTTGGTAAGGAACCCAATGCCAGGTGGTTACCCGTCCGGGAGCGATTTTTGGCCATTCTTTCAGTGCTTTCGCGTAATCACGGTTTGCCGGGTTATTGGTAATCGGTCCTACCTGGTCACCCGCCATATTCTGCGATCGCGCGCTTGATACCACATTAATCCACAGATTTTTATTGGGTTTAATAGTCTTTGGCGCATCAAGAGAGTCAAAATATGCGAATGTGATTACCTGCTGGTCCGGGTCGGTCTTTTCTAAATCTTCCAACGCGCGGTTAAGCATCAGTATTAACGGTGCCGCCTCAGATTGTTCATCATGCACTAACTTGCGGCAATTATCGCACATACACCCGGTAAAACCATCACCCTGGGCAGCAGGAATCGGCATTGCCGGATCAAATTTTGCCCCCATCTGTTTTTTTCTTATAGCAATCTGTTTTCGCAATGCATCCGCCAAGAATTTTGGCAAATCCGGATTTGTTCCGCATACACCCATACTCCATGGCGTCTCGCGCTGACCGGCTTTATTTAAAGGGTAAAAATCAGGATGTTCAGCAAACAAACCTTTTTCAGTAATATTTCCTTTGCCATCTTTCTTATCCTGTGGCGGCAATAAATCATAAAAATTATGTCCGGCGCCAAGATCACCGCTTACAGTATTGGCAGGATAACCCGCTCCACGATTCTGCAATATCCACGGGTAACTACCCATCCAGAAGATAAAACCGCGTTGAGCAAATGCAGGTTGCTGAAAATCATCAACATTTTTTATTGACAATGTCGTTTGTTTTGGCACTACTTCATGCCCCGGACCCCCGTATGACAATCCTTTCGCCTTAAAAGTGTAAAAACGACAGCCAAGATGATCTTCCAATAAACCCCATACCGCATATTGTATTCCAAGGTCTGATAAGGCCGAGAGAATTAATTTATCGCCATCAGTTCTGATACGATAGGCCTGTTTCCCCTTCGCGTCATCACTTGCACCGGGTAGTTTATCAACTTTTTCTATAATGATAACTGCTTTATCCCGCAATTCGTCAGTCATCGATGCTGCCAATGGTAATTCAGCACCGGTAATCTGCTTCAGATATGACTGCAGATTTTTGGCAGGCTGCAAAAAACCATTGTGAACAATAGTCGCCTTAGTCACACCATTTTCAGCAAGCGTAATTGCCTGGGTGCTGATTACAAGGCAAAGTAACAGAAATACTACCATCGCTTTACAAGTTGACATCTTGAAACCCCTTATTATGTTAACGTTAACCTAATTTTTATTTAGACATTATTTTTGATAGATTGTTTTGGGAATTATATTCAAAAAAAATTATTTTAAAAATTTTATACGAAAACGGAATAATGCATCTTCGTCATACCACATCGGAAAGTTTGAACCCCACACATTATTATAAAGATTAAAATGCATTCCACCAGATAAATCAGGCAGAGATTTATCAAAATGCAATAATCGCGGATTCCCTGGCGCCACCAATGGCACATCCAATGTTTCCAACATCAATTCGCCACTAACTATGGGACATCGCAATCCTGATTGCACAGCATGCAATGTTCTGTTTCCACCTTCTATTACATCCAGCGGTGATATCAATTCTCCCATTTTATCCATCATCCAGCTTTGAGGTTGTGGCACACAAGGTACGAATGAATACCATAATGCTTCAGGAAAACGACATGCAGGTTTATCGAACCACTGCAATTTTATTTCTACTATTGGGTTCTCATTGGGAAAGGTATATGTAATATAAATTTCCCGCGGAGCACCATACTCGTCAGAGCACCATACAGGAAATTCTACTTTTATTAATAATTCTGAGTCTTTATCAGTTTCTTTACATCCTGCCCAGGTCATCACAGGTTTTACCATACATGACTTTGCACCGTCTTCATTAATTCCCGGCTTGTTGAAATCATGTTGTGCCCAGGCGGAATTTGTCCACTCAGGTGTAAAATTCACATCCATATTAATCAGATATTCTTTCATAAATTGCGCGTAATCATCCTCATTAAAAGTTTGATATCGCATTAATCCCAATGGATTGTTTATTCCGGCTAATTCTACAGCAGTCGCCTTATTAATGAATGAACTCAATGCCCCGGTTTCAGGATCAAGAGAAATTTTAAAATTAGCTGTATTAAATATTCCATCGCATTTCTGATATTTTTTTTGTTCTGGCAGTGTTGGAATTAACGAATCTAACTCTGCTATTGCTTCTGTTGACAATTCAGAATTAGATGCCAATGATTTTAATGCGTCAGATATATATTTTCGTTGTTCTACCCATGAATCTGAAAACTTCTTGAACTTCGGCGTTTTTCTGGCAATTTCAAATTCTTCTTTACGATAACTTTTATCTTTATTAAACAACTGTCCGAACGGTAATGGTTCATCCGCCGGCAAATGCGTTTTTTCATCCATTCCCCAGGTGTGTTCCGGTATCAGCAAAATATTTCTACTGAATGCATGGTAAATCGGATCATCCCATGAAACTCGTTCATTATGTTCCCATTCAGTCCGCAATCGGCAAAGTGAACGATAAGCCGCAACCTTTGCCGGGTCAGTACCTGCGCCATGTATCCAGGTATCACCTATTTCACTATTTATCACCGGTAATCTGTCGCGAATATCTTCAATATTTTCAGCAAACGCATCCATTGTAGATGCCATTACCTGATGCCCGGGGAATTGTTCTTTTAAATAGTTATATTTTGCCAGTATTGCATCTGCGGTTGGCGGTCCGGCATTATCACCCTGGTGAGCAAATGCCAAGACATTTTTTCCTCCGGGAATAACCTGTACATCTCCGTAACCGCCGGTTTGATACATAACCACAACTTCATCACCACCCGGCGAACACCAGCGAAAAAGCGGCGGAACCTGTGGCGGTGAACATACCGGATTAACGCCGATATGCAAAAACTTAACACCGGCCTCGGCAAGATATGGAACCATTGCCCGGGTATGTCCAGGCACATCAGTCATCTTGACGGCAATTGTTTTATGCCCAAATCTTTTATCAAGAGTCTGCGATAACGACAGTCCAAATTTGAATAATGCCGGATCCATTAATTCGGTATGAGTAGTGAATGGCAGCGCGTGCCAAGTTATATCACCGGCAGCAATGGCAAATTCCAATTTTCTGCGATTTTTAGTATTTGCCTGCTCAAGATATTCATATATCAGCCATGAACCGGTGGTCCATACCAGCCTTTCTTCACCACCGCGTTGCCGCAATTCATTTGCTGTTTCAATAGCCTGGGGCAACAGCACATTAAAATATCTATCCACTACAGATTGTGCGCTGTCAGTAAATCCTACATCAAGATGTGATTTAAATATGATATGCACCACTGACTGCAAATTCGCTTGCATATCAGTTTTTTTATTTAATATCTTTATTGGTGTTGGACTAACGGTCTTAGTCATTTTTAATTTATCCTTCATCTTTCGTAGAGACGCATGGCCGTGCGTCTCTACATATTTAATAAAATTACCACCTTGAACGGGTCACCGGATTTAATTTCCGGCAGGTGGAACTGGTAACGATTTTCAGTATCTATTTTTTTACAATTAATTTCAATATCACCATTTAAAAATGCTGACAGCGGCAATTTGTCTAATGAAACATCAATAGTTATTTGTCGTATCCCACCTAATGGCTTTCCTTCAATTACCTTTCCGGCAATCTCAATTATGTTATTATTTTTACGCATATTGAATCGCGTTCTGCAAAAATCACCTTGCTTATAATCGGGCGAACGTCCATCATCTTCGTATAATTCGGCACATCCTTCTGCACCGGGATATACATCAAGTAACAGATGCTTAATATGGGCTGCATGAATATTGTCATCCGACGATTGCCGTGGGATAATGCTGCCTGCTTTTACATATACCGGTACTTCAGACAATTCCACATTACGGGTTATTTCTTGACCGCCGGAGACAATCTTTGCCGTCTCAAACTCGTACCATTCCCCTTCGGGAAGATAAATGGTTCGTTCCTTATCCGTTGATAATACCGGCGCAACCAGCATATCAGGTCCAAAATAAAACTCGTCAAAACGATAACCTGCATTATTCTCTGGCTCCATCAGGTATAGACCGCGGGTGATGGGCATACCAGTGTCGTAACAGGTACGGGATGCAGTGTAAATATACGGCAGCAAACTATGGCGTATTCGCAACCATCGCCGGCATTCACCATTCAATTCAGTATCATAATCATAGGGTTTGCGACTGCCGGAACCTGGTGCGCAGTGAAAACGCATAATAGGGTTAAATACCCCGAATTGCAGCCAGCGTAGATATAACTCCGGTTTAATAATCTTTTCACCCGATCTATTAGTCGTTAACTGACTCGGAGCCAGGCAAAATCCACCCATATCATGACTGATATTGGATACGCCTACCCCGCTGGCGCGGATATTGAACTCGCATTGCAACCGCAGCACATCAAAGTCGGACGTTGTATCGCCAGTGAAAAAGCCGCCATAACGGTGCGAACCAAAACCACCATATCTCCCCAATAGCATCCCTCGCCGTCCATCACGTTCTGACTCTTCAAAGAAAGTCTTGTTTGTTACTAACTGTCCATGTGTTGTGGTCAATTGCCCGCGCGAACCATCGTTCCACCAGTAATCCAATCCGTCATTAATTATGTGGGTGTGGCACACTTTGCGGAATGCGGTATTCTGTGCTTTATTGCAGATATCAACCTTCGCCATTCGCAGCGTTTTGCCATTATATTCGCGGGTATTTATCTCTACATCGGGTCCGGCTTGTTTTATATATTCATCAAAATGACTGTCATCATCACGCACATCCAAAGGATGGTCGTTGAATGTGACATCAAGATTATATTTGCGGCAAAATGCGAAAAATCGCTGCGGGTCGGGTATTAATTCGGGGTTATATTCCCAATGCCCCCAACCTTCTTTGTGCCATTCCATGTCCATTACCAAAGTTGACAATGGGTAGCCATTAGCAGCAAAATCATGTGCCATCTCAGTAATTTCATCCTCGCTGAAAGCGGGCCAACGAGAAAAAATTATGCCATAATCTTTATGAGGTAATACTGGAACCGGCCCGGACAGCAATCTAAAGTCCTGCAACGCTTGAAGGTAATTCTTGCCATACGCGAAAAAATACCAGTCCTGATAACCGGGTTTATCGCGTTCTATTGGAAAGTCGTCTTCATCCATTACCGCACCTTCAGAATCATTCAACAGATAATACCCGCTTCTGGATAAAACACCCGGACAAAACTTTCGTGATACTTTGTACCAGTTGAAGGTGCGCTCGGTATATTTGCCATCATTAAATTGCTGCTGCGCGTCACGCAACCAGTGACCACGACCAAAATTAGCAGGAGCATCTGGGTGCAAGTCTACATACAACGGATCAATCTCGCACTGCAGCCATGCCGGCCAGGTAGTGCCGCCGGGATCTGGCGATTCCATTGTTGCGGTTTGCACACCATCTAATACACACGACTCACCACCATATCTATCCAAACTGCGCAGCGTGCCACCGAGATTCTGATAATCCCGATCACCGGGACGCCATATCTGCATCAGTTTGCCGTCGTTCCATCGTAACTCCAGATTATTGCGGTTACACGGCTTATCATTATCAATTGTACGAATTTGCATCGCGCCAGTATCCAACACATCCCATTTACCATCGCGTGTAATTGCAGTGAAAGCTACTGGTTGCTGCTGATTATAAGCGACCATGCTACGCCGGTCATCAAAAATGCCATCTGGTGAAAATTCTATTCTCACCAGTGTTGGGGAGAGGCATATAAAACGGCGATGACCGATAACCACCGCCGCTGAGTTCACGAAATTATTATCTTTTTTTACATCCGAATATGGAATTGTCATAAAATTAAATCCCTGATTTATACATATTTTTTCGTAGAGACGCAAAATCTTGCGTCTCTACAGAACAGATATTATTTTTGACTATCGCAAAATAGACGTCTCTACAGTTCCGATTGAACAAACCTTACTTCTGCCAAGCGCATACTATTGTCGCCAAAGTTTGATGTTATTACCATTTTGACCCATTTTGCCTTTGTTGATCCGCCGGTAAATGGATAAAATTGCGCCCGCCATGTTGATTGCGTTTCATTTCTAAACTCAGCAGGTGCACCATTTACCGCTGTGTATGTTCCATTCAAGTTGGTTGTAGCATCAATTGATGATGTCAAGGTTATCCCTTTTACTGCCCGGTTTGGATAAGAAGTGCCTTCATAATAGTTCCAGATACAGATACCAGACAAATTATAATTATCACCAAGATTAAATAAAATGTATTTATTTAACGCGCATTGCCATACTTTTGCTGTTAAGTAGCTATGGTCAGGCCAGGTTGATGGAGCTTGGTCACCTGTATTCAACGGCTTGGTTAATCCTTCGCCATCAATAGCTAATAAAGGTGTCCCGGAGTCAGAATATGCAAATACCGGCTTAACTATAGTCCATTTGTATGGATCACCCAATGAGCAATGACCATCAACAAAACTTTTGATTACTTTACCGCTATGGCGCGCATCAATATCATTATCTTTGCCATCCATTGTCAGCCAGGTTGCGCTGGTATCAGGTATAGTACCAACGGCCATATTTGAACATTTAACAGCATTGTAAATAAAGCCTGGCAATACAGTTCTGCCGGCAGACGGACAAATTTTTATACCATCATCAACACTGATACTGGTCCAGAATGTTGTGGAAGATGGTAATATCTCCTGATGGTCCTGGCAATACATTTGTGCGGATACTGCTATTTGCCTCTGGTTGCTCATACAGGTTGTTTGCCGCGCTTTTTCTCGTGCCCGGGCAAACACCGGGAACAGTATGGCGGCCAAAATGGCAATTATGGCAATCACGACCAGCAGTTCAATAAGGGTAAAACCTTTTCGTGAATTAAATTTATACATAAAATTTCCTCCTCAAAGAAATATGAACGATAATAATTAAGGCGTGTAGACGAATCGAACTTCACCAAGCCCGGCACCACCACCCCAATGTGAATTGATATATATTTTTACCCATTTAGCTTTTGTAGCTTGTCCGCTAATGT
>Ga0194053_10000283_pt1 | contig 38450 bp, 31 predicted proteins | sample SepL228m_MetaG_FD_161684 | JGI IMG/M metagenome (GOLD analysis project Ga0194053, IMG submission 161684) | Anoxic zone freshwater microbial communities from boreal shield lake in IISD Experimental Lakes Area, Ontario, Canada - Sep2016-L227-8m | ecosystem: Environmental > Aquatic > Freshwater >... | reverse complement strand
TATCATACCAAACTATGTTAATTTATTATATAATTCAGAAAAAAGGGAGCAAATAAATGTCTAATCTCGGTTACAGTGATACCCCGGTTATTCCCGGGTCGATTTACAAGGTGCATGATGGCGATCGTCCACAACCTCGCGTTGTTACCCCGGGTGCTGCCGCTGGCGAGGCGCCATCTGATGCTGTTGTTTTATTCAATGGCACCAGCATGGACGGATGGGTTAAGTTCAGCGATGGTTCACCGGCAGAATGGAAGGTGGAAAACGGTTATATGGAAGTTGTTCCGTCTACTGGTGATATCCAAACAACTACTCTTATCGGCGACTGCCAGTTGCATGTTGAACTGGCTTCTCCTGAAGTAGTGAAAGGTAATGGGCAGGGACGCGGCAATAGCGGTGTTTTCCTGATGGGACAGTATGAAATTCAGGTTCTCGACTGCTACCAGAACCCGACTTATCCTGATGGTACAAGTTGCGGTATTTATGGACAATACCCGCCATTGGTAAATGCTTGTCGAAAACCCGGTGAATGGCAGACTTATGATATCATTTGGGAAGGCCCGCGTTTTGATGGTGAAACATTGTTGAAACCAGCACGGGTAACGGTAATTTTCAACGGTATTGTAGTTCATCACGCAAAAGAACTGCAGGGACCAACCCAACATCGGCAACTGGCGGTTTATGTTCCACATGCTGAAAAATTGCCGCTTAAATTGCAGGATCATGGCGACTTGGTAAGGTTCCGCAATATATGGTTTCGTCCGTTGACCGGTTATGATGTGGTGTAATAATTAATCTGATATGAAATTATGATACAGTTTTATTTCAATATTAAGCTGTATCATATTTCACCAGATTATAAATATCGTTATTCAATTTCCACATTAAATTGAGGAGATAATAAAGTTATGCAGATACCTGTAAATATTGGCAGTCGTCGGGAATTATTTGTTGACACGATGCTAATTGATGAATTGCTTAATACCAGATTGCAATTGCAGCATCCAGAACGTCGCGAAGTGGTGTTGGAAACGAACGCAATCGCGGAATGTCAGACATCGGCGTATTACAATTTTATATTTGATGACGGCAAAATACGGCTCTATTATCGTGGTAACTCGCCATATCATGACAGTCCGGAGCAGACTGTAAACTATGCGGAAAGCAGTGATGGCGTTAATTTTACCCGACCGGTGATGGATATCATTGATTTTCAGGGGAATACTGAAAACTCCATAGTTTATCAGGGAGTTGCCGGTCATAATTTCTATGTTTTTCGTGATGATAATCCTGCATGTAAAACAGATGAACGCTACAAGGCTGTGGGTGGCGGAGAATGGCAAAAACTATACGGTCTGGTGTCACCCGACGGTTTGCACTGGCGCAAAATTCAGGATGCACCGTTGAATATTATCGGCGAGTTTGATTCGCTCAATGTTGTATTCTGGGATGCAATAACCTGTAGTTATCGTTTATTCTCGCGCAAATGGATTGGGGTCAGAAGCATTCAAAGTTGCTCTTCCACCGATTTTATTCACTGGTCAGATCCTGTATTGCATGAATACGGCAATGACACAGATCTGGTGGAATATTACACAAACGCCACTATCCCCTGCCCCGGTGCCGAACATATATTGCTGTCATTCCCAAAAAGATTTATTACGTCACATACAAAAGATATTGATAGTGAGGAATACAAGTACCGTGGTGAAGGTACATCTGACGCGGTATTCATGTCAAGCCGCGACGGCGTTAACTGGTACCGGTTCCACGAGGCGTGGGTACGTCCCGGACTGGACCAGCGCAATTGGACACACCGCAATAACATGGTGGCATGTGGTATCGCGCGGACATCAGACAGTGAATGGTCGATGTATATCAGCGAACATTATGGATGGGAAACTAATCGTTTGCGACGGTTGGCAGTACAACCATGGAGATTCGCCGGCATTTCCGCTGATTATAACGGTGGTGAATTAATTACCAACCCGTTGATATTCACCGGAGATAATCTATATATCAACGCGTCCACATCGGCGGCAGGTTCTATTTTTGTTGAAATACAGGATGAAGAAGGCAAATCTTTATCTGGTTACACATTGGAAGACGCGCAACCATGGTTTGGCGACGAACTGAATGCTGTCGTAGAGTGGAAAAATGATGCTGATGTCAGCCACCTTGCAGGTCAGCCGATACGGTTGCGGTTTGTGATGAAAGACGCTGATATATTTTCGTTACAGTTTAAATAAGGGATGACTTAAATGACAAATAAACTTAAAGCTGAACATGGTATTGTATGCCGGATACCGAATGATAAATTCGGGTATTTTGGTTGGCCGTCAGTGGCGCGGTTATCAGATGGAACATTAATAACCATCAGTTCCGGACTAAGGTCAGAACATGTTTGTCCTTGGGGTAAAACGGTGTTGAATATCAGTATAGATGATGGTAATACATGGTCACCACCACGGGTAATTAATGACTCGCCGCTGGATGATCGCGATGCAGGCATAGTGGACTTGGGTGACGGCAAATTGCTGGCGACATGGTTTACATCTGACACCAGAATATATTTCAAAGAAGAGTGGGTAAAAAATTGGCTTGGAGAAGACGAAATAAAGTCATGGGCTGAGAAACTGAATGATGTTACCGATGAGATAGCTAATCAGAATATAGGGTCTTGGGTGATGTTGAGTAATGATGCAGGTATAACATGGAGTAATCCAATCCGTGTACCGGTTTCTACACCGCATGGACCAATAAAGCTAAGGAATGGCAGCCTGCTTTACCTTGGAAAACCTTATGGCACCTGGGACGATATGAATAACGCAATTATGAGTGCTGCAAAAAGTATTGATGGGGGATATACCTGGAGTATTCTGGGATCAATACCGGTATACCCAGGTACATATCCGGCCAACTATCACGAACCACATGTCGTAGAATTGCCGGATGGCAAATTAATTGGCATGATTCGTGTGGAAAATCATAGTGGAAAAGAATTGGCAGATTCTGGTATAACTACATTCAGTATTATGCAGTCTGAATCTATTGATGGTGGTTGCACATGGTCTATTGCAAAACCACTCGGTTTCCACGGATCACCGCCACATTTGCTGTATCATTCTACAGGGGTTCTGATATTAACGTATGGCTATCGTCAGGAACCTTTTGGTCAACGTGCGGCATTGAGTTATGATGAAGGCGTCACATGGCAACATGACTACATCATACGTGACGATGGTCCCGACGGTGATCTGGGTTACCCATCGACGGTTGAGATGGCAGACGGTTCATTATTCACCCTTTGCTATCAAAAAGTACCCGGTGATAAAAAATGTTCACTGTTGTGGTCAAAGTGGGAATTGCCCTAACCAAAGGGAGAACGATATGGAACTTTTATTTGAATCTCGAACTAATGTTGATGGTTATGCCGGTCACCTGAATTTTATTCAGCGTGCGCCGCAACTTTACCCGGAAATGGTTCTGAAGCCTGATACCTTTGCAGATGGGGCAGGGGTGTCAATTTATGGCAGTGTGCTGAATGATGGCGGCAAGTTGCGCATGTGGTATCATGGCATTCCTGAAGACTGGGATTATCAGCGCGACATGTCGTCAATTTGCTATGCGGAATCTGATGACGGCATTAATTGGACAAAACCTGCACTGGGTATTCTGGAGCATGGGCCTGGCGTTAATAATCTGACGAATCTTGGCCTTCATAGTGCCACGGTATTCATTGATCCGAATAGTCCGTCATCGCACCGCTATCGCGCCACCGGATGCGGATACCCAAACCTGTTCCTTTGCCATCCTGATATTGTTGAAATGGGTTATTACACGGCTCATTCTGCGAATGGTTTGCACTGGATTTTAGACTCGTTGAAACCTCGCTGGTATAGCGCGGATGTAATTACCAGTATCTGGCATCCGGGACGAAATTGCGGTATTACTGCGTTAAAATATTCACCGCGCTGGCTTCGCATGGGACGGCGCAGTATTCATACTGCGGAGATGCAGGATGGTGTTTATTCTGATGCAGTTACGGCGTTGTATCCTGATGAGTTCGATGATATATGCGCAAATATTCGTGGTTTTCAATCCTGCGATTATTACGGTATGGGGATGATGCCGGCGGGACAGGGAACAGTAGGTTTTCTCTGGAATTACTGGCATGAAATGCCTTATACCGGCTCACCTGCCAGCCACTTTGCGTTATATGGCACATCTGACGTGACCCTTGTTTATCAGCCAGACCGTGGCGGACGCTGGTTCCACATGCCAGGTCGGCAAAACTTTATTGACCATACTCAAATACCCATGGCGCGAAATGGCTGGATAAACACCGCGTCAAATGTAGTAGAAGTTGGTGATGAACATCGACTCTATTTTTCAGGTTCTTCCACTTCCCATGGATTTGCCTGGACACCTGACTGGAAAGCGACGCCGAAATGGGATGAATGGAAAAAACGTCATAAAACATCCGGCATTGGCTTCGTAAGTTGGCCGAAATGGCAGCTTTTCGGTTTCGAGTCCGACCCGGAAGGTCAGTTTCGCATTCACCTGGGTGAAATTACAGAACCCAGCGAGTTTATTCTTAACTATGAAATTATCAAACCAGAGGGATGTGTGCAATTGGAAGTGCATATAGATGGCGGAGTGAAAGTGCATTCATTTGAAGATAATACTCCGATGACAACCGGCAGCATCGGTGAAAAGGCAACCTGGAAAACCGGAACTGTAATCCCGCCAACCGCGTCAGCATCAGTATTTATCCGTATGGAAAATGCGCGGGTGTATGCTTATGATGTGGTGAAAGCTAAATAAAGGAAATTTCATAATGAACGGTATTGCTTTGAACGAAGATAACAGTCATTTCTTTAACACTCGCGCCGGACAGCCGATTACAGTTGATACTGTTGACATATTTGTTGATCAATATGCAAATACAAAGGTAGAACAACTGTTGTTATGTCCAAATTGCATGCGGACGAGTTATGACAGTAAAGTTTTTGACCCGATATGGCGAGGGTATGACCCTGATGGAGCGGATAATCAACCGCTGTTGGCAAGTTTACCACCAGAAGGACGCAGTCATGCCCGCAAATGGATACATACCGCCTGGGCGTTGAATCAAGCTGGTATTGATGTATATGCACGTTGGATAGATCGGGCACGCCTTCACGGTATTTCACCATGGTTGACCATGCGGATGAATGACTTGCATTGGGTCGATGATGAAAAATCGTATATCCATAGCGAATTTTGGCGTGAACACTCGGAATATCGTCGTGTCCCATATCATTTCACAGCATGGACTGACCGTGCGTTGGATTATGGTCGGGAAGAAGTACGTGATTACCATTTTAAGCTGATCGAAGAAATGGTAGAACATTATGATTTTGACGGATTGGAACTGGATTGGATGCGGTTCGGCTATCATTTACGTCCCGGACATGAGATAGAAGGTGCCGAATTGCTGACAGAGTTTACCGGTAAGGTACGACGATTGCTTGATGGATGGGAAAAACAGCGTGGTCATAAAATCCGTTTAGGAGCACGTGTGCCGGCACGACCGCAGTCGGCACTTGGTCTTGGTATGGATGCTGTAACCTGGGCACGGAAAGGTTACATTGACTGGCTGGTAGTTACACCTTTTTGGGCGTCAACTGACACTGACATGCCGATGGAGATTTGGCGTGAAATGCTTGATGGAACTGGTGTGGAATTATGCGCTGGTCTGGAAATATTGTTGCGGGCATATCCGTCGTATCCTTTGTACCAGACTAATTCAATAGAAACTGTGCGCGGTGCTGCATTATCACTGCTGCATCGCGGCGCAGATAGGATATATCTTTTCAACTACATGGATTCCGAAACAACCATCGACAATCGCGCAGACTATCAAAACCTGTTGCAGGAGATTGGCGATATCAAAGAAATGGAAAAAAAACCGCGACGTCATGTTATAACATTCACCGATACCTGGGCGGTTGGAGAACCACAATCCGCAGCATTGCCAGCAGTGATTGGTGAAGGCGGCTGGCATGCATTTCGCATACACATTGGCCCACGGCCAGCATCTGGCACGGCAAATGTAGTGTTGGCGTTTGATGCTGCTAATGATGTGACTGGTGACTTGGTAGAATTGCGCATCAACGGTGAATTATCTGTGAATGCGGAACCGGTTAAAATGGTAAAGCCATGTCCAAATGAACCGGCATGGAGATATAAGGTACCATTGACCGCATTACGTGATGGTTATAATGTTATTGAATTACATGTCAATACTGCACTTACAGTAATATGGGTAGAAATAGCAATAAATTCAAACGGATAAATCAAGCTTTAGTCTTCCAATAATTTTTTCATTACTCTTTCTTTAGTTCTATCCGCTTCTTTTTCTGCTATTGAGTCGCGTTTGTCATATTCGTGTTTTCCGCGTGCAAGTGCCAGGTCTACCTTGGCACGGCCTTCTTTCAGGTAGACTTTCATTGGTATCAGGGTCAGTCCCTTTTCAATGGTTTTCCCTATCAGACGGCGTATTTCGTCGCCGTGCAGTAGCAGTTTTCGGGGACGCAATGTTTCAACATTATAAATATTGCCTTGTTCGTAATGCCCGATATAGAAATGATGAACCCAAACTTCGCTGCCTTCTATTCGAGCGAAAGAATCGGACAGGTTGCCTTTGCCGCTTCGGAGTGCTTTTATCTCCGTACCCGTCAGTACCAGTCCGGCTTCCATGGCTTCAATTACCGTATAGTCATGTCTTGCCTTACGGTTCTCTACCAGTATATTGCTTTTTTCCTTCTTCTTTTTCATTTCGTTACCTATAAAAAAAGCGCGCACCCGCTACGCCGCCAGGGTGCGCGCAGATATTTTTTATTATTTATTCAATTGATTCTTTTTTAGGACGTCCACGACGTTTGCCAGGTGCTGACGGGTCAGAAGGAACTTTGGGAACTTTTGGAGTTGTCTTTCCAACTTTTAACTCTGCAATCTCCGCGTCAATATTTGCTACTTTTACCATTAAAACATCACGTTTTTTCAGCAAAGTTGCAATTTTGCGCAATATCAGCTTATTTCCGCCTTTAGCGAGATTTTTCTTGCGGGTACGCAGTTGCGCAATTAATTCCTCGATTTCTTCAACCGACTTAAACTTATCAACATTCACCATGGAACTACCTCCAGATTAATAATCTGTGAAATGATTATAATAAGTTATTATTAAAAAAGCAATAGGACGATATCCAATTGACAGTTGACAATGGACAATTCTTTACGTTTTTTTATATCAAAAAACGGGTGGATAATATAAAAAGCCTTGACATCAATCAGGCAATCCCCATAATCCCCACAATCATTAATTGTCCATTGTCAATTCTTCCTACGTCTCGTGCTTCCCCAACCGGCCAGGTATCTTTCTGCCAGAATTACTGCTACGTAGTCATCTATAGGTTCATCCGGGGTGCGCATTCCTATCGGCAATAATCTTGCCAATCCTTTGCCGGGATGCTCGATCAGCCATCTTTTGCGGGCAATTTCGCTACTGTGATCTTCATCTACAAACGCCACGTCATTGCTTATACCGGCGGAACGGATTAGTTCGCGGATATTGCGCGATCCGGTGCGGTCACCCAGCACGATATTTCGTACTCCATACCTGCCAAGGTAATATGAAATACGTTTAGTAATATCATTCACGGGGATTATTTCGCGGACAATTACTTCGCCATCGCGCGTTACCACTGCCAGTCCGCATTTTTCGCGACCGGGATCAATTGCAATAATGGGAGGCAAGTCACCTTCAGCGTTTTTCATGGTGATTTATCGGTAGCATTTAACGGCACAATATCGATAGTTATATCTAATGGCGAATATCTGGTCGTTTCACCTTTACTTCTTGCAATAGCTACCGTATTGCCATGTACTGCCGCTGCCCGTTCTGCTGCCGACAATAAAATATTCCAACTGACAATTGATTCTGTATTATCGCTATCAATTTTTTTGCCGGCAAATCTATGATTTACTGCTATTAAATGTTTTTTTCGCAGTTCATTCGGCACCGATTTGCCTAATAATTCATCAATAATTATTTGCAGCGCAGACGCGGCAGTCTCATTATTTTGTATAGTTATGCGGGCAATTTCATCGGTATTTTTATAGATAACTTCGTCAGGATAAATCATTTCTGCGCTATTTAATGCGACAATTGCCTGACCGTTTGCAGGAACGTTATTTGCCGATACCAGGTGTATTATAACCACGTTTGATTTAAATGCGGAAATTTTGTTTGTCAATATCTTTGTTGCTTCTTCTTCTGTCAGACGAACAGCTTTGTCATTTTTGCTGTCCAGATAAATTATCGGTTCGCTGCCGGCAGGCAATTGTGGCGATGACCGGCGTACTTCATTTCCGGCAGCGGCAATAAATGCTGCCACTTCTGTACGCAGATTCTCTTTTCTATTATCAAACCTGCCTGTTATAATTTCTTGACCGGCAAGTATGGAAGGGGTGGTGAACGTTCCGCTGGCAAGTTTGCTTAATAATGATATCTGGTCACCCAATTCAATAACCTGCTGTTCCAATGCCAGCCGTTTGTCTTCCAACTTACTCTTCTTCTTAGCGATATCCACCAGAATATTTTGGGCTGTCAGCAATCCCTGCCGTTTTGTACCCAATTCGCTTTCAGCTTTTGCAAGCATGATTTTCGCTTTGTTATATTCATCATTCTGGCGTTTCAACTGGTTAGTAATCTTGCTTAGCCTGGCAATGGCGTTTTCCCGCTGGTTGTTTAGTTCTATCAATTTTGCATCAGCGGACGCTAATTTCTTTTCCGCCACAGTTAATTCTGCCGTGCGGGTTTTAATTTTATTTTCCGCTGCCGTTGTTTCAAGATGTGCTTTACTTAATGCGACCCGGCTGTCTGCCAATTCTGATTTAATTTTATCTAATGGGGTGAATAGTAATTCACGCACCTCGCGGCTAACGATAAAAGTGGCGGTAAGGGTGATTGCGGCGATAATGGCACCTGCTACAATGGAAATAACAATCGCGGTATGTTTTGGCCGCAAACCAAAAAGAGAGAGCCTTTTTCTGCCCATACGACGACCAATAAGGTCGCCAACATAAGCAATAAGCCCGCTGACTACGATCATTATTAAAGATAAAATTAAAACACTGCTCATAATTTCCTGAATACGAGCTTATTATACGTTTGAAGAAGGAAAAGAGCAACTTGAAAAATTCAGAATTAATAATTTACTAAGTTAGCAATCAAATCATGACTTTTTTTGTTTCGGATTTGATTGTTAACTGACTAACACCTTATCCCAAATAATAACCTCCGTGAATATCTGTGTCTCCTCTGCGCAACTCTGTGTAACAAAAATTTACACTTCTACCATCGTTCTGTGTCATACAACCATAACAAAACAAATTATAAGGCAGATAAAATGCTGATTAGATTGACATTCAGGTTGATTATCTTAGGGGTATTCGCTATGTGCACATTTGCAGAAAATAAGGCTCCTGTCTGGGCAAAAGGTGCGTTTGTTTAACAATGATGAACTGGCTTCCCACTCTTTTCCATTCCATTTCAAAATGATACTTTGAATTAATGACCGAAGGAACTCTTTCTTTTCACCTGTCGATGCTTCGGCAAGTATAAGTTTACACCGAATGATATACGAGCGAATATCCGCAAGACTCATTTCATAAGACGGCGGGTTCTTAATTTCAGCCTGATATTGGCACCGCATTATTTCTAACTCATTAATTCGTGACTTACGTGTACGAATGCGCTCACTTATGTCATTACCTGATAAATTGCCTTCTTCTATTTGTTCATATATTCTCTCAAGTTTTTTTCTTTCTACTGAAAGATCATGCTCAACATTTTTTAATTTATCTTTTATATTTTTATTACCACCGTTCTGTTCATCTTTAAGCTGTTTTAGAAACATTTGTATTTTATCCTCAGCAAGCAATTCTGTCTTCAGAAAATTAATTACAATATTTTCTAAGATATGTTGTGGAATTGGTCTTAAATCACATTCTTCTTTACCCATCTTGGCCTGTGTTACACATGAGTAATAGGTATACTTTCCTGACTTAGCTTTAGTACCAGACAAAGAACTACCACACTGACAACGCATGAAACCACTTAATATGTAGTCACTTTGAACTCCACGAGGCTCAATTATTCTTGGCTTATTCATGGGATTACATGATGCAAGTCGTTCTTTTACACGTGCAAATGTAACATCATCAATGATTGCAGGATGCGCGTTTTCAGTTCGTATAATTCCTTCAGGATTGCTATAAATAGCTTTACCATAATAATCACGAGTAGTCTTCCCCCAAACAAGGACTCCACTATAAACAGGATTTGCCAACATATCAAGGATTCTTAAATTACTCCATTTCTTGCCTTTCTGCGTTAACACTCCTTCATTATTTAAAGTCATTGCTATCTGCTTTGCACCTATTCCAGACAAATACATCTGAAATACGCGAATGATTACAGGCGCATATGCTTCATCTATTTCATATATATTCCTAATTTTACCGCCAACCATTTTCTTGGCAATGCGGTATCCAATCGGTGTAATACCACCAGGCGAATAGGTCCAGCAGCAGGAACTATTCGGGTAATACGTGGCGGTAGTTGGACTGGTACATACCAAGGTCTTCGATCTACTTACAGGTGTGATATGTATAACTTAGAAGAGCACACTATACAAGATGGTTTCAGATGCGTGGTAAATTCAACAAAATCGTAATTCTACATTAAGTTATGTTTTTGTATGAGTATATAATTAAGGAAAGCTAAAATACTTATTCCCCGCGTCAGATGTAACTGGCACAGGGAATAGAGTTCTTGGTTCTGCAATATATGGTAGACCGAGTGTCACTATACTTGGAACTTTTGAGTGGTGCTTCACCATTAATGCAAGGCAGGTAAAACCTTCCTTAAAACCATCGGAAGACTATATTAAATAGTACCTGATCAATCAGTCTAAATTTCTTCCCATGGGATGGTAACCGGTTTCTTTATTATAGGTGGTTGTGCCACTGGTAAAAATTTCTTTGTCTGGGAACCCGAATTGTTATTGATACTTACTGTGGCAGAAGTCGTTGTGTTTGCTATGACTTGTGATGGTAAAGCAGGTGGTGTGCCTATCATCTTTGACGTTGGGTATCTTTGTTCTGACGACAAGTCAAGTTGCATACCTGGGTCAAGGTACAGTGGAATGCTGGCTTTCTCTGCGTAACTCCTTACATTAAGAATCGTAGCAAAGTTCATGCGGGCTTTCTTTTGTTTGTTGTCATATGATGACTCGATAACGATCCAGTCACATAACTTAACTGAAGGTGTGACTCCACTAATGAAAGTTTTAAGTGATAGATTCCAACTTTCTTTTTCGGCAGGTCGCAGTATTAACAAACGCTTCACCCCTTTAATTTTGAACATAGCGTCTTCTGCTGTCTTAAACTCTTGTTTATTCTCAGCTATAAATGCTATCCACATATTCTTGGGAAATAGATTCTGTTTATTCATACCTATATCGAGATGCTTTGTAAAGAAGATAAACTCGAAATCAGACGATTGCCGGATTATACTGAGTACTTTATCAACTTCTTTAGGATCAATAGAAGTTAATGCTTTAAAGTCTATCTCTGGTGAGACTATTACATATTGCTCTGAGTCATGCTTTTTAAGTGTTGGCATTGTCAGAGGAAAATGAATACTTCCTGCATTAACAACACACTGGTTGCTCTTATCCATAGAGAAAGGAGTCCATTCTAATGCAGCATAACGGTATTGTGTTCTATGATTAAGCTGAATGTCGGTTACTGCATTATTTAATTCGCCTGCATATTTATTAAGAAATAAACTGTAAGCACGATTTGTAGACTGGCTTAGTGCTTCATTTAAAGCGTTAGCCTCATCATATCGACAATTGATATTAAGGTAATCAATGGCTTTAATAACTTGTATGCCATTCCAAAGAGTTTTTTCTGATAAGTTCTCAATGTATGGTCGTATTTTCTTAGCGACTATACTTCGTGCTGTACCATTGGCGTTATTGCTAATTCTTTTATGGCTTGTAGAACCTCGCATTTTAACTGAGACTTTAGCACTGTCTTGAAGGCGTTTTTTTGCACGTCGTTTTTCAATAGAGAAAAGTTCACATGCGACTCTTAGTACTGTTTCTTTTTTATTAAAAGTCTGAGTTGATTGCTGATAATCATTAAGAATTGACATTAAGGCTATCTCTGCGATATTGTCATCGACTGCAACATCAGTGCGTGTTATTTCGATAGTAGCATTACAGCCTTTCCATAACCAATAATTGTCTATTAACACATTGTCTTGTGTAACCGTGAAAATCACCTTGGTTAGTGGTATAGACTGGCATGGTCTATCTTGATGTTTGTCCCCATATATCTTCGCAAATACAGGATGCGGCTGGAGTGCAGCTGCATTAATAAACTCAGTCATAATAAACTCAGTCATAATAAACTCCTTGTGGTAAGACATGTATTTTTTGCCTTACTTATACTATACGAATCTCACCGGGAATTGATTGTGGAACACTTTAGTCTATTGAAATTTCCGTGTTGCCTGACTTTATTAATGAAAGGACATTGTTACTTTATGGAAAATAGCTATTAATGGGTCGCCAGGTCATCCCCTATCACTTATATTTTACCGTCAAAGGAGTATTATAAATATAGACTTAACTCGCAAAAGAAGTTGACGTTATTCTACAGGAGATACTAATCGTAATCATAATGATGCCTACTTTATGTGAAGACGCAGTAGAAGCTATCTATGCGATAACCCCAGATTGGATGCCATAAATATTTCCGGTTTTTTCCCGTGTTGCCTGACTTTATTAATGATAGAATAATCCCAATGTAATCTTGGGAGAGATTAAATTATTCTTTCTTTATTTTATTGTCTTCTTCTGCTTGAAAATGTTTTAAACATATCTCTGCCATTATACATATAAAAGCCTCTGGGAAAACCATTTTAATATCTTCTATAGGTGTTCCTTTGACTGTTCGTTCACCTGTTTTCCGATTAATTGTTATTTCGATACTGTGAGTTTTTGTCATAATTTGATACCTTTACCTTATAAGATATCTTTATTATACTGCTAAAGTAGGCTTTTAATAAGTGGTTTTCAGTCCTAATATACTGAAAACTCATTTTAGGATTTTTCCCGTGTTGACTGACTATATTAATATTTGCTAAGACTAACTTTGTAATTTGTATGGCGAAGTATTTTATGAAGATCAGTTTGCCATGAAATAGTGCTTACAAGAATATGGCACATGAGATACGTGTTGAGTAGTAAAGATTATGCAGTAACTTTGCTGAATGCACCAATCAGTGAAGTCTTCCCAGTCTGATTTAGATGCATTCTATGTGCTTTTAGATTTTGAGTAACTAACATAATCCCGTACCTGTGAGATTAGTGATTCTGACGCATTCGGAAGCACATATAGTATAATCGTGGTAAGAGTATTAGTAATTTTCATGATTTTTCCTTTCAATTATGGAACAATATAATTTTATCTGTTATGAAGTAGTTAAAAGGATTTACTATTTACTTGACGAATTCATTCATTATTGAGATATTATAGAAGCAAGCAATAATGCAAAACGTCTAATTAATATTGAATGTCGGTTAACATTCAATCCCAATATATAAAAAGGGGTGGGTATGGTAGAACAATTAAAAAATAAACCACTCGTTGAAGCGATATTAGAAGTCCGATGGAAGCCCCTTAATAATCTACCGGATTCTAAATCACCTCAATATTATAAACTATTACTGGCTCGATTATCTGACAGTCTCTTAAGTGAATACCCGACATATGAAGAGTTACCAACAGCATCACTACCAGAGCAAGTGATATTAATAAATAATATTGTACAACATCGGTTTAGAATTGATTCTAATAAATGGCCATTAATTCAATTAGGCCCAGGTGTATTTACCGTAAATTCTACTTCTGATTACACATGGGATGACTTCCGTCCTCGAATAATATCAGCAATAAATAAATTATATTCTGCACATCCAAAAGTTTCTGATATGAAAATGACAAATATTATCCTGAGATATATTGATGCGGTAGAATTTGATTACTTGAATGAAGATGCTTATGAATTTATTAAAGATAAACTAAAAATAAATATTTCTATATCTGATAATTTATTAAATGATACAAATGTAAATAAAAATCCTTGCAATTTAACTTGGCATTCGTCATTTAAATGTAATCAACCGAAAGGTATGATATCTATTAGATTAGCTACAGGTCAGAAACAAAATAAACCAGCAATAATTTGGGAAACAGTTATTGAATCTGCTGGCGATGATATGCCTAATATGCCAACTGAATTTGAAAAGTGGATTGATAGCGCACATGAAATTACTAATAACTGTTTTTTTAAAATGATTGATGGTGATTTGATAAAGAGGTTTAAAGGTGAGTAACACATCCTCAATTAATATTTGTATAGATGATGACATGATACAATCGTCAAACACATGGTCATCGAGTCTACATGAAGAATACGCACCTGACATATCAAATAATATATATCGTAATATGATAACTGTTGGTTTATCATTATTAATGACATTTTCGCCGATTACGTCTTTAGCTGATCCATGGTCAATAGAAAAAAACCAACGCGATGCTGTTGTAACCATGACGATATATCATGATGTTATCGGACGTTCAATTTCGCGTAACGAAGCACTGCGATTATCTCGACAGATTCTTGAACAAGCAGAAAAAGAGCGACTTCAGATTGCTGAACTTGATGCTGCAGTTGGAATCCAATGGAATAATAATGATGATTTACGATTTCCCTGATAGTTCATCACCTATAAATCAAGGAGATATCTTTTTCGGTATCCCAAGATTGGAAATATCTCTAAATAATATTATTGTAGCTGACGAAGATGGAGAAAGAGTTGTTACATGGAACGATATTGCTTCATCAAATGAGCCTGTAAGTATTATTGCTTCTGTTCGACCTGTTATTGCTATTGTTGCTACTCAAAATTGCGATGCAAGTAGAAGTCGAGATATTACGCTTTGTGAAATATCTCTATTTAAAGATGTCGAATTAAAATGTAAAGAGACATCTTCGAGTAAGAGTTGGGTTAACATAATTACTCAACATGCACGAATAAATCAGAAATGGTTTTATCTCCCACCAAATGAAGAATTAGGATTTTCCGAAAAAATGGCCGTTGATTTTATGGTTACCTTACGGGTTCCAAGAGCTGATCTTGAAGATATGCGTAATTTAAGGAAAGGAAGGCTTAATTCAATTGCTGACGAACATTTTCGAGAAAGAATTAGTGAGTTTTTTAGACGCTATCCCTATGATGAATGGTATTCGCTTAATCAATCAGAATTCGACATATATAATCGCGAACATCCCGGTACACCACCTTTCCCTTATCAAGCGACCGATGTATAATTGAATAAATAAATAATAATACAGGTATATAACTCTTCTGTATGAGAAATTATTTTGAGATTTTTCCCGCGTTGACTGACTTTATGACTGTTTGTTGAATCAGGCTATAAGCCCAGTCGTGTTGCAGAGTTCTCAGTGAAGAGTTCACCTTCGCGGATATAGCGGCGTACCATTCTTTCTGAGCGATGACCAGTTTGTTTCATGATGACTCTTTCGCTTACTCCTGCCCGAGCAGCGGAGGTGGCGTGTCCGGCGCGAAGGGAGTGACCTGCTACGTGTTTATGATCCAGACTGGCATGTTGTGCTGCTTTTTGTATTATCTGCGCTACTGCTCTGTCGGATAGTCTGACTGATATAATGTGTCCGCCTTTATCAAGTCCACGAAAGATTGCGCCGTCAGTGATGCCTGATGTCTCAAGCCATGCTTTATACGCTCGTACTGGACAAGTCTGCATGTCAGAGCCATATGGAATTCCGACTACTCTTCCTTCGCCTTCCTGGTCTGTTTTTGAGCGTCGTATGCTAATCCGTAATCCCTCAGTGCATTCCTGTACGTCATCAAGGTTAAGGCTTACTAATTCGCTACGGCGAAAGGCACCAGCGAACCCGAGTAGGAGTAATGCACGGTTACGCTGTCCAATGATAGAATCAGGAAGAGACTGGCATATAGCTCTCATGTCTGCGGTCGTTAAAGCGTCAACGGCGTCTACCTGACTGCCATGTTCGCGGCGAATACCTTTTAAGGTCTCTCTTACCACTGTTGCACTGGTGGGTGAAGTATGTCCCTGATATTTATGGGCTTGGCTTATTGCTACCAGACGACGCGCTAAGGTGCTGACTTTGCGTCCTTGGGATATAAGGTCAGTCAGATATAGAGAGACTGTCCCCGGCAATGCTGGAAGGAATTGGCAGCTGTGTTGAATGCACCAGCCAGTGAAGTCTTCCCAGTCTGATTCATACGCATTCCGAGTACTTTCAGATTTAGCATGTGTAACATAAATCTGTGCCTGAGAAATTAGCGACTCTGACACATCTGGCAGCAGGTTTGGGACTACCGTTGTAAGCATCTTTTCGTTAGTATTTTCCATGATTATTCCTTCCGATAATTGAATGTTATCGGAAACAATAATAACATGGAAGTTCTTATTTGTAAAGGCGGTTGCTTTAGATATATGCAGCTGTTGTTAAATAATGAAAATCGTTAGTAGCGGCATTATTCATAATTATGTATAATGACTTATCTGTTGAGTAGTCAAAGTCAAATAAAATTTATTAAAGGTATATTGCTATGACGAATAAAACACCTGAAGAATGGGAAATAGAGTTAGGACGTCGAATTCGGGAGTTACGGTTAAGGAAAAATATAACTCAGCAAGATTTGGCTGATAAAGCAGTCGTATCTTTAAATGTAGTAAAACGGCTTGAGGGAGGAAGTGGCACTACTGTCGGTTTAATGATAAGGATTTTAGTTGCTCTTGAAAGGACAGATTGGATTGAATTGTTGGAACCTAAAGCACCACTTCTCTATTGGGAAAAAGCGGAATTTAATAAGTCGAGAAAACGGGCAAGTAATCGAAAAAAACAATAGTATAATCGATGACTATTAAAATTATCACTTAGCCTGATCCTGGCTTGGAGTTTCTTATTACCCGGGCAAATGTTGACTATGTAAAAATCATCTTTTGCATCTGACGAGAAAACCAGGCTTCACTAATGACTACCTACTCACGAAAAGTTGACTGTAATGATAGATGGAAATACATCGTGTTGTCACTTTACTGCGTTTGTTTAGTAAGTGTTGCATCTATAGTGCTTACAGGAGTTGTTGAAAGTTGACTCTACTTGTTGTCTTGTTGACAATTGTCAACAAAAAACCGTGAAATTCCAAGAATCTTATGCCTGTTCTCTGCGGTCATCTTCTTATAAAGCTCCATGAGTTCGCTCTCGCCTTCAATTTCATTATTCTTTATGGCAAGCATACCGGCATGGCGCAGCATATCTTCCTCCGGCAGCGATAAAGCACGGGCTATTGCTACCAGTGTGTTCATACCAGGAGTACGATCCCCTGATAATATACGGGAGATATGGCTTCTGGTGATATTGCTTCTGCGTGCAAGGTCAGATAACGACAAATTTCGGTGTTTGAGTTCATCTGACAACCATATTCTGAATGACTCATTATTACTATATTTTGGCATATATAAAATCGTACCATAAAACATATAGACTATAGGAATATATTTGTTGACAATATGACACAGTATGTTTAAAATTAGGCAACCCTTTGTTATGGATAGTTTATGAACGAAGGATAAAGGAGCTGAATAGCATGTTTTGCAGAAATTGCGGTAAGGAACTTAATGATGAACACAAGTTTTGTGCATCATGTGGAGCTGTCAACAAGGTAGAGGAAATACCTTCGTCCTCAATACCTGTAGCACCTGTAGAAGCTGAAATTACAGCAATATCCAGTACTACTGATAAACAGGAGCCAGACCAGTTGCATATTGAATCACTTCCAAAGGAATCAGACTCTGTTGTTGAAGACTCAGTAAAAGTGTCGTCAATTGCGTCGTCGATAGAGTCACTTAATGTTTCTGAAAAATGGAAAGTTAAGTTCAGGTTAATCGAAAAAGCAGGCGGTCGGATTGGATATGGGTGTCCGAATATCAGTGTTTTAACACCCAAAGAGCGTAAGGAAATAGGTTTCAACTTTTGGGGTTTTTTCTTTGCCTCAATGTTTTATTTCGTAAAAGGAATGTGGGCTAAAGGATTAATATTGCTTACAGTTAGTATTGTCTTAGGCTTGATATTTCCACCAATTGCCGCAGTTGTGTGGTGTTGGTGTGGAATGGCTGCAAATGGTGACTATTATCGATTAAAAGTCTTAAACCGCCAGTTCTAATTATTGGATGATTGCTATAGTAGTGATTAATGTCATGTGAGGAGAATATAGGCATGTTTTGCACTAACTGTGGATATAAGGTTGTAGATACCAGTAGTTTCTGTACGGAATGTGGGAACGTCTTATCACCGACAGTTACAACTACAGATAATGGCACTGTTGATTCTAATGATGAAAGCAATAATGTTGTGTCATCGCCAGTAACAGGTGGTAACGTGTCTTACCAGTCAAATCCGCAAAATAATAAAACAGGATTTCAGACAGTGCCATTACCAGTAGAAATAAATATATATGAATATGGTATCTGCAGTGCATGTGATAATGTTAATTTCGTTAGTAATACACATTGTTGGTATTGTCACAGACCAGCACCATTTGCTTATATTGGTACGGTGATAGAACTGCTAAATCGAGAATTGAAGAGACTATATAAATGGGAGATTTTTTATAGAATATGTATGTTTATCATATGTTTATTAGTTATTGTAACTTTTTCAGCGTTGTTACTCTTAATTCCGGGTATTATTAGCTTATGGAGATTAAAAGTACAGCGGGATAATATCAAACAAAAAATAGAGCGTTACCAGCAGCAGGTGCTATCATTATCTGTATCTAAACAGCAGAAATAAACTAAGTAATAAGGTCAAAATTTATCCGGTAGAAGGTGTTGTAAATACTAAGCTATATCTCTTTTTACCGGATTAAGGTTTAAGATGTTTAATCTTACAGGCTAATTTGCTGCAGATATGTCATAATAATTGACATGAATTATTTAAAATCCAGTTTCTCTTTAACAGCTTCCCATTCTTCACTAAGTGATTTATTCAATCTATAGAAAATCTTTCTTGATAGCATAATGCCAGCAATTGCTTTTGCAGTTTCATAAGTAACAAAAGCATCGAGAATAGATGCCATTCCTTTAGGTGTTGATAAGTCGACTTTATGAAAGAACTCATTATAAAGGGTATCATAAATTGTTTCATTTTTACTACGAAGAAACTCTATGCTTATTAAACGTCCTGCTACTTCTAAAGAAAAAACTGTTTGCGTTATTAATCCAATTAGCTCTAAATCCGTACTTCGGTATAATACTGCTATAAGCCAGATTAACACATAAAGACCAGTACGCATTCTTTCAAATTTCGCCATTTCTAAGCAAATAGACTTAGAGAAGAATGAGTTTTCCATTACATTTGCACCTAATCGTTTAAGAGGATCAGTGAATGCGTTATTATAATAATGTCGTGTTTCTTCAGATGTCAAAGATACATTGAAAGCATTAGACAGAAGTTGCTTTCTCCGTTTCTGTTCTGCTGTGGGAATTAAGTAGAAACGTAAAGATAGAGTAGCAATCAAATTTCCACTAACGAAAATTACAAATAGTATTACCGGAATATGGTTAATTGATATCCAGATGTTATTTGTAAATAGTGTCACAATAGAGAAAAATGCAGATCCCCAGAAAAAAAACTTGGCAGCTTTGTCACAATTTTCTACAGGAATATAATAACGATCTATTCCGTCGTAACGTTCTACTTCTTGACTGTCTTCAGATTGAGGGGAGGAACTTCTTGAGTTCATCTTCAGCCTCCGTCAGTTTATTTTCGTCTTCAAGTCTTTTAATTTTCGTTACAGTGTCTTTCCCTTTTTGCAATTTATCTTTTGATGACTGAGACTCAGTATTAATTGATAGTAGTGCCCAATAATAATAGAAATAATCCTTTAATACACGGCAGCCAGGAAAATAACATTCAATTATATGTTTTTCTAACCCATAGGAATTAAAAATATGACTATTACGGACATTCCAATATTTCATTAATCGAACAAGTGGTCTTATTTGAGAATTATTATTAGTGTTAGCAGTTGTTAATTTTTGATTAAAATCATTAGGGTAAGTATCCATCCATTCTGTCCATGACGATGAGGGAGATGGTATTTTATATCCAAAACCATCTGTTATTGCAGGTACAAGTTCAAACTTTATATGTTGTAATTCTAATACTATAGTTGGATATGATGGCTTTATTACTGATGTTGAGTATTTTTCTTCTGCAAATGACTTGAGTTTATTAAGATATGTTTGTGGTTTATAGGTTCCATTAGAAGTATCAAAAACAATCATATAATCAATGTCAGATCTTTCATCGACTTTACGAGGTAGAATTGTACCACGAGTGCTTGAACCAAATTGAATATGATCATTAACAATAGAGCCAAAGTAATTATCAATACGTGAACTTAATGTCTCAATTGAAGTATTGATTTTTGTTTTTTCATCGTCACTTAAGATAAGTGAACTTGATAATGAAGACAAGTGATTTCCAACAGTCATTTGTAGCTCCTTTTTAACCTCTTGATGGTTAAGTTTATTTTCTAAAAAAATATCAATATAATTATATGTTGACTGGGATAAGACTACAATAGTTATCATGATATGTCAAGAACTTGTCGAATAAATATTTTATTCTTGATAGAGTATTTTAATAAAATACAGATACAGAATTTCTTATATTTAATCTCATTTACTCTCTCCATTCACCCATGGGTCGAATAATGCCTGTATTTCTTCAAAGGCGGACATTGATCTCATTACTTTTTTTATCAGTTTTACGGCTTCTTCCGGTTGACCGTCTGCAATTTGTTGCTGTGCTATATTAAGGCAACTATTTACTGTTGATGCCCATATACCGTATCGCGAGACAGTAGAACGGCCATTGTCAGCCTGATTCATAGCTGCCCTTTCTAAACGGGGTAACAACATGCGGATGTCGCTACCTGATGGTAGTGATGACTGTTTAATCTCGTCATCGCAGTTGTATTTTTCAATTATTTCTTTTATCTTGCTTTCAGTATCCCGTCTACTCATCAAAACAACCCCCCGTTACTGCTGATTCCGCTTTTCTTTTGTTTGCTTTTTACGGCTTTTACTGGTTGGTTGGCTGCCTCTGCTGCGGCGCGTTTGTGGTTTTCTGCCAGTAGGCGTTTTAGGACTTCTTTGCGGGCTGTTGGGCTTATGGTGTAGCGGACGCGGTCGTTTTCCGGGAGGGTCTCTACCTCGTGGAAGTCGTGACCGAGGTCGAGGTCATTCCAGCCGTAGGCTTCACGGACTGCGATGTCGAGTTCTACATGGAGACGGCGCAGTTCGATGATTCCATAGTAACCGGCTTCTGCTTCCGGCATTGTTTTCTTGCTGACTTTGGCAACGCGTTCTATGGTAAGGTCACGGGTATGGAATAGGTTGTAGATGTCTGTAAGTCCAAGCCAGAGTTGAAGCATCAAATTACGGCGATATTCGTGGTAGTGTTCTCCAATATCAGCAATGGTAGGATTAGCTGTTTGCCAAATGCCTTCAGGAAATGGAAAGTTAGCAAAACAGTCTGAGGGTGAATAATTTAAGCCAGTAGCGAGAGTACCACTGTATTTACGAGTCCAAACTTCATGCAGGGAAGACTGAACAAGGGTATATAAATCCCAACGTTCGGTAGTGAATACGAATACTTTATTCGTAAATATAAAGTTTGTTGGTGAAACAGAAAAATTTAAGTGTTTTGTAACAACAGATGCAACGAAACATTTCTTTAGTTGTGTCAGTTGTTCGTATAAATCAGTTGAATATCGTCCAAAAAGCCACCATTTTTCTTTGAGTTTACGGTTTTCCGAATTTTTATTTTCATCATATTGCATTCTTTCTGGTTTTGCATACATAACAAGATGTTCATATGGTTCCTTATACTCTTGTGCTTGTTGTTCTTACCAGTTATGAAAACAAATAACACTTCTGCTTGGTGATTGTGTTGGGTCAGAATTTATTTCGTCTCCGTTGGTTATTTGGAATACAACATCTTTATTAGTAATTGAAGAGCTAATTAATCTTGAAGCATCTTGATGTGTTAATATAAATCCTTTCCCTTTTAATACTGACCCCATATATCCACGACCGGTTTGTTCATTGAGTAATATAGGAGAACCCCCTATATCAATAGAATCTTCAAGCATTTCATTAATTACTGATACTACTCGTCCATCTATATATTTTGCTCTCGTGAATTTACCTTTGCTTATACTAAGTAAAGAAACAACTAAATTTGCTTTACCTGGCCATTTGATTCCACGTACTGCCATAACAATTTGATTACCTGCTGCAATGATTTGCTTAAGACCATCTTCACGTATTGCTCCATCTTTAATTGAGTTTGTAGTTATAAAAGAAACATACCCAGAAGGCTTCAATAATTGAATAAATCGATGAAGGAAAAATACAACTAAGTCACTTAATCCTACAGGAAAATATTGCCATCGAACATAACCACAGAATGAGTAACCATATGTGTCACTTAATTTCTTACCGCCTAAATATGGTGGATTCCCCAGAATACAGTCAAAACCACCTTTTTCAATAATATCAGGGAACTCGATAAACCAGTTAAAAAAGCGTTTACTATGTGATAATTCTAATGCTTTGCCGGTAGCTTGACTTTGCGGTACTCTTTCGCCACTCCAATACTGGTTAAATTCCATATCAGTAATTATTGTCTTGGAATTATCTTGTGTCTTCTGAATATAGAATTGTGATATTGGAATAGCTGCTACCTGATTAATGAAACCTGATTCCCTTGTCGTAAAAGAGTTATAAAGCGACTTCTTAAGTTCTATTTCAACAGGTGTATTTTCCGGCATTTTGGATATGTTTTTCCATTCTGCCAAAATTTTGTCGAGTTGATATTGGGCTGCATGTGAAAATGAGAGTTGTCCTTTTTCACGTGTTATTCTTTCATTTTTATTCTGTCTGCGATAATTTGAAGCTATATCATAATCATCTCCTGGGATTGAGTTAAATGCTTCATCGGGAACGCCACGTTCTACTTCTTCGCGAGTGGTAAAACCGACAATTGCGTTGCCGCATTTTATATGGTGATCGAGAAAATGGAGTGGTTCACCCGGGTTGTGTGACTCCAGCCAAAGGGCAACTTTGCAGAGTTCTACCGCCAACGGGTTAAGGTCGACTCCGTAAATGCACTCGCTGATGACATCGCGGATAGCGGCACGGAAGGCTGACGGCGAAGGTTGTTCCTCACCTGTGCGGACAATAGCGAGTTCGGTGGCGATACGGCGGGCGGCAGCAAGCAGAATATGACCGGAACCGCAGGAAATATCAGCTACTCGGAGAGAAAGCAAGGCTTTCTCAGGATCGGCTTCTTTAAGTTTATCTGTAATAAGGTAATCCAGCGAATGCTTAATAAGCGGCTGTACCAGTTCGTCCGGGGTATAGTGCGAACCGGTGGCGGCTCTTTCTTCGCCATGTGTAAAGCTGAATAATACGTGGCTGCCTTCATTGATAAAGATAGGCTCTAATTCCAATAGTCCTTCGTAAACAGAGCCAAATTCCTCAACATTCAATGCTCCGTAATTCACGCGAATAAGCTGATGGTTGTCAGGATTCTCGTATTGACTTAGCAAGCGAAGGCAACCGAGAAGGACTTCGTTATTAAGGGTACATTCAGCCAATTGACCGATGGCGTTATGCTGGAAAAGGTCACCCGCCAACGGCAATATCCCTAATTTCTCACCGGTTCTGCCCGACTCAAACAGTCTGAACGCTGCCGTTAATGCCAGCCAGATATCATGATGTTTGCGGTCTGCCAGATAGCGTTTTTCTGACATTCGGCGCAGACGGTCGAGACTGTAGTACTGACGGTAAATTTCACGTTGTTTATTAGTAGCAGTGGATGGAAATACCAGATCGCGTTCCTCGATTACCATAAGGAATAACAGCCGGTAAATGAGGCGGAGAAGGTATTTATAGAAATCGCCAGGCATTACTTCACCTGTTGCAATATCATTCCGCAAGGCGTCATTATCAGGATGTGCCAGAAATCCGTTGCCAAAATTCCTGATAGCTCCTTCTACGGCTTTGCTCAGTCCATCACGAATGCGTTCGCCTGATTCCAGCGAATCCTGATGGTATTGTTCAATAATGCTTTCAGCAGAGCTATCGTTGTTGACTGGGAGACGGGTAGCGTGTATCAGTCGGTACAGCACCGCGAAATCAGCAAATAAGCCGTCGGTGAAGATACGGTCAAGGTCGAATTCAAGGTAACTGAGCTTTACCAGCCGCGAGCTATCACGCAATAATCGTAAGGTGCAGCCATTAGTGACAATGCCGTAAAGCTGTTCATTAAAGTTAAGGTATTCCTGTACGGTGGCGTGGGCAGACATACGCGAGCGTTCTGGCTTGCGGTCAAGGCCGGATAGTTCGTTATAGCCGATGATATGGACGGGTGCATTGCCGCGATTGGTGACGCGGTGACTGATATTGTAGGTTTTACCATTCAGCTCCTCGGCACGCTGCTGGTATTCCAGCTTGTACCCGAGCAGCCCGAGGAACGGCACCATCCATTGCTGCCTTGTCTCTGTTGTAGCTGGTAAAACGGTTTCAGCAGATGAGCGTCCTTTAATGGTCTCAAGCCTGCGTTGGAAAGATGACCAGAAGTTCTGCGCGTCTGCCCAAGCAAGGGCTATTTCATCTTTGACTTTATCGGTAGGGTTCAGGCCAAAATCTGCCGGTCTTTGCCCGGGCAAATCCTCGATACGGTCTAATATATCTGACGAAAGGATGGCTCCTTCTATTCGTATGCTGGGGTAATTCACGATGCCACCTCCGGTAGTAGTATGTAGATGCCAAGAAAGTCCATTGGCAATACAGGGTGGACTACCTGAAACTTGTCTTTATCCATAAGCGAACTGAAACGTTCGTGGGCTGCTACCAGTCGTTTAGACTGATTTTCCGCGATATTATCCAAATCATCTTTTAGCGAGTCGAGTAAACTTAATTCGTTTTCAAGGAAACTTTCGCGTGCCTGCGGTGATAACTCGCTGGATGCCCGAGCAACGGACAATAGTTCCTTTGCTTCAGTGTGGTTAAGGAACTTTTTATCTTGCGGGGTGCCGCTCCATCCCCACAACAGCATCTCTTCTGCCACGATACGGTTGCCATTGTCGCTTTGTGATATGACATTGCGGCAACGGAAAAGCATGACGGTGGTTTTAATGTTGACTTGCTTAGTGCGGATTACGGCGGCGCGGGCAGCACGTTTGTCAGTACGCGAAAGGGTATTCGCCATCACCAGTTGGCAAAGCTGCTCAACAAAGCGGTGATTGCGTCCCATGTAATGGTATCCTTCCGGCGTTGGTGACTCGAAACTAATCTTTATGATGTTGCCGGTGGGCAGCAGGTCGATTAATTGCGGCGGCATATTGCCCATGACTATGCCATAACCCTCTTTTTCGGTTGTTACCTGTACGCCAAAGATATTTCTTAATGCGGTGGTAACGAACTCCTCGACTGTCTTTACATTGCCTATTGCCTCATCCACATCCCGCAAATCCTGTGCGATGGCGTCTGCCTTGATAGCATTTTGCGCGAATATGCTGCGGGACAATTGCTCGCGTTTGGCTGCTTCATCTATCTTGTGGGTAACCGTTGCCTTTATTTCAGTTATCTCGTCAAAGTCGCCATAATCAAAAAGGATCTGCTGGTCAGCGTCTCTGCGACGCGATATATGACGTTCCGGGTTAAGCAGCAGTGCCTTGGTAATGGTGTCAATGATGCTCTGCGAGTCTTCGGGAAATGGCACGTTGATGCCGATAGCCTTTTTAATTTCGCGTACCTTGCGGAGCAGGACATCAAGAACAATGCCATCGATGGGGTTGTTAGCTCCATATAATAAGCAGGCTTTCACCTCGGGTGCCTTTTGTCCATAGCGGTCAACGCGTCCCTCGCGCTGCTCCAGCCGGTTGGGGTTCCATGGCAGGTCATAGTGAAGCACACCGGTGAATAAGTCTTGCAGGTTAATACCTTCACTAAGGCAGTCGGTGGCTATTAATACCCGCTGGTTGTCATTTGCCATGTCATCGATACGCTGACGGCGGACGTCGTCGGGGTCTTCGCTGGTGATTACCTGACAATTAATCTTGGGGAACTTTTTCATTAACGCGGGCTTCAGGTGCTCGCCAAGGTAAATAGCGGTTTCAATATAACGGCAGAATACGACTGGCTTATAACCTTGTTTTATCCAGTCCTCAATTACAATAGAGGCGGCAAACAGTTTCTGGTCGTCACTGATATTGGCAAGTTTTTCCAGCCGGTTAGCAAATTGACTTAATTGCCGCCGCTGGTATTCAGTCCAGTCGCCTGTCTCAATTACCTGTGTCGGCACATAGTCGCCTTCAAACCCGTAGTCAATATCACGAACAGGGTTACTTGTCGCAGTGTCTGAATCGTCGTCAGTAGGCAATTCATCTTCAATTGCTTCTCCGGCAAGTTTAGCAAGGCGGGCATTGAGCATTTTCACGCCAGCCCCCGGACTGGACATTACCCCGCGTAACAGAGCGAGAGCAGTCCAATAATTAGCGCGTTTAATTACCTTGGATGACTCGTCTACAACAAGCAGTTTGCGGGCAAAACCAAGAATGTCATTGAAGAATATTTCATAATCGCGGGAAAGGTCATAAGACCATTCAAATGTTTCACGTTTAGGGAATGGGGTATCTTCATCCAACCATTTTTCAACATCGGCACGTTTGCGCTGAATGAAATGGGCAGCGAGTTTTTTCCGCTGGTCTGGTGATGAAGTCGGCAGGTCTATTGACCTGAATTGCGGCTGAATAAGCCCGAGTAGTGACTGGAACTCCTCTGCTTTCCCACTGTGCGGAGTAGCTGTCAACATTACCAAATGCTGGTTTTCTTTGGCTGCTATGCGGCTGATAAGGTGGTAACGCTGCTGTTGAGTAGCAGATGCGCCAGCAGGACACAGGCAGGTGTGAACTTCGTCAACAATAAGCAACTCGGGACACTGGTTAATGAATATCGACCGTGTGTCAGACTTAATGTAATCGACACTGATAATCTGGTATGGGTAATAGTCGTAAACGCTGGTGTCGCCTTGAATCTCGCGGTCAAGACGCGCCTGAGTATTTGAGCGAATTATTACCGCCTCTATATCGAGTTTAGAGCGTATTTCTTCCTGCCACTGTTCACAAAGGTGAGGCAGGCAGACTATGGCAAACCTTTTGATTTTGCGCCTTTCAAGCATCTCTCTGATAATTAGCAAAGCCTCAATAGTTTTACCGACTCCGACGTCATCGGCAATAAGCAAACGTACCACGTCCTGTTTCAACGCCATGACCAAAGGTACTATTTGATATGCGCGAGGTCGGAAAGATAACTTGGCAAGAGCACGGAAAGGCCCGGCACCATTACGAAATGCCAGACGCGCAGAATCGTATATAAAGCGTGCGGTGCTGATATCGCCAAGGTCAGCAGGTGTAGGTGGGGCAAAGCTGGCGTCGGTTATCTCATCGCTGTCTATTTTCAGCGGCATGTAGATACCGGCTATCTCGTCATCGGAGCCGCCAAGGGGTTTAACTATCAGCAAGTCACTATCGTCTGATGGTAATACTACCCAATCACGACCGCGCAGTTTGACTAATTTACCTGGTTGTAAAAGGTCTGTTTTCATTTTACCTTCTTAAATATATCTGGACGTTTGGCAATTTTCTCTGCCAGATTTTCACTGTAATGCCACGACCAGACTTCATGACCTTTTGCTAAAATAGCCTGTCGCTGCTGAGAGTCTTTAGTTTTGACATTGATATCATCATGCGGGGTGCCGTCGCAAAATACCCATATTCGTGGCTCATAATAGAAATCCGGTTGGCAGTATACACCTTCTACCTGTTTTTGTGCCGCATCCGGTAGTCGGAGACCATTATCGTGGAGATAATTTATAAATTTCATTTCTGTTGATGAGTTAGGGTCAAGGTTTTTCATCATAGACTGGTAATGGTCTTCATAGCTGTTGAAGAAAGAATTGGTCTGTTGTTCTACAGTGCATATTGCCAGCTTATCAAGAGCGTCCTTAATGAGGAAACGGTCTATAATCTTATGGTCTCGCTGGTTATAGTAACTGAGTAAGTCGTCATAAGATGCCGGTGCCTTATATTCTGTCTCGTCAAAACGACATATTTCTTTGGCAGCTGCGATGACTTTATGGTAGATTCCTACGTTATCGAAAAATTGCGACAGGATACCCAGACTGCCTTCCGATGCTTCATAAAGAAGAATATTAGGAGAGGCAGGATTACCAATACTGACTACGCCAATCTCATTAGGTTCTACCTGAAATACCGTTTCGATAGCTCTTTTCAGCGCGTGCTGCAAGGTAATAACGCCGTCAGCGTCTAACCCGAGTGGTTGAATGGGTTCGATATAGAGAGCGTCAGCAAGATTAGAAGTCCAAAGTTTAACCAGTCGGTATTCTTCATTGACGCTATCTTCAGCATGGGGCATAGCTTGCCGCCAATCACCAGAGGTTAGCCCAATGGGGAAGCCTTCGGTCTTCACTGACCGCCATTTTGTATTGACATGGATAAGACGGGCAGCAGGTATATAGCGCAGGTTAAGCAGGTCGGTCTCAGTAGATTTGGCAATAGTTTTCTTGATTCTGTCGAAATCTCCGCCATCTACTCTGAAATAGGTCTTAACATCAAAACCGCGAGAAACACGTTCTTCCTCTTCACAAGAAATACGGTCTTTTTCTTCCCCGCGTGACTCGGACATTTCCAGCAAATCATGCAGATATTCTGTATTGGCATTGTCACTGAGGTTATACCCGCTGAATGGACATAGTTCAAGTTGTTTCTGTTCATCGGTGAGGAAATACCCCGCCTTGGTGCTGATTTTAGCGTCAGTCAAAGATGACTCTGTGTCCTGAACGACTAATTGTGACACCTGGTATTTTCTGCCATTGTGGTAGATAACATTAAGCGGCCCAAACTCACGCAATGCAATAGATCGCGGTCGGGAAATATATTCGCCGGAGGTGTTTTCTGTAGGAATAAAGATACGTATAGGCAATCGGGTGAAGTTATACCCGGGCAGGAATCCCTCTGAAGCCAGATATCGGTATGGGTAAAACTCTGATAATTCACCAGAGCCTTTTATATCATTCCTGAGCAGGTTTAGCTGACGGTTAGCTTGACTTTGAAGGCGGTTGTTTTTCTTATACTCTTCACTGCCAACGGTCAAACGTCCACTTTCAATAGGTTGGGTGGCTCGGGTAAGTAAAATGCGTGCTGAACTATACAACGAACGCCAGCGTTTTAAAGAATTATCTAAATGGTCTGCTATTTCCCCGATGTTTTTATCAATCCAGTCTATTGAGTACCAGCTATCGGTTGGCAACTTTGACTCGAAGTCTTTAATTACTGTTTTAAAAGTAGCCTTTATGGTTGAAAGCATTGTTGGTGAAATCTGCAAACCTTCATGGACTGCGGGTGATAGTGGCATTTTATTATTATCATCTTCAACAAGCTGCATTAATGACGGACGATTGCCGCCATGACTATCAAGTCCTGGTAGACCAACATAACTGATAACCAATGCGTTGAGATGTGTTAACAGCAATTCCTTATTTTTTAGGTCGATTTGTGATGCCTGTACAGTACCGGCGACAAGTTCTGCCTGATTATTAAAGAAATGCCGGTCATGCGGTGAGAAACTGGAACAATAGGTGAATATTAGCGCACCCTGTCCATTTCTTCCAGCACGACCCGAGCGTTGAGCGTAATTCGCAGGATTTGGCGGAGCGTTACGTAGGTGGACTACACTCAAGCCACCGATATCAATGCCAAGTTCCATAGTAGGCGAACAGAAAAGTGCGCTGATAGATTGACTGCGTATTTTTTCTTCGTCCGGGAAATCTTTATTATTGTTAATATACCATTCAGCCCGGAAACGTTCTTCTCGCTGTTTGCGGTCGTCAGTATTCAGTTGTCCGGTATGGTCTTCCGCACGGAGTTTTTTAATGATAGAAAAGTCACGTGAATAAACATCGCGGAAATATTCATTCGGCTTTAACTGGTTCTTTTTATAAAATCTGTTCTTTATGACGTCGACTTTGATTGTTTCCCCATCGCCAAGTTTCCAGAGTATCTTATCAATTTTCAGACGATAGACTGGCACTTCGCCACTTTTTTCGCTGGGTGCCGTAGAAAATGTCAGGTAGTCAGCGTCAGTGAGTTTTACCATTAGCTTTAATATGAAGTCATGGTATAACTCGCCTTTGAGAAGAGAAGTGTCAAGGTCTTTCTGTTTTGCGTAGTGCTTGATATATTTACCCAATCCGCTGGCTGACCCCATGCTTTTTGAAGTTAATTTTACAGACTTTTTCAATGGTTCATACCTGATTACGTTCGGTTCTTTCAGGTATTCATCTCTATCAAGTGTCCATGGAGCTTTTAATTTTTCTTTAAACTCTTTTCCGTTCTCATTCAGTATTGATGGTATCAGGAAGTTTTCACTATGCAGTGCGTATTCTAAACGGAAGAAATCAAGCACATTGGCGATAAACTCATGCCTGTCATTATGGTTAAGATTTGAGACTATAGGCATATCGCTCCAGAATTCGTCTTCAGTGACTATTTCAGGTAAGTCTTTGTAATCTATTCTCAATAAGGCGCATTGCTCAAGGTTTGGCAATATAATACGCCAACTTCGACGCAGGTCAGTTATAGCGCGGTAAAATATAAATTTCTTAAAGACTTCTTCGTAACCTTTACGTATGGCAGCTAATTGCGGTTCTTCATTACGATTAGCGAAGTCACAGAAAGGAAGATTAAGGGCTTTAAAGACTTCCTCTCCGATATTCTTATACGATAATGTGTTATCAGGTGATGACTTTAAAGCCTTATAAATGCCAGCTCTGAATTGAATAACTTTTATAAAATCGTTAAAGTGTCCAGCTTGCAAAGCGGCATCCTGACGGTTGTCTGTGAAACTGAGGAGCTTCTGGTCTTTTATAGGATATTTCGCTTCGTTCAGCTGATTTAAGATAGAGAATGCGGTTATGGTGGTTGAGGTGCTGCGTCCTTCACGACCGAGTTTTGTCAGCTTGGTGCCGTCATTTGTCTTTGTGTCAAAAAAGACACCGCCAGTTGGATCGAAAAGCAAAGGAGCCTTCATGAACCAGCCTGAATATTTCAACTCTTCAATTTCAGAACAGTTGCCGTATTCGTCGAAGAACAGTTTTATAGGGAAAAAGTCATTTTTGTTCTTGTTGATGACTAAACCATTTTTAGTCATTCTCGTCCATGCTTCAGGCAGGTTATCAAGGTCATCTTCAGGATCCCATACATTATCTCCGATGATAAGGTATCCGTCTGTTCCTTGCAGCTCTTCGTCTGAGTTCTCACGAAACTCGCGTGGTTCAAGCCGGTTGTTGGCAAGCGATACACAAATGAAAGGGTGTCCGGTAGCACGGCTGAATACATTGGGGAAGATGGGTTTCTTTTTCTCATCATCCTGTTTGTAGATTCCAGGTTCAAGCGTTATGTAACGACTATCTTCTTCCTGGTCTAATGTTGTGTAAACAGACCCTGTTTGTGCAATGAACTGGTGCAATTTATAAGGAAGAATGGTATAACGAGAACCTTTTTTCATTGTCTCTTGGTTGACTGTACTAATCCATAACAATACTTTTTCCAGGCAGTTGCGGCAGATTTCTTCTGATAAACCGGAGTCTTCAGACAGAGCAGAGATTACGTCACTGATTTTCTGCGGTTTACGACGGATTAGCTGACTATCAATTTCTTCTATCGCAATTTTATTTTCAAGCCAGATTGCTATAGGGTGTGCTTTTAGCTCTTTATCAGTTCCATGGATATTAATGCCTGCTGCAATAGCATTTGCAAGGTCTTCTTTTGCATGGGATAGATTAATAAGGGAACGTGTAAGTTTTTCATCGACAATTTGTTCAGAGGAGAAAGTTCTTCCGAATAAAGTGGTAGCTACTTGAGCTACTTGTTCTTTTTGAGACTCTGAATCAGTACCTGAAACCATGGTCGCAGAGGTACCGATGAAAGATACTTCCTGATTACATAATGCACTAATACGCCTTATTAACATGGCGACGTCCGCACCCTGACGACCACGGTAGGTATGGAGTTCGTCGAATACAAGGAACTTAAGGTTTTTATAGATTGCATCCCGAATAGGTCGTTCCTGTATTCTGGTAAGCAGCAGTTCAAGCATCATGTAGTTAGTAAGTAGAATATGTGGTGGTTTTTCACGCATTCCAATACGTGAAGATTCGTCTTCCTGTCCGGTATACTGACCAAAAATGATAGGGAACTCTTTACCGGTGGTTTTCTCGAAGTTGTTTTTAAATATGTTGAACTCGTTAGTTTGAGAATTAATTAAGGCATTCATAGGATAGACGATAATTGCTGTTACGCCTTCAGACTGAGGATTCGTAAGTAAGTGATTAAAGATGGTGCCGATATATGTGAGTGATTTGCCGGATCCTGTGCCTGATGTAACGATAAAATCCTTGCCAGAGATGCCAAGTTCAATAGCTTTTCGCTGGTGATGATAGAGTGAATACCCTTTAAAAATGTCGTTAATGGTATTATGAAATAAGCCGTCTTTGACTATATCGGTTATATTGCCAGATATCTCATAAGCAGGATTAAATTGCAGCAACGGTTGCGGCCAGAGTTTACCTTGTGCAAGTTCATCATCTACCTTTTTGCTGATAGCTGGGTCAGAGATATTAATAAAGCTGCGGACGTAGCTTGCATAATCATTGACTATTTTTTCGTGAGTTTCAAAAACGTTCATGTTTAGCCCTCATGATGTCAATACAGAACGATAATTCTGCATGTAATCTCAAGTCTTGAGACTGGGTATATAATACAGAATTTGTTAGGAAATGACAAAAAGGGTGGGTGGTGTAAGTAATTGAAAAAAAATCTATAAATATTTAAAAAAGGTATTGACATCCCATTGATTGAGGAGTAACTTAGACCCAGTAGCTATTATTACATGGTTGTAGGTATTAATAATACTTCGCAACCGGATAGAACCTATGCTGATGTTATTGGAACTATAGTCAGTAACATGTAGAAACGTTAAACTTCTTGATGTATATGATTCTACATAAGCCAGGCAAGAGTGCCTTAATTATGAGATTTCTCCTGCCTGGCTTACTTGTACTTTTACATCTGAATATTTTTCAGCGTTCCGTAGTAATGTAGTGAGTGTTACAAGCGGGACTGACGTTTTAACCAGATTACAGCGTGGGCAGACTACTAAGCAAGCTGCACATCTTGTAATGGATGAGTTAGACAAACAATACTCAAAGTTTAAAAGCCTCGCCAGCGAAGTAGAGAGCCTTGCGTCGGCTGTAAGGAGTGCAGCGCAGATAAGTAAATCCGTTGATTTGCTCAGCAGGGACATCGAATTAGGCAGAATTAAACAAAAAAACCGTATCCATCAGACTGGCATCATTAAACAAATGACCCTTCAATGGACACACTCTCTCCCCAGACCACACATCAGACGTATTACAACAAGAAGAATACGACTATTAATGGGACGGATAGGAAAGAAACTGTATGGGTTGGTTAATAGAATGATTAATAGTATTGCAAAGACAAGGTATAACGAGTCGTACAAGACGAGGTTTAACAAGTCACGCAATCGAATAGCATCTGGGTATTAACAGACCGGTATGGATTATTGGGGAGCAAGCGGAAAAAGCGTCTTGCTCCCTTCTTATTTTGGTGCAGCTCACTTATTACTGATGCAGGTTCTGCATGGAATGCTTCTCTTGACTACAAGATATGAGGCGGAGCCTTAATGCTTTGGCTGTGCCAGGCATGTCTCTTTTAATACGAATTAGATTAACTAAGCCACAATCATGGATGTTGAGTTGACTATACGACCACCACGATACGACTTCAAGCTGCTAATTCAATTAGCCTTGCGGAATCCTCCCCACTAATGAACCAGACTTCTTTAGAATCACATGACATCAAGCTCAATAACGCTGTTTATCTGATATTTCGCTATGGAGTTCAATTGACGAAGGGGACTTCCCTTTGGGGTTTGCCCTGGCATGGCAGATGACAGCTAACGACAAATAAAGATAATGATCGCATGAAGACGCAGGACATTTAACCGGCATGGTGACTCCGTCCACGCCAGGAGCCCCCTCTACGAGTTGATTTATGACGCATCAATGGAGATGTTCGCATCTGTGACCACTTGAGGCACCACGGGGCACCTGACGCGATATTTAGCGTGCCCGGCATGGCGACGTTCTCTTGTTTTACGTTAAATGCCTACGAATGGGTATCTGCCTTGCCCGGCATCTGTTAGCGGTAGAGGAGTTTAAGGTGCCAGTAATGACGACTTAACCGGCATGGCTGCTTCTACCACACAAGGAGACCCCCTCTATGCGACGATATAGATTGCGTCTCCATCGATGTGCCTATACGAAGCCTTTATAGTTGTGGTTCACCTTCTGATCAAGGAATGCTTACGAATTAATATCAGCCTTGCCATGCCTTTCCTTCCCTTTCTTACTTAGGTAGCCTCTCCTTATGAAATCTATAAAGCCTTGCCTGGCATTGCCTCTTAAAACTATGTTATCACACTTTCTACTTGGACTGTATTTGATGGTCTGCAAATTATTACTGACTACAATAGCTCAAGAAATCGTAAGAATATAGTTCTGGCAAACTATAGTTATGGCAAAAACTCTTGTTAAAATGCTGTTTTATACTTATGGCAAACTATAGTTATGGCAAAAACACTCACCAGAATGCTGTTTTATAGTTATGGCAAATCATAGTTATGGCAAATATCTATTAATTTCAATGGTACTCTTAATGACTGAGTAATGTCATGAAAATCTATCTTCTTCTTTCCTCTTCTCTTATTTACGGCGTTCGACTGCGAAATCTTTCTGCAAGAGTTATTGCAGCTCATTTCGGCTTAAAAATGATGTTTTTGCAATAAAAATAAAGATATTTTATCAGACTACTAAATAATAGCCCGATAATGCATCATTAATATATGCAATCCACTTTTGAAATTTCTGACTGGTCGTATAGTATATGAGATTAGTAATTCAGTCAGCTTTTTATACTGATAATTATTAAGAATTACTTAATTCTTAAAGGAAAGTTAAATGGGTAACAAATGTAAAACCCGAAAAGTGGAGTTATCAGTAGAATATTCTGATGAGATGACTCCCGAATGCAAAGCTGGACTGTCTTTATTAGCAGATATGATAATAAATCACAGACAGTCATTGGAGCTAAAAGCTCTTCAATGTATAGAGCGCATAGAAGCTGGTGATTTTTATGAAGGCATTTTTGCTGACCTTCATTACTGTGATCCACTTAAGGTCACAGTACCGGACTACCTTAAAGACTCAGTAATAGTCAGCGATCTGCTTGATGCTGGGTATTGGGGCAACAAAATGAAGGAGATGGCAAATGAATAATTTTCCTAACAAACCAGTATTAAGCCGTGTTGCATTGTTCGCACACATTAATCCTGCACACCAGGATGACGCAGTGGTAACAACAGGTACTCAAATTGAAATAATGAGAGTGTTTGCAGAACAGTGTGGTTATGAGGTGACAAACATCTTTATAGATAAAGGTGTTGACAGTTGTGTAGGTAAGCGTCTTGCTTATCAGAAAATGTTGGGCTTAGCAAATGAGCAGGCCAAGCCTTTTGATGCGGTGTTAGTCTGGCGGGACAATAATTTATCGCGATACGTTTATAACTATATAAACGTTAGACTTTCTGAGTTAGGTGTTACTGTAGTGCCTGTTAAAGAATCAGGAAACTGCGTAAACATAGATAATGCTATGAAAGATTTTTCAGAATACTTGTCTATGTGCTTTTCAATGTCTCTCTCTCGAGATATTCGCCGTGGTATCAAAGCAGCTAAAGAACGACGCAAGTTAGCTGCGATTGCTAACAACAATTTAAAAGAAGAGGTGGTGTAAAATGAGTAATAATAACTTTAACTCAAACGGAATACGTCGTATCGCGATTTATGAACGCGGTTATAAGGTGCCAGCCAATGAAGAAGCATATAGAGCTTGCCAAATAAATAGCTTGAAAGAATATGCGATAAAGCATGGCTATATAGTGGTCAAAGTCTATTCTGATAAAGAATGTGATAACATGCCTGGTGCTGCTGACAATCGTCCTAAGTTTAGAAAAATGATGGATTTTATAAGAATGAATGCTAATCCAGTTGATGCAATATTGGTCTATTGGTTTAATAGGTTAGCTTTCAACTCAGATGATTATCAACTATATAAAAAGGAACTAAACGAAAATTATGTTAAAGTAATTTCTGCCAGTGAGTTATATGAACCCTATTCCATGAGAAGCAGTAGTGCTGAACTTTGTTACATGGTTTGTGCTGATCAAAGAGAAATATTTGATTTGGAGGCTAAGTTATCTTATTTAAAATCACGCAAAACAAGGGTATGTGAGGATAATGAAGAGGACTATGATGAGGAGGGATATGGTAGCTGATTGCCCTCTACAGGAATATGATTAGACTATCCTCTTACTGGTTAAGAAGGTAGAGAGTCTGTGATAAAGAGTATTTAAGATAATGACCGTATTTAATCATACGGTCATTATTTAGCTGACTATCATGTTGTACTCTCCTTTATAAGCATATACCTCGCAGTTGCGAAATTATGAAAATCTATCTTCTGCTTTCCTTTTTTCTTTATTTGCAGCGTTCGACATTGATGTATGACTATTTATTATGCTATATTCTTATTCATCAGGCAACAGTTGCTTTAAGTGAGAGTTATAACAGCACATTTCGGTTTAAAAGGACGTCTCTACAATAAAAACAATGATATTTTATTTATTTTTTTAATAATAGCCCGATAATGCACCAATAACCAAATCACTGGCATTTTGTTTACGTAAAGTATATGAGAGTTATGAATTTAATCAGCTTTTTTACTGATAATTTTAAAGAATTACTAAACTCTTAAAGGAGCCTTAAATGGGTAACAAACGAAAGATTCGAGATTTCGCATTCAACAATAATGTAGAGTCGATGTAATTTCAGTGTATGACTCCAGTGAAGAGCATTTTAAGGAAAGTTTAAAGGGTGAAATCCTTGAAATATTGGATAAGAGTTATTCTGAAAACCTTTCTAAGATATCCATAGTGGTATTAAAGCTGCTAAAGAGCGCAAGTTAGTCGAGATGGCTAACAATTCAAAAGAAAATAAGGTGGTGTAAAATGAGCAGATCTAAAGCTATTGACAGATCAAAAATACGTCGTGTTGTTTTATACGCACGAGTTAGTACTGACCGGCAGGCCAAAAAAGAGACCCCAATAAAAGGGCAAATTGAAAGAATGCGAGAGTATTGTGAACAGCATGGCTACCAAGTTGTCCGTATCTTTAAAGATGAAGGTATCAGTGGACAGACTGACAAGCGTCCTGATTTTCAAGAAATGATTGAGATTGCATCTGAACGACCGAAAAAATTTGACGCCGTACTGGTTTGGAAGTTTAGTCGTTTCGCTCGTAACCTAAGAGATTCCATAATATATAAAGACATCCTTCGACGTAAATACAGGATAGATGTGATTTCTATTAACGAATCCGGTGAAGATGAAGATAAAGATTTTTTAGCTGAATATATTCAGTCAATTATAGATCATACTCACACAAAGGCCATATCAGAAGATTGTTACCGTGGTATGGAAACGCTTGCAAAACAAGGGTTAACATCTGGTGGTGTTACACCAATAGGGTACTGTATTGTTAAGAAAAAAGTAGAAGGTAAAATAAGGAATAGTTATGCAATTGACGAATCTTATGCTCCTGTTATTACTCGCATTTTTCAGATGTATTCAACTGTGATAGGTGCCAAACAGATAGCTATTACATTAAATAAAGAGGGTCTGTTAACACAGAAAGGTCATAAGTGGACTAATATTAGAATCCTTGACATATTAGCTAACCCAGTTTATACCGGTACTCTTGTGTGGGGGAAAACTACTCGTGATTATGATGGTAAAACTATCAATAGTGATCCAGAAAATATTATACGTATAGAAAATGCACATCCTGCAATAATTGATAGTGATACATTTGAGCGTATACAAGCACGTCTTGC
>Ga0194053_10000279_pt1 | contig 38916 bp, 33 predicted proteins | sample SepL228m_MetaG_FD_161684 | JGI IMG/M metagenome (GOLD analysis project Ga0194053, IMG submission 161684) | Anoxic zone freshwater microbial communities from boreal shield lake in IISD Experimental Lakes Area, Ontario, Canada - Sep2016-L227-8m | ecosystem: Environmental > Aquatic > Freshwater >... | reverse complement strand
GTTTGAAAATACGCAAAAGTTCTGCTTTAATGTATCTATCCGCCATTACTTTACCTCTGTACTTAGGAATCCATACCAAATGATATCCGCAGCGGTAGGAGCAATGATCGAGATGATATAATCTCGCATTGGTAATATAAATCACCTCCTCTCTAGGTTGGTGATTTATATTATATCACCGAGGGCTACGCCATCAAACGCACACGCCGGCTAAAGCCGGCGGTTTTTCCTTTAATAAAAAATCTGCCCATTTTACATGGGCAGACTATAATTTATAGGTGATCATTAACGATAATCAAGTCAGCCAGCTTGGCCTGGTCGGTCAAGGCCTCCTTGGCATAAGGCAATACCCGTTCGTTGTAGAATTTCTCTACCTTTTCGGCGCTGATGCCAAAAGCCACGGTATCACGCCTAATTCGCGACCGCAAACAAATATCCGAGTCGGCCTCCACATAAATCTTGATGATAGGCATATCATCATTATCAGCCAACGCCAAAATGGCATAGAGACCTTCCACAATAACCACAGGCGCAGCTTCCAGCGTTTTCTTGGTTAGCGACCGCAGATTGACTTTCTTGTCATAAAGCGGACCCTGGACCGTAAAGCCGCTAAGCAACATGCGGATGTCGCTAGCCAGTTCCAAATCGAGATAGGAAGCCGGCAGATCGAAGATTCCCCGTCCTTGGCTATCGAGCGGCAAATCGGGATCGAAACAATCGCGGAAATAATCATCCTGTCCAATAACGGTAGTCAAAATGCCGCATTGCAGCAGCTTGGCGGACAACAGCTTAGCCAGATGACTCTTGCCGGAACCACTGGCTCCGGCAATTAATACTACTACCGGCTTGGCAGCGGCCAATGCCAGTTCGGTTAAGGCCTTGAAGCCTTGGATGAAATCAAGCTTGGTTTTCACTGTCGCCTCGCAGATTGATATTGTTGATTGGCGGCAGATGCAAGTCGCTGCGGGTCAGATTGACCGTCCCCCAACGCTTATAATTGGTCGCTTGGTAGCGAGCCACTAATTCTGAGACTACTTCCGGCTTCACTCCCTCGACAGCCGGCAGGACTGCCGAGTGTCGTCTGTTTATGATATGCGGTTCGTTCTGTTGATAGAACGTAATCATCACTTCATCAATCTTGTCATAAGGCGCATGCAACTGATCTTCATCCCCTTTGCCTATGCCTAGTCCGTCGTCCGGCTTAGCCGCGATAATCTCTTTCGGTACGCCCAAGTAGCGTGCCAAGTCATAGAGCTCCAAGCCTTTGAGCAGATTCTGAATCATGCCGTAGTCGCCTACGTCCCCATGCAGGGTCCAAAAGCCCATCCATAGTTCGCTCAGATTATCGGTCGAGAGCACTATGCCCTTGAGCAAGCCGGCTACCTGATAGACATGGATCATACGCAGACGAGCTTTGATATTGCCCTGAGCGATGATTCGCCTTTGCCGCCAGTCGGCAGCCGTTACATCAGGTTCGATGTCATCCAACTGCCACCCGATGCCTTCCTCGACTGCATTATTCATCAAAGCACTAAAAGCTTTATCCAGATTGATTTCGATTACTTCAGCACCGGCAGACCTAATAGCTAGCCGACCCAAATCAATCGACCTACGGCTGGAGAAACAAGGCAAGACCATGCCGATGCTCTTTAATTCATAGCCATCTTTTTCGGCTAAGTTGCAGGCTAATTGAGCTAGTTTAAGCGTAACCGCGCTGTCCAAACCGCCGGAAGAACCAACCACCAGATGGTGGATATTATTTTTCACGCAATAGGCGTAGAGGTTAGAGCTGGCGTATTTTGCTACGTCAGCCAACTGTTGCTGTGTTAATTTATACATTACTGCACTCCTAGAATTGGTTATAGAATGAATATCTTTTGCTTTCGAAATTATAGTCGGGGCGGAAACCCAAGGCGACAGTGCTAAAGCCCGGACGGATAACGATTGACCTGACACCGGCTACCGACTGATTGTCAGCATTGGCCGTCACCTCACCACGAGTGATAGTAATAATCAGATCCTGTTGAGACACCACATCGCGTAGCGTATCATAAGTACAAATACCGGTAATAGCCAACAGGTCATTTTGCAAAGGTAATATCGACCCGCCGGCATTACGATTGTAGGCCGTTGAACCTTGGCCGGTAGCTACTATTAGGCCGTCTCCACGAAATTTTTGTCTGGGATAATGCTCGCCTTGAATCGTGCCATAACAAATGGAGCCCGGTTTGACGTTTAGATAAACGTCATTGAAGGCATGCAAGGTAAAGCTATCGCTTTCAGCATCTATATGCACTTCCATTAAGTTCAATTTAACCTCTTGGAAATGATGCAATAACAACAAAAGATCCCTCTCCGTTTCGACAGGGTTTAATAAAAAACCGACCGAACCACAATTAATTCCTAAAAAAGGTACCTTTAATTGCCAATACTGATGAATTGCGTGCAACATAGTGCCATCTCCACCACCAACGATAATCGCATCCGCTTGTTGCGGATCATCGGTTACCTGCAAATGCTTTTCCTTGACTTGGCGGGCTAGATCTTGTGCAGCCAGACTGTCCGAAAAAACGGTTAAATATTTCATGATTGTTCCTTATAAATTTTCAAAGTACTTTACTTATCCAAAGGATCAAGAGTTTGATCGCTTAGATAAATAGTCGACGGTCGTGTTAGCCGTCGACTGTGAATAATCAATTTGCTTACATATAGAGAACGGCCACTTCATTCGCGATCTTTTTCCAAGCTTCCTTGAAGATGACACTATGATGGTTAAAGACAAAAGCAGGCTCGTAGCCATCGTCAATCCGGATAATTTCGACCGTTTCAGCATCATCGCCCGGTCTAAACCAAGTGGCGATTTCTGCTTTGGTCAACAGCCGATCAACTCGAATCGGCAGGACATAAGCATCAGTTATATCGACTCGTTGCCGAGTGATGTATGATTCATCTCGATCCGGAGCAGTACGATAAGTACCCAACCACTCCAGATTCACCACCTGCTGCCAGATGCCGCCGACAATCTCATGACGCAGGCCCAGCACTAGTATCGCCTGACTGTTTTGGGGAGTTATATTAGAATATATCCCATCGTGACAATTAACTATATACTCTAGATCAAGACCGACTGCTTCTTCACTAGCCTCTCGCATTGCTGCTTCAACTGACGTTTCCATGCGATTCTTGATCACGCTTCGGAAGCCGCCTATCAAGGCAAGTCCGCCTTTACCGGGATTGTATTTGCGGGTAATGGCAATCAGAAAGGCATAGCCGCGATTATCAATCACGATAGGCACCAGGTCGGAGGCCATATTCGGCTTGGGAAAAGCCAAACGAGCGATATAATTTACTTGCAGATAACAATGGTCGTCAGCAATAAAACAGCTAACATTGATGACATCGCCATAATAACCATAGCCTGCCGTCCATTTGCAATAAATATCAGCTACCGCTTTCTCTAGATCATCCTTGTCGCGTATCTTTGTACTGGCAAGAGAAAAACTATTCATAACTTCCTTAGAGAATTCCAACAAAGGAATATGCTTAAACCGCTCACGGTCTTCCTGGATCACTCCGTTCAGACCATAGAACTTCCTTCTTTCTACTATCATTCTAAACTCCGAGTTAAATTATACAACACATTCTTGTCTGAAATCACGCGTGTAGCCAAATATCCTTTTGTAACGCTCTTGTTCAGTCTGCAATCCCATGCCTTTGGCCAGATTGTCAGAAAGCTTGACAGCCGGATTGCCGTTGACGCTGTCGACTTTGACCACAATGGGCAAAGGCGGAACCAGCAAGTCGTTGCCGAAATGCGTGCCGTAGCCATAACCATCTTTGAGCTGCCGATGGAAATATATATGCAAACAAATCATCAATTCGTGCGTCAAGCCATCGCTAAAGATGCACATTTTATTTCGTGGATCAATCTCATAGCCTTCATAATACTTGATCAACTTTCTGCCGTAGGCATATGGATCAGCGGAATCTTGCCGCGAGCCCTTCCATTTTTTGGCTCGAGCCGACCCGAATTGGGCGAAAAAGGCATCGGTGCCGAAGGTATCGGGCAAAAAGATAGACAGGCCTTCGCCATATTGATTGTACCATTCATCCGCGCTCTGCCAGAGGCTATTAAGGATGCCCACATCGCTATTGAACTGCAAAGCAGCCAACACCATATCACGTTCATGAGCGGATGTGCCCATAGGGACGAAATTGTGGTCTGCCAATTGCTGAGAGAACATCACGTTGGAAGTGCCCAGGAACTGCCCGGGTAATTCTCGCACGGTCGTCTCGATGCAGTATCCCTGCCACGGGCCGTTAAAACGGCGACGGGTACAGAAATCAGTGAAGACTAATTCCGGATATTCGCGCAAGCTTTCAATCTTCTCATACAACCTGGTGACTCCGACAGCGTAGTTGCGTTCCCAAGCGCTAGTATCCTTGCCTAACATGGCACGAACATAGAGCTCGTTGATAATCGACAAGGCGAGGGTTTCCCACAATGTCACTTCCGGCCAAAAGCCCGTAAAGGTCAGCCAAATTTCATCTCCCACAAATTCCAGCTCATAATCTGGCAAACGCAAGGTCGCCAAGAACTGCAAGTAATCTTCCTCGAACATCCTATGCTGATACTCATTAGTACCGCGCAAATAATGGATCTCCGAATTCTTGAAGCTTAGGGTACGGCAATGGTCCAGCTCTTCACGCAAACGGGCGATATCGATAATCTTGGCCAGCTTAACATTCTTATTGCGATTGGTGAACTTGAAGGTCACTTGCACATTGCGATAATACTTAAAGGCCAATTGCCCCATAGTGAACTTATAGAAGTCCACATCCATGAGCGTTTGGATGATGCCTTTGTCCTGCTTGTAGCTGAACAAACTTGATGGTAAATACATGTCTACTCCTGATAAATATAACAATTTGATTATTCAATTTTAAAGAACTGCCTAGACAGCTGGCGCCGAAACTTTCAGCGCCACTTGAGTAGGGGGAAAGGCTGGCTTTCCCCTGTTTGACTTTGCGATGGATCGTGCCCTTAGACAAGCGTTAGTTCTTGGCTGGACTGGATAATAATCGCGCCGTGCTTAATCATCTTTTTGATAGCTGTGTCTGTCGTGTCTGTTGCGACACCGCGGCAAGCTCCCAGATTGACTACTACTTCAAAACCAGCCTCTAATAATTCCAAGACTGTTTCCAGCACGCAGTAATCAGTCGCCAGACCACCCACTATCACTGTCGAGATTCTCTGGCAGGTCAGCCATTCTATCAGCCCGGTAGACAGCTTCTTGGCCAGGTCGTGATAGCAAGCCCCATAGGGATGCATATCATCTTCAATGCCCTTCCAGACCATAAAATCATAGCCGCTAATCGGCGGCAGTCCGTCCAGCAATTGTCCGCCATAGGTACCGATAGCGCAATGCACATTCCAACGCCGATTCATATTGGGATAGCCCGTCATCGGCGTAAAGGCCGGCTCGCTCTCGGTGGCCGCCCATTGGGGATGGTCCGAGTGTCCTTCTTTGCTGCCTACCAGATAGCGGGCGAAGTTATTTTGAGCTATCAGCTCGTGTACAATATTCTGGCCGTCCGGTACCGGCAGTTCCAACGGACACAGGGGCGCAAAGCCGTTTTCCGCATCGACATGCATGCTAGCGATCTTAAGCCTGAGAATAGTCCCTAAACCCGGGATAATTACTCTATTAGACCTTTCCATTTTATCCTCCGCAAATATATTAATGAACAATTTTATGCTATTATTAGCTTTTTATTATCGTAATAATGAGCCTATCTAAACACTTTACCTAAGCGATGTCAATAGCATTTTTACTTAGTGTAAATATAACACTATATTATCCCCCTTTCAAAAATCCGTCAAGGTCCAAGGTTGATTAGTTACGTAAAATATAAAAATCCCACGCCGTTATCGGAATGGGATTGTGATATTAATGAGACTAACTCAGTGATTATTAAACTTTTACTTCTGTTTTTTCAACAGCTTTTTCGGTAGCACTAAATGCTCTGCCGGATAGCTTTTCCATCAAAGCAATGCCCATCATGTTTTCCATCGAACTGCTGCCAGCACCGCTGCCACCGCCGATAATTAAGTTTTCAGGAATGAATTTCAGCTTGCTGGCTGCGATTTCTCTGACTACACGGATCTGTCCAAAGACCTCTTTGCCCATGGCATCGACTTCCAGCTTGTAGGACTCGGCAGTTGATTTACCTTTGGCTAATATGATATCAGCTTCGGATGTTCCAACTTTCATGATAGCCTCAGAATCGGCTTCAGCCGTGACCTTGACCTTCTTGGCGTTCGCTTCGGCGGTCACAGTGACTGCTTCGGCGTCAGCTCTGGCTTTCAGTTTGACTGATTCGGCATCACCGGTAGCCTTCAAGATAGCGGCGGATTTCATACCTTCCGCTTCCTTGACCTTACCTTCGGCGATGTTCTTGGCGATTTCGACATTCCTCTCGGATTTAACTACCTCAGGCTGCATATCTGCTTGGGCCTTGGCGTTTTCGAGAGTACGTCTTTCATCCTGTGCCTCCTTCTGAGTAAAGAAGGTTTTCTTTTCCTGTTCGGCAATCTGCCTGTCGGTAACCGTCTTGGTTAATTCGAGCGGCAGGACAACATCAGCAATCAAAGTTTCCTTGGAATCGATATGGTGCACCTTAAGTACGCTATCGATATGAACCTTAGCAGTATCCTGTAATTCTTTACGCTTGGTATATAATTCCAATGCCTGGATATACTGAGCAGCATTACGGAAGTGCGACGAGATAGCCGGTTCAAGAACCTGAGAAATCATATTCTTGACCGATCCAAGATTGGCGATAACCTTCGGCGCATTCTTCATTGGGATATGGATAATCACGGAGACATCCATATTAACATTAAAGGCGTCTGACGTACGTAAGGTAATGGTCTTCAAGTTAGTATCAAGCTCATGAGCACTGGAACGGTTATCCGCCCAATTAAGCAATATCTGGGTCGTGGGCACAATGTCCACTTTACAGATCTTGGTATTCAAGGGGTGTTTGCCCGGCTGTAACGGTTCGGACCAAATACCCTTCTTGCCGTTCTCGACAATCTTGGCATTGACATCATCTTCCGTCAGATCTTTGCCCTCTTCACCGACATAGCTAGTGACGACGCCGCAGAATCCGATTGCCACCTGGACCATCGGTACTTTTTCCACAGTACAGAACCAGGGATTGATTGCATAGTTTCCGGCGCGTAGCACTGGAATCTGCAAACCTTTTTGTCCGCCAGCCTTCAAGAAGGCGTTCGGATCCTGGAAATTATTGTGCGTACCCATGGGTAGTTCTTCAGCAGCTATCTTGGTAGCGTCGATAATCGGCCTACCTTCATTGACTGTCACAATTCCGACCTCATCGGCCGAAATGTTCGTCCAAGGGATAATAGCATTTTCTTTGATTTCAAAGAGTCTTGGATTAAGCCTATATCTTCCCGGAGGCAAAGTATCGATTTGACGGCCTCTTTCGCCGCCTTTTGCCAAGAAAGCTTCGCCATTATAGAAATTATCATGTCCTTCTACTTTGTTAGCCAACAAACGGCCTTCAGGAATCCTGGCACCATCAGTCGCTAAAACCAAACCAACATGCCCGCCTGGTATTACGGTAATAGGCATGAGCGCTACGTCAAACATGATCGTATTAATCCTATAGAACCCTGGCTCTATAAAAGCAACCTGCGGGCCTTTCTGTCCGCCGTTTGCCAAGAAAGCTTCGCCATCCTGGAAATTATCACAGGGTACTGGCGATCCAAAGTTTCCTCCGGGCCTAGTGACCGGTAAACCGGCAATGGCTTCAACGACTGCAATATGATCATCATCAATCATGATGGCTTCAACTTCTACCACATTGAACAAATGCGGATTAATCTTGTATTCACCGTCTGGCAGTATGGTAATCTGCGGACCTTTTTGTCCGCCATTCATCAAGAAGGCTTCGCCATCTTGGAAATAGTCACAAGCTACCGTCTTGGCCATAATCTTATCGCTCGGCAAAGTGGCACCAGTAATGGCACGCACGACACCGACCTTATTCTTATGGATGGTGGTAAAAGGCATCTTGGTTGTCTTATAAATAAATGGAATCAACCAATGGAAACCTGGACCCAGAACTCTGGCCTGGACGCCGACTTCATTATGAAGAGCAACTGTACGGCCGTCCGGCATAGACTTGCCGAACCAACGGCGTTCTAACAAAATAATCTGATCGCCTTTGGCGTTCGCGAATGAATTCATAACGACAATCAATACGATGAACGCAACGATTATCGGAACGATGTACTGTAGGACAATGCTTAATAACATTTAGACTTCCTTTGCTGTAAAGGTACATTTGGCAAAATTGCCGAAAATCACTATAACTCATAGTTTGTCTCCTTGTTAACACTATTTAATTTAATTGTCAATAGCATTTGCTTATAATTTTATCCAAAATATATTTTGTTATTTTTGTCAAATATCTTTTTGTAAAAAAACAAAAAATCGCCATAATTGACGATTTTTATTGCTCATTTTTATGCTAAAACACAAAAGTTATTATGTGTCAATGGTTTTATTTTTTTACCTCTTTAACCAGTAGTGATAATTTCTTGACATTATAGATTAGATACCAGCCAATCAATAAAGAGGCAACGATTGCGGCATATCCCTTACCCAACAAAGCCACGACACATCTGATCGCCACCACAACAGCAATAAAGGCGATTAAAATTTTTGGCGAGCGTCTCAGATATCGATCAATTTTAAAACCAAAATATATAAATAGCAAAGCCATCACCAACTCGATTACTCCAATAAAAAATAATTTACCGTTCATCGAGTCAAGAGAACCCAGAACATCGATTATGCCAGAAAACATTCCGAGCACGCCGATAATCATAAAATATGCCTTGAGCGATTTGCTCGTTTCCTTCATCATAAATATAAAATTATTTTATAAATTTGCTTATTAATAAAGCACCCAGGATAATAATTAAAAAAATAATAATACCGATAATGGCCGCAAGCAACGGAATAAGCGAATAAATCAATTTACCTTTCAGCGTCCGCTGCAAAAATTTACTTCCACCTCCAAGCAAGTACCATAGCGGCGCGAAACAAAAGCCAACCAGCTCATTTAAAAAAGAATGGTCAGTACCGGCGTCACGCATGCTATATCGATCGATCTTATTAAAGATATCGAATTTCTTGGTGAAGATATTTTTTTTCATGTCTTTTACATAATAATAACACAATATGTTCAGTTTGAAAATAACAAAAAGCCGTCGGTTAGGACGGCTTAACTTTAGGGCATTATACTCAAGATCGGCAGGATCTTTATTAGCTTTTTGAGATTATTCCTGGCTTTGTCTTCAAAGATGGCAAAGCTCGGATGCTTGTAGATACTGTCTTGCGACAATAGATGTTCAAAGAAACCTTTTTGCGCCTGATAGAAATCTTCATCATTCATATCGGCATACTCCAATCGTATTCCCCGGCTGGCATCTCGACACTCTTCAAAGCTCTGGCCGAAGCCATACAGATCGATATCGTGGATCAATTGGCCGTCATTGGTCGTGGGGTTGCCTGGGTGGACAGTGTCGAGTATCAGCTCGGCAACTCGATTGATTAGCATTCGACCTAAGACATGGTTGAAAGGCTTAAGCAAAATTCCAGCCATTGAAGCGCTCTCACGCTCGTGTTTATGGCCTTGCCTTAGATCATGAAACAATATCGCAATGCGTAAAGCATCCAAACTATCTGCTTCGGGTAAGTATTGATCCAAAACATTCAACATCTTACCAATATGCCCGAAATCGTGATAATGCCTGCCCGGTTCAGCATAAGTATTCACTACATACTCGGCTAAAGCGGCAAAGCCTTTGTCACGACTATCAAGACCAAGTGAGTAAAAACAGCTGTAAAACAAATTGATATCAGCTTGATGCATTTTCACACAAACTCCTATTAATTAATGAACAAAAAACGGTTAATAATCTCTCCCTCACGGGAGGCAAGCCTGCCGGAGTCAACCCGACCTTTGGCGGGCAGGGATAAAAATAAAAAAACGGGTCCAGGATCCCTGCCTTCGCAGGGATAAAATTTAATTATAATCTATCCAATTCAATAAACTCATTAAATTTAATTTCTTTTACAAAATCAGGCATATGACTGATCATAATCAGCGCGCCTTCGTATTTGTCCAAAGCCTCGGCAATTACCGGGATATGGCGGAAATTAATATGATTGGTCGGTTCATCCATAATCAGCAGGCCGGGACGCATCATCACTAGGCGGGCAAAGGACAAAAGACCTTTCTGCCCTTCAGATAGATCGCCTACCAGATGACCCATCAGGTCGCCGGTAATCAAGAAGCCGGCAGCAATAGAACGCATATCCTGCACGTCGCAGCCATCGCCAATCAGACTCTCGAGAGAAGCAAATACGGTCTGGTCGAAATCCAGATTGGCAAAGTCCTGGCTATAATAACCGATCTTAACCTCCGGCAATATGCTGGCGCCTTCACTCTTGCCCGACACCAAGGAGCGCAAAAATGTGCTCTTGCCGATACCATTGGGGCCGGAGATCAACATCTTTTGCCCCATACGTAACACCACTTCCTTGTGCTTGAGCACCGGTTCGTGATTGACGATTATTTTGAATGAATTAATATCCACAATAGCGCCAGTGATATCCTGAGCCGGAATGGTAAAACGGCGAATAGTCTTGTCCTCGCGGCGAACATCCACCATATTTTCCTCGGACTCCTCAATCTCATCGCGCATCTTCTTGGCCAGCTTGCGCATCTTACCGCCCTTATTGGCGAAAAAGTTGACCTTTTCTTTGCGGTCCAGGATGGTCTTTTCCAGCTGGGCGTTCTTTTTCTGTTCACGCTCTACCCGCTTGGCGATCTCTTCGGTCACCGTATAATAGTCGCCGACATAGATTTCGGTCTGCTTGGTAAAGATATCCAGATAAATGACGCCTTCGGTAAAACAGTTTAAAAAGTCTGCATCATGAGAGATAACCACCACTGTCTTGTCATACATGATTAAAAAGGCGACCAGATGATCAATGCCAGCCTTGTCCAAGTTGTTGGTCGGCTCGTCCAAAAGCAGGATGTCAGGATCCTCAATCAAGGCATAGGCCAAGAGCAAACGAGCCTGCTGTCCCCCGCTCAACTCACCTACTTTGCGGTCTAGCGGCACCTGCAGGTTTACCGCATCCATCACTTTGGCGATACGAGCCGGCAAGTTGTAGGGCACGGGATTAAAGGCACGGGCGAAGTATTCTTCCACGCTCAAAGGCAGGTCCTCGCGGGCAATCATCTGTCTGGCGGTGCCAACGCTAGTCTCCTTGCCTATGGCCACATTACCATTCTTGGGCTTGAGTTCCCCGCGGATTAGGCCAAAAATCGTGCTTTTACCGGCCCCATTCTGGCCCATCAGCGTAACTTTGGCGCCTCGACGCAAGCTGAAACAAGCGCTATCCAGGATAGGCTTTTTCTCTTGATATTCAAAATCGACATTGTCGAAACGCAAAATTACTTCTTCGGCCATATAATATGTATACTTAGTATTGTTAATCGCTAAATCATAACAGATAATTGAAAAAATGTCCAGAGCAGACGCAAAAATAAAAAATATAGCTTACTTGATTCAGCTATATTAACGGTTCAATTTTGGCTTTTGGGCGCAACTTCGATTAAGTTTTCACGGCTTTTTTCTTTGCGTTTCGCCAGATAATATGAGATTGGCAGGTCGATAGCAAAGATTAGGGTCGGGATTACCAGGCTTAATATCAGCATCAAATGGACATTACTTACGTCTCCCCTATACTTCTCCAGATGGTTTATATCGACTTGAAAATAGCAAACGGTTCCATAGATGCCAACCAGCACCATCACTATCCAGATTGGCAAAACCAGCATCAAACGCTCTATATACCACTCCCAAGCAAAAGAAGTCGATTTATTATGCAAATTAAACAAATGTATCACGCCCCATCCTCCAAATTAGTAAAAGAACTCTAATAACATATTTAGCGCTATCATATTACAAGATATTAATCCAGTCAAGGCAAATAAAAACCTCCCAGACATGGCGTCGGAGAGGCTTCGGTTTCTATTTGCTATAATTGAGCAAAAATCGATCATTTAAGGATAGCAACCATTTGCAGGTTTCCGGCTCCGGTTGATCCAACCAAGGATTAGAAACAAGATGCTTGAGATTACTATTAAGAACAGAGCTATATCCAACGCTCGGAGTCTGAGGAACATACGACCATTCTTGGCCGCACATAACACCTTTGACTTCCGCTTGAGCATCATCAGACAAGGGTAGATAGACTAACGCCTTGCCAGCCTTACCCAGAGAAATACCAAGAAGCTTAATAGCCTGCGGATGAAGTCTGATGACTTCTTCGTTACTTAAACGTGGACAAAAACCGGCAAATTCTATCTGACTGACAGAGCTCAATAGGACAACCCTATCGCCAACAATCGCTTCCAGCTTTTCCAATGCTTCGGGGTGGTTATTTTTAACCATTCCACTAGCCGTCTTGTAGGTATAGCCCGGATAAGCTCTAGCTTCATCTTCATCAATCTTCTTTAGATCGACTGTAGTCTTATTGCCAGCGGCAATATCTACTACTACATCTGCCAAGATAGGAGGCAGATCCGGATAAGAATCGTCCCAAATCGGGTCGCAAGGAGTTTCCGGCGGCGATGCCATCAAGCGCTGAAGCACAAAAGGCTCAAACAATCTGACTGCCAGAGTTCTAGGCAAAACGCATTCGTCGATTGCCAGGCGGTCATCTGGGATAACCAGCGCACGTCCGGAATAACTAACCTTTTTGTCATAAAGATTGCGACCGGCTGCTTGCAGGCTATGGATCAATCCGACAGGCGGAGTCTCACTCCCCAAATGAGTGCAATTAAATAATTCAGACAAAGCCTCTTGTAGCATTCGATATTCATTGGAGATAATCATCCAAGGAGCTTTGATGTCGATTAATCGAGTCAATCGATTGTTACGAGTCATTAATCTGCTATATAGATAATTTAAATCCATTGTCCAACTGCTAGTATAAGACATCCAATCGGAACGCCAACCGGCCGGCATGACCGGGATGACATTAAGAATCTGCTGTTCGGGCAACGATAACTTTTTCATTATCTCGGAACATTCAAAAAGATAATCGGCTTTTTCTAGATCAAAGTTTTTTTCGATCAGCTCTTCAAAATATTGCGGAGTGTTCGTGTAATCGATCGACTTATATAACTCGGCAACTGCTTTTTCGAACAAAGGATGCACGCAAGGCAAAGCCAGGTTGATATGGCCGAAACGTTCTTTGCGCACAGAGCTTTGCGCTACCAAGACACCGCAACGATCGCAGACGATGCCGCTATAGCGGACTCGCTTGTATTTACCGCAAGCGCATTCATAATCCCGTAGAGGGCCGAAAATGCGTTGGCTGAACAAACCGACTTCTATCTTGTCTGTTTTCTTTTTCCCTTGAGCCTGCTTGATAGCATCATCCATATAATCAACACCGGTCAATTCACCGTGGGACTGAGCCAAAATCTCTGATTGCGGAGTTACCCACAAAGAAACGCCAATACCTGGCAAATCCTGGTTGGGATAATTATAGCCATCAAGTAAGCCGACTTGCCTACTGCCGTTATCGACTCCGATAGTCAAGGCCATTGCCTTGATCGTCGCTTCATAGCGCTTTAGCGAAGCCGGAGCAGCCGCTGCGGGCAAAGACCATCCATTAATAATAGCTTGTACAGTATCGCCGTAGCCTTTGGCATCGTCAGACTTGACGGTCAAAAATTCTCTGGCTACAGCCGGCAGATTGTAATGCAACAGGCTTGTGATAAATTCTTGGCGGATCTTGATGCCATCCACCAATTGGGCATCGTTGCGCAATCTACTTTGAACGCCATAACCGATATTCTTTTGACCGGACAATAGTTCTAATTTTTTCCAAGCGATAGCCCCAAAACGCGCTTCTTCATCTTTGCATAACCACTTCTTATTTTTGCTTGGCCTATCAAGCGGCGGCGCTATCAGGATAAACTTGGGATCTTCGGTATCATATACCACAACCAGCCTTTGTTTATCCAAATGATCTACCATCGTTTCGCCGCAATCAGTGAGCGGCGTAACCACTATTTGAGCTCTGGTTTGCGAGCTTTTCAGATAAGGCATTTCATTATCAGCAACAACAGCCGAGACAACTGCTTGGTTACCTTTGCTATCGACCAGAATATCACCCAAACGTAGTTTACGTTTAAAGGCCAGATAAACAGTCACCAGCTTTTTTTTGCCTTCGAGTTTTTTTTCGACGCTATAGACTATAGCAGGATCAGGGAAAGACATGGTAACCGAACGATCGGTCACGTTAGTAGCACCGTCGCCAAAAATTGCTTTGAGCAATTTTTCTTCCGGCTGATACTCTCGTGGATCATATTCAATCATGGCAACCAGCACATCACCCAAGGCGACGCTCTCGCCGACTCGGATTACTCCGTCTTCGTCCAGCTTGTCCATTGGCAAGCGATAACCGTCATAATCCCTGGTTACGCTTTCGTTAACACTAAGCGGAACTTGAATCTTAAAGGTTTGGGTAGAAGTAAAAATACCGCTATTAGCGATAGTGCTAGAAACAATAGCGGCCGAACCGATGCTGATGTCTTTCCAAGGCATAATAGCCGTAGCAAGACGCTTTTCTGTGTTTAATTGTGCAACATTCATTGCTTATTCCTTTGTAAAGGTACTAAATGATCCTATGTTTTATCCTCCCGACCAAAAATTGGAGTAAATACAAAATACCAGAAAAGGCCAAAAATGTCAAGAAAATTAATAACCCTGCCGTATTTACAAAAACACACCACACTTCAGTAAACTAGTTTACTGAAGTGTGGTGTATAATTTTTTGCCTAATATTAGGAAAAAAGGGAAGAAAAAGAATCGGATTTGATACCCGATTCTTTGATTTTTGGCTAGAGAATATAGCCGGTCGCCCAACCTTCAGCATCGCTAAAAGTATGGGCATTGCTAGAGAGAAACAATTCTTGCTTACCCTCCTGCGACTTGAGAAAATATAAAATAGAACTACTGTCAGCATCCGGCGGATTACGGGGCGGATAATGCGCTCCGGCGCAACGGATATCCAAATTAAGTTCAGCACCGTCATAATACAAATATTGATGCGACAGCAAAACAATGGCGACGGTATACGGATCAAGGCCAAACTCATCTTCCCTGTTCATCTTTTCCGTATACAAATTACGGAAGCCAAGATCCTGATAATGCCCGGTAAACTGCGCCGGCACAATTACTACACCGCACTGCTGCGCCTGAACCATTTTTTCCCATCCTTTAACCGTACGAAATTGGGGACGCAGGAACTTGAGGTCCTGGCGCTCGCCATGAGACAGGTTTAGGCCATTAGTAAACTCCAAATGAGCTGCCAAAGCCTGATGCACCTTGTCCAAAGCTTCCAGATAGGTCGGCGCTAATATGCTCCACTGAGGCACGACAAAATTATTTGCTGCCTTGTCCGGCAGAGGCTTGACGATAAAGTCCGGGTTAAAATCAGGCAATTCGCCCAAATCCACCCTCAAAGATGCCAGTTGCTCAGCGGGAGCCAACATAAAAACATTATTCTTGCTTACCATTACATCTCCTTAGAATTGTTTATGAACTATTTTTCTTTTACGCTAGTACGAAAAGCAGATAATGTCAAGGCAAAAAGCAAAAACACTCCATTTAACAGAGTGTTTTTGCAATCTATAAATAATTAGCGACGGCCCTTTTTGGTAGTTGAGCTTGCTTTATAAGAAGATTTGGTATCGCGCCTTTTGTCAGCAAAACTCTTTTCGACATAACCGCCGCGGCTCGGTCTTTCCATTCCTCCCCCGCCGCCAACGACTCTAGCCTCCAAGGCGCGTCCGTTATAGCGAGCAGTCTTGAAGCTGTCAGCCACTACTCCAGCGCGATTCTTGTCAATACCGAAAACGGTAAAGGCTTCGGAAATCTTGACCTTGCCAATCTCGGCGCCCTTCAATTCCGGCTGGGAATTGATAAAGCCCAACAAAGTTTTGACCTCCAGATTATCACGACGGCCGATATTGATATGCACGTTGACAAAGTTCTCCTCCGGCTGGCGCTCGCCGCGTTCACGACGCTCGCCTCGGTCGTTAGTACGGCCGCCGACAGCCTCACGGCCCATCGGCACGGACGCCAAGTCTGATTTGTCTTTATATAATGATAAAAAATGATTGAATTCAGCCGAGACAAAACGAGTCAGCAATTCCTCGCGGGAAAAATCGCCCAGCATCTCTTCAATAGCCGGCATAAAGGGCGCGATTTCCTTCTTATCCACCTTAATCTCTTTCATTTTCTCGACCAAGGCGATCAATTGCTTCTGGCAGATTTCTTGGCCGGTCGGCACTTGCTTCTGTTCAAAGGTCTTGCCGGTCTTGTATTCCAACTCGCGCACTTTGTGCAGCTCGCGATTGGTCAGGATAGAAAGGGAGACGCCGCTTTTCTGAGCGCGTCCGGTACGGCCGCTGCGATGGACATACAATTCGTTGACATCAGGCAGATTGTAATTAATGACATGGGTCAGGTCGTTGACATCGATGCCGCGGGCGGCCACGTCGGTCGCCACCAACAATTGGATTTTGCGCTGGCGGAATCGTTCCATAATCTGAGTGCGCATGCTCTGGGAAATTTCGCCATGCAGGGCCTCGGTCGAATAATGATCTTCCTTCAGCTTATCGGCGATCTCCTGGGTTTCGTTGCGAGTGCGGCAGAACAAGATACCATAGATATCCGGTTCAGAATCGACGATGCGGCGCAAGGCTTCATACTTCTGGCCTTGCTTGACCAGATAATATTGATGGACCACTTTGTCGGCGCCGATATTCTTCTTGCCGACGCTGATCTCCTTCGGGTCGTGCATGAACTTCTTGGCGATATTGTGGATCACCGAAGACATGGTGGCCGAGAACAGCAAGGTTTGCTTGGTCTCCGGCGTATCGGCCAAGATAGCATCCAGGTCGTCCTTGAAGCCCATATCAAGCATCTCGTCAGCCTCGTCCAACACCACGAAACGGATCGTGTGCATCTTGAGCACCTTGCGGCGGATCATATCATGCACGCGTCCGGGAGTACCGACAACGATATTGGCGCCAGCCCTAATCTGCTGTACTTGCAAATCGGCGCGCGCGCCGCCATAGATAGTAGCGATTTTGACGCTGGTCGAATGTTTGGCAAAGCCGGTCATTTCCTTGCTGATCTGCAAGCACAGTTCGCGGGTCGGACAAAGGATGATGGCTTGCACGTCCTTATTCTTTTCCAATTTGTTTAAAATCGGCAAGCCGAAGGCCGCCGTCTTGCCGGTGCCGGTTTGCGCCAGCCCGATCAAATCTTGTTCGTTCTCCAAGACAAAAGGGATCGCCTGTTCTTGGATAGGCGTTGGGTTGATATAGCCCAATTCTTCCAGGCTTTGCTGGATATGGTCGTTAAGACCGAGTTCTTTAAATGTGATCATAATGATAGCTTTTTGGCTAATATTAATTATTACTAGCCCTCAAATCTGATATATCTACCCCGTGCATATCTAATCCAAAAAGCTACCGGCAAAGTATGACACAATTATTATATCTTGTAAAGCATGCGAGATGGTAGCACCTTATTAAGCAATATTACACTTATCAAATTATTTTTTTAACATTAGCGGAAAAACAATCAAAAACCCGCCCGACATCAAGTCGGAGCGGGTTTTATTCTTTTTGGAATTATTTGGCCAGTCGTGCCACCCGGTCCAAGGCCAGCAGATTAGGCGGATCGGTGACAATCTTTTTGGCATCGTCGATAGCCATCCACTGCGTGGCATGGAACTCTCTGGGATCGATACTAAAATCATGGCCGTCAGTAATCACCAGATACCAAACGTCATAATGCGTTTTGCAGGCATGAGCGGCATTGGCCACCGGCGTGATGGTCAGCAAGAAAGGCTTAGGCTCAAGCTTGAAAAAATCAGCCACGCCCAACTCCTCTTTGATCTCGCGATTAACCGTCTGCCACAAAGTTTCGCCTTCGTCCACATGTCCGCCGGGCGATAGCCACAGGCCGGATTTCTTGTGATGCGTAATGAATACTTTTTTGTTGTACGGATTATAGGGCAAAAAATAGACAGAAAAATGAGACATCGGATTTTGCTCCCGCGTCGGCGCGCCTTCGGACACCCGCAATTGGAAAGCCTTATAGACTTCCGGGCTGGCACAGATGTTCTTGTGAACAATCTTGACGATCGATGACAATGTTTTCATACGATAATTCCTAATATTTGAAACAACTATCCTCTTGACCATAGCAAACAGCTTGCCAGGAGTCAAATTGCTGATTATACTACCAATCTATGACCCAAACCAAAATCGCCTGGCATGGCCTGCACACGGGCGAAGAACCACCCCTGCTGCCGGCCGGCGGCATCTTCTTTAGCGGCTGCAATCTGCACTGCGTCTTCTGCCAGAATTTCCAGATTTCGCAACAGTATCTGGGCCGGCTTTTTGACAGCCAAGAACTAGCTGGCATGATGCTAGAATTGCAAATACTCGGCGCAGCCAACATCGACCTAGTCACTCCCACAATCTGGCACCAGTGCATCAAAGAAGCGATTATCAGCGCCAAAGGACAAGGGCTAAAAATTCCGATCGCCTGGAACTCCAACGGCTACGAATCGCCGGACATCATCAAAGAGATGGACGGCTTGATCGACATCTACCTCCCCGATTTCAAATACAGCCACGACGATCTGGCCTTCAAATACTCAGGCATCAAAGATTATTTTGCCACCGCCCAAACAGCTATCGCCGAGATGTACCGACAAGTCGGCAATCTGCAAATTGTAAATAATAAAGCAGCCAAGGGACTGATAGTCCGGCACATGGTCTTGCCCGACCAGCTGACCAACAGCTTCGGCGTGCTAGACACCCTGGCCGCCATCGACTTGGAGCTGCACATCAGCCTGATGAACCAATACTCCCCGCTTTACCAGGCCGACCGCTTCCCCGAACTGGGTCGCGCCGTGACAGCCGAAGAGTTCGCCATCGTCCACCAGTATCAGCTCAAGCTGGGCCTGGGCAACGGATGGATACAAGAGGCAGGAAGCCAAGAAAACTTAATTCCAGACTTTTGCAAAGTCGAGCCTTTTAATAATAACCCTATCACTTTCTAGCTTTTCTAAATATAGTTAATATAAACAAAACTATCCGCAAGGTTATAATCTTATTTTAAATATTATAAAACCCCGCTAGCATTGAGCGGGGTTGGTTTTTAAAAATCTATTACTTATTGCCAGCGATAGATTGTGGAAATTTTTTGCTTAATATTTTGTTATGAGCAAGTAAGGAATTTTCCAATTCCCGGTTTGGCTGCGGTCGGCAGCAAAACAAACCTTTTTTAAGCCCGATCTGGTCCTTGTCGGTAAACAGCGGCTTATCTCCGGATGAATGGGCGAATTTCCCATTACCCAGATAAGTAACCACGTGCCCCTCAGAGACTCCGGGCCTTCCTACCAAATCGCCGGGCTTAAGCTGATCAACAGAAGTGACCAGACGCCTGCCGTGTTTGGCGGTAAAGATAGTAAGCGAAGTATTGCCGGGGGCTATTTGCGCATAGCAATTGCTCAAAAAATAAGCAAAGGCGGAGCAGTCCAAATAAACCAAGCGGCTGATCCACTGAAAACGCATAGACCGCGAATAGGCCACTTTCTTGCGCCCATTTTCATCATACATGCTCTGTACGATTTCTTCGCGATCGTGATAACGGCCGCCGGGATGATTGAACTTGATGCCCAGTTCATGAGCTTCAATAATCATCTTTGGATCCTGGCAATCATACAATTCTATACCCAGGCCATAACAGGCCCACAGCAGTATATCTTTGTCGGACTGCCTAAGATACATCTTAGCGCCGTTCTTATCCAGGACAAAACTTTTGTCCTTGCAATAAATTAATTTGCCTTGGAAACTTTTTATAATCTCTTTGGCTGAATACAATTTGCTAGACTGGGTATTATATTTAATTCCCAAGAGTTTAGCTTTGGCTATCAAGATTCTATCAGCTTCGACATATTCCTCTTTGTCGGCAATCGTCGGGTCAGACTGGCCGCAAGTGCTATCAGATGGGGCAACATAGAGGCAGAAAGGCAACAGATAACCGAAATAGTTTTGGCTAAAAGTATTAGCAGCGCCGTCGCCAGAAACCACTGTGGTTGTTTGCGGCTGGACTGTCTCCTGATAACCGACGATAAATTTCTGACCTGCATAAATCAAACTTTTATCGCTGATTTTGCTTTTGTTCAGATTATATAATTCAGCGACGCTTAAGCCGAATTTATCTGCAATAGTGGATAAGCAATTGCCCTTGGCTACCGTGTATATTATCGGGGTGCCGGCTGGGGCATTGCTTGTAGTGCGTGTTTTTGTTTTGGCGTTAACATTTGCGGAAATAATGCAAAAGATAACTGCCACGATTAAAGTTAAATATATTCTCTTCATTTTTATGCCTGTGGTATAAATTAAAAAATAAGTTATTTTTTGCCAGACATAATTTTCTGGCATTATTCCAGACGAAGTTTCGAACTCCAATAGGATTGCATTTTCAATTATTTTTTTTATTTTCTGGCCGCTCATTAATCAGTTTGGTCGTACCTCACTTCATATCTAAGTAGTTTCTGATAATAATAGAATAACCTGCGAGACAATCTGCTCTTCGATCGAAAAATCTTAAAAACAAAGACTCAATTATTTATAATCTACCACCAACATAAAAAGCTCTCATAGCTCCAATTATTAGCCAAGGATAAGTTCGGACGACGCCTCACTTCCCCTCAGCCAACATTAAAGTCATCAAATCTTTGAATATTGACAATCAATTGATACTTAATTGTTAATGTACTTTGCTTTCTCTTATTTTTTATTAAACATGGACCTTGCGGACAAAACATATTTAATAGAGAAGAATATAACACAAAATATAGTAAATGTCAACCCTTCGACATGCTCAGGGCAAGCCCTCTCGTCTTTTGACATGCTTTTTTGATATACCAAGCACAAAACAAGGCTAGTAATCTATTACAAAAATTTATATTTTTTTAGCTAATAATAGAGAAATTTGGCCTGCCCTGAGCTCGTCGAAGGGCTAATATTACGCATGTAATAGATATAATTCAGCATATCATTGACAAATACCAACAAATGTGCTATAATTTAGCCTTAAACAAGTACATTACAAACTAAGATACAGGAGTTACGATGAGAACTTTTTTCATCATTTTATTTACCTTTCTGCTAACTGCCGGCGTTGCATGGGCTGGCGAAGAACAAAAAATCAGCTATCCGGCCGACTATACAGACTGGGACCAAACGATGACCGATTGGCAAAAAAGGATAGAAAAAGCCTTTGACAAAGACCAGGAAATACTGGTTCAAATCACCGGCTGCTATGCCTCAAAAAGAGAAAAAGCAGAAGCCTTGAAAAAGGCGGAAGAATTCGGCGAAAAACTATCCAAGCTTGGCGCCAAGGTTACAATTGGCGACATTGAAGAGGATGACAAATCCGCACTCAAAGTCACCTACCAAGCCGTTGACCTAAATACTTCAACGGCCAAATCAAAATCCATACTAGACAATTTGCCGAGTGGAACAGTGAAAATTGCCATCATCTTCGCCTTAATCGTCATTAGTATTTTTCTACTAATTGCCCTGGTTAAAAAAATCAAACGCGCTGCCATCAGCTATCGGCTCAAAAAAACTGTTCGAGACAGGATTAAAGATGAACAATGGCTGGTCAAAGCGAACAATCAGCAATTGGTTTGGCTTGCCAAACAAGAAAAAGACACAGAGACGGCCAGGCTAAAGGTAATTGCCGACAAGAACAAGGCGATTGAAAAAGCCAAACAGGCTGAAGAAAAGAAAGCAGCCGATAATATGGCAGCAGTCCAGAAAGCGGAAAAACTTAAACTCAAACAGCTTACGGATGCAAAAAAGTTAAAGGAGGAAGCTGAAAAGCTAGAACTCAAACAAATTGCTGACGCAAAGAAATCAAAAGAAGCAGCCGACAAAAAAGCTAAACAAAAATTAGCTGATGATCTGGCAGCTAAAGCGCAAGCCGACCTACTGGAAGAACAGCGCAAAGCCGACCTGCAACTAGCCAAAGAAAAGGAATTGCTAAGGATAGAAAAAGAAAGGGTTGACCTGGAAATCCAAGGCTACGAATTGGAAGCCAAAAAGAAAGTGCTGGCGCTAAGGAAAAAGAAAGCTAACGAAGAACAGCTGCAGGCTCTCAAGCTATGGCCCAAAACCGTCGAGGAAATCAATCAACTCAGACAGCTCAACGGGACAGACGACGAAATCGATGGCGATGAAGAACGGCTTTGTCCGTATTGCCTGGCCAATCTGCAAACACAGGTTGACCTGGGACAGATAACCGAAGATTATATGTTTGCACAAATTACTCATTTGCAAAAAATAAAATTCGAAAATGTCTTTAGGCATTACAAAAGAGTCCACGGATTCTTATCGCCCACCGCAACTGCTGCCAAAGCGGCATCAAGCAACATTCATTTGAATTAGAATTAATAAAACTGACCCTCAAGCGGTCAGTTTTTTCATACCCTTAAGATTTACAGAGACTACTGGAGATGATAGACGGAATAATCCGGACCGAAGGTGGCATTAAAATATGCATAGGTGATAAAGTCGACGCTGACAGTCTTCTTGGTCTGCCAATTGCTATGGATCCAAACCATGCCTGCAGGTGTAGCAGACACTACAATCGCCGTATGCGGCAGATCATTCTTCAGCATGTTCATCTGGATAATGTCACCGCGGCCGGTGTTCTGTATAGAGTGATCCCTGGTCTGTACTCGGCCATTGGCATTGTTTTTCCAAGTATAATTATTATCACTGGTCGTGGGCAAGGCAAGAGTCTGGTCGGTAGCCACAGCCACTACCTTGCTGACCCAAGGCTTGCAGGTCAAACCGACCTTGAGCCCATTTTCGGAAAAAGCAACGCTTAACAAGCGATCATCCAAGGTTAAACTTTGCTGGCTAGGATGAAAAGTGCCGATCGAAGGCTGCGCGCTTACAACAACAGTCTCCGCGGTTGAAGTAGCGGTAGAAGTCGCATTAGCACCGCAAGCCTGCGCCAACACAAAGGCGCCGCCTGCGCAACCGGACGGATAAGCAAAGACAATACTGCGCGTCTGGTTGCCCCAGGACGAACACGCCGACCAATCGGTGTATGTCCAAGCAGTGCAAGTATTAGCCGCTATAAGGCGGCCGTTGCTGACTGCGGGTGTGCTGGTGCCGCTGGAAGTAGCCGCGGTTTCCCTATTGGCAATCGCCAGATAGCCCAGGTTAGCCTTGGCGCGCGAAATAGGGCCAAAGACGCCAGAGGCCTTAATGCCCTTGGACTTCTGCCACTTAGCCACAGCCGCCTTGGTCTGCTCGCCATAGTAGCCGTTAGGCTTGTAACCATAGACAGGGCTCGGCTTGGTAATCTTCAGATACCCCGATTTGATTAGCAGCTTCTGCAAAGCCAACACATCCGCCCCCTCGTCGCCCAGCTCCAAATCGGCCTGAAAGCCGGCAGCCGTAACATTATCACTGGCGACCTGCGCATGCACCGCGTGGGCAGAAGGCAAAAATACCGCCAGCAACAAGCAGACGGCAATCAATAACAAGGCCTTATTAAAAGTTGTAATAGTCATAATTAAATTCCATAACCAATCTTAGCAAATCACAGAAAATAACACCAGTCAAAATCATCATTACATCGTTCTGCCAATCAAGAATATTTCTTCGCCAATTTTTTTATTTATATTTGGAAAGATAATGCATTGGTTCGTCCCCGCTTTATATTTATTCGGTCCATCCGTGGCGTATATTTCTCCGGGTTTTAACTTGGCAAAATCATTATAATTTTTGGCAAAGGCAAGCTGCTCCGATTTCTTATAACCGGCTTTGACAATCTTAATCATTTTTTGTTTCTTATGATTATACTTAACAGTTGCATCTTTAATTGCGCCAAAAAATTTAAGAAACTGCATAATTGATTTAACGGCTAATGGTTCGTTATTATCGTGTACAGAACCGCACTCCAGACACAAGGCTATTTTGCGCTGAGTATTCATGTAGCCATCAGTCGCGCCGGGCTCAAAAGCATCCCAGCCATGTGATACAATTTTGAAATCAAAGATGCTGGCAGCTTGAAATGCGTGTTTTTCACAGATGATGAACGGTATTGAATTGGGGTTGTTACTGGCATGCAAATCTAACAACGCTTCGCATTTATCCAACAGCTTCATCAGCTCTCTAGCGCGCTTATCCTCTGCCGTCCTGCCTTTATTGCCGAGAAAAAAGCATCGATTTAAATTCTTATCAACTTGCCTGACATTCTTTCCAATCGCCTCCGGATTAGCCAAAACAAAATATACTGTACCAGCGTCTATTTTAATGTTTTTTACGACTTGCTTAAGAGCCTTGATGCCCGTGGTTTCATTGCCATGGACACCGGCAAAAACAGCCAGCGTCTTGCCCGGCTTAGCGCCCGATATCTTAATTATCGTCTCATCATATTTCATATATCCTATTCTGACTCAAACTGACATTTTTGTAAATAAAAAACGGCAATCATTATAATTGCCGTTCGTGGACGCGACGGGAATCGAACCCGTGACAAATGGAGCCACAATCCATTGCTCTGGGCCAACTGAGCTACGCGTCCATCGGCATGTAAAGCTCAACTGTTCTACAACTGAATACTCTTGATTTCTGTCGCCATAATTACACGGCAATCATCATCATGATAACATTGGATGACACTATAACCCAATCGAGGGTACCATTTAAAGGTTATGGTCGGAGGCATAGTCTTGGTTCTTAATACAGCTATATCCAAACCACTTGCCTTAAAATCTTCCATTCTTTTCTTGAAAAGTTCGGTAGCAATCTTCTGCCCTCGATACGAATCGAGAACGCCGATCTCATCTTGATAACCGAATCTAACACCATTGGGAAAATAACAACGCAACCATTTGGCCAATTCAGGAAGCTGCAAATGCTTTTCCAATTCTTCGGGAGTAGTTTCGTAACCGGAACAGAAACCCGTAATCTCGTCTCTGGAATTAACCGCAACACACAACACGCCGCTGGAGCTTTGTAATTGTTTTTGGAAATCATTTATAACATCCTCCTTCGCCCAGAAATCAACAAGAACGGGAGTAGCATCACATTTTGAACAACGTCCATCTTCCGGCGCATCTTCTTTGCCCCACCTCACCCCGCAATCAGGGCATTTCTTGTATTCATTCCAAGGATAACCGGCAAAAACCTCCTGATAGCAACGCGCTAACTTTTCAGCTTCTGCGGCATTATCAAGGTTATTTATTTTCCTATAAGTGCAGGTATTTTTTTGCATCTTTTAACCCTTTTTATTAATGAACTGATATTTTTATTTTGTTCAATATTCTAGCATGATTCCTAGTTTTGTCAAATGCCAGCCAATCCAATTTTACTACGAATAGCCAAAAAAAAGCCGACCCAGGTCCGAAGGTCGGCAAGATAGCTATACAGAACTATGGTAAGAAATCCTGAGGATCAGACTTTATCATGAAATCGACCAAAGCCTTGAAATCTTTGTGGATATAACGATCTTCATACATTGCGGCGACTACCTGGCGGACCTTCTTATAAACAAAGGTAGTTTCTCTTCCCAAGCCATCAAGCTCGAGCGGCCTTAGCTGGTCTTCGGTCAGTGATATGCCCTGGGCAGCAGCCAATAATTCGGCACCGATAACGCCATAAGTATTTTTTATCACCTTGCGCAGATTACGCGCGCCGATAGTTGACATACTGACATAATCTTCTTGGTTTGCAGAAGTCGGAATAGAATCGATAACCGAAGGATAACATAATGCTTTATTCTCTGATACCAAAGCAGCTGTCGTGTATTGGAGGATCATTAATCCCGTATTCAGATCGCGATTAATTGCTCCAGCCAAATCATCCGGCAAGCCATAGCTGGTCGTGGACATCGTCAAGGCATAGAAACGCCGATCGGAAATGTTGGCCAACTGCTGGATGGCAATCTTAAGAAAATCAGCTGCTTGACCCAACGGTTCGCCATGAAAATTGCCACCGGATATCGCTTCAAACCTTTCATTCTCCCCGAATCCGCTCTTAAAGATCAATGGATTATCTGTAGCTGCATTCATTTCCGACAAAAAGACTTCTTCGGCATACTCGAATGCTTTAACCACCGGTCCTGCCACCTGGGCATAGGCGCGGAAAGAATAGGCATCCTGGACCCGAGGAGTCGGCCTTGATTTAGCATCGTCCTGATATTTCTTCGATTTCTTCTCATCCGTCAAACAGACATCTCTAGCTGACGTAGTCATGCGGTCTGAACCGCTGGTCAGGTCACGAATGATTTTCGCTACTCTGGCGCTATGCTGGTTCTTTCTGGCCTCGTGGATTCTGGGGTCAAAGGCGTTTTTTTCACCGCGGATCGCCTCAAGCGACAATGCTGCCGCCATATGGGAATACGCTATTAATTTTTTGCTATCATGAATAGCAAGCAAGCCCATGGCTAAAGTTAAGGTTGCGCCGTTAGTCAAGCCCATCGCTTCTTTGGCTTTTAATACTATCGGATCGATGCCGGCAAGCGACAAAGCTTCTGCCGCTTGCATCAATTTGCCGTGGTAGAATGCTTGTTGTCCTTCGACGCCAGTAATGACTGCCGCAACATGAGCCAACGGGCACAAATCACCGCTGGAGCCCACCGAACCCTGTTCGGGTACAAAGGGAATCACGCCCTTGTTGTAGATTTCCAACAATTTATTGCAGGTTTCCAGCCTGATTCCGGAATTTCCCAAGGCGAAAGAGTTGACCCGCAAAACAAGAGCGGCTCTGACAATTTCTTCATCAAAAGGTTCGCCATAACCGACACAATGCGCCGGAATATAATGAGCCTGATAGGCATCGATCTCTTTCTGATCAATGATAGTGCCTTTCTTGACACCGCAACCGGTATTGACACCGTAGATAATATCGCCAGCCGCGATCCGAAGATCAAGGCCGTGGCGAAAACTGCCAATATCTGCTTGTGCTTGTTCGGATAACTCAACATATGGATAATGTTGATGTCCGTCTTGGCCGCGATAGCCGCGAGCTATCAAGACAACGTCTTGCAGCGTTAAAGTGCGACCATCTAGACTAATAGTCCTTTCCATGTCTGACTCCTAAATTAAATATTATTAAAATATATTTCCAAATCGGAAAAATTAATTTCTGTCTGTTTTCGAGTGCTTAGATTCTTAATCTGGATTGTGCGCTTGATTGATTCATTTTCTCCGTAAATAATGGCGTATTTAACGCCACGACCCAACGCAAAATTGAATTGAGCCTTAAAAGTCCTGTCTTCAAGCATAGAAACCTCCGTATTCAGGCCACAGCGCCTGATTATCTTGGCGATTTCCAGATATTCACTATCAAGATTGTCCGCAATGCGCATTACCAAAACATCGGTAATGGTAGCCCGACTAACGTCCAACAAACCAAGCTGCCTTAAGGCGGCAAATAATCTATCGACTCCGATAGACGCGCCGACCGCGGGCAATTCTTGTCCTGTAAAACGTTCCATCAGATTGTTGTAACGGCCTCCCGAGAAAACACTGCCGAATTCCGGCGCAGTCAGCAAACTTGTCTCCATCACCGGACCGGTATAATAATCCAGCCCGCGAGCAACGCCAAAGTCAACTAACACCTTATCGCTCGGAACGCCGAGATCAGCTGTAAATCCTAAGATCTGCTCTAATTCCTTTATGCCGTCTTCGGCGATACTTAGACCCGCAAAGACTGTTTTAGCTTTTATTAATTTCTCGTAGTTGTCACCATCGATATTAATAAAAGATTTGATCTTTTCTCCAGCCTCTGACGATAAATTAGGCGCCGGATCGAAGATGCTGTCAGGCTCTTGCGTTAATTCAAACAATACCTGATCCAGGCCGATTTTATCCAATTTATCCAAGATTCTAAAAATAGCCTTGGTAATATCATCTCGATTTACTTCCGCCCTATCGTGGACATCCAATAATTCCGCCAAGCCATTTAATAACTTGCGATTATTAATCTTGATTACAAAATCATCAAGCCCTAAAGCTGTCAGAGTTTCATAGATTATAGCCACAATCTCAGCATCTGCCATCATGGAAGAAACTCCGACTATATCGACATCGAATTGATAGAACTGGCGGTAACGCCCTTTCTGCGGACTTTCGCCCCTGAACACCGGACCAACCACCATACGGCGCCAAGGCAGTTTAATGCCTTCTTTAGTGTCGGCGTTGTATGGATTAGCCGCTAACAATCTGGCAAAGGGTACAGTGTGGTCAAAACGCAAACCCAACTGCCCTTCTTGCGTCATATTCTTATTCTTGTTGGAAATATAGAATATATTTTTCGATGTTTCGTCTTCGCCGACAAGGGATTTTGCAAATTCCACCATCGGTGTTTCGATCGGATCGTAGCCATAAGACCGGAAAACTTTTGCTATGATGCCAAAGATTCTTTCCCGCGCCAGATAATCGGCCGGTAAAAAATCCAGGAATCCTCCCGGACGCTCAGGTTTGACTATGCCCTTGGCTTTGTTGCCTTCTGCCATTATTAATCTCCGAAATAGTTATACAAATTGCCAATATTTTATTTATGGTTAAGGATTTTTTGTTGTTAAGGTGCATTTAACTCTTTAATCTAGGACTTTCCGGGCCTTTTGTCAATCGAGGTTGGCTCTCTCTGAATTTGGCTAACATAAGCCAAAATAAAATAAAGCCCCTATTTCTAGGGGCTAAACATTATTTGAACGTGATCTTTATTTACTTAACGCCATTACTACGAGGCCGACAAAACATAATACTGCGCCAAATAATTTTTGCCAGGAGATTGTTTCATTATAATGATAGACTCCTACCAAAAACAAAACAGCCGCAATCGTCGAATAAATAATCAACGACGTATTATTCATCTTACCGCCATAACGATAGGCCATCATTACGCCGATTTCTATACCGATTATCGTGACCCCGACAAAGAAACTGGGCCAATTTACCGCCTGCGTCAATTTGTCCAGATTCAAAGACTTACTTGCTTCTGATAATCTGGAGACAACCGGCAAAAGAATTATAGAACCAATCAAAGCTATGATATAGCTAAAGGCCAACGACGCCATCGGGTTAACCGACTTGGGCACTTCTTTTTGTGATATGTGGTAGAATACACCGGATACAACCACCACTCCGACGAATACGTAATACATGACTACCTCCAAAATTTATCTTAAATTTATGTTTTCTTAATTATATTTATTTTTCAAAGAACATGCTTAAAATAGTATTATATCGGCGCTTTGTCAAATGTTCCACCTTGGCTAAAAAAGCCTAAGTTTAACAAAAAAGACGCCTTTGCTTGGGCGCCTCTAGTCCATAGAATATTACCAAATAACCGTTCCACTCAAAAATAAATAAAGCAGATAGAGCAAGGCGGCGTTCTCGATCATCAAGAGCGGAATGCCGATCAAAAAATACCATTTCCTGGTCTTGTGGCGGAAGGCGAACATGCCGGCATAGACGCCGACGCTGCCGAAGAGCGTTGCCATAAAGAACAGCATGCCTTCGGAAATGCGCCGCTTGCCTGTCTTGGCCGACTTGATCTTGTCTACCATCATCGCCGCGAAGGCGATCAGGTTGAGCGCCAGCAAGATGCCGGCGATGTAGTAAATATCATTTGCCACAAACTTTATTTAGAAAAATTATACAACGCGCTTATCTCTTCGGGCAATAAACTGCGGCTGTAAATACGCACATCATCCATAATTCCATTATAGAAATTGCTGGCATAACCGAGCTGACCAATATAGAGAATGCCGGCGTTGGATGTAGCTGTTTGCGTTGGGATCGTTCCGCTAAAAGTTAATGCCAAGTTAGCGCCATTAACATAGACTTTTACCCGATCAGCATTAGTAGCGCCGCTACCCTGATAAACGGCCGCCACGTGCGCCCACTGGCCGACTGACAAAACACCCAAGCCAGTATTGGCAAAAGAATTTGACACACCGTTGTCAACGTCGACATAGATGCGCCCGCCCGTATCCGCCTGCACCGTTATAACATTAGTATCGCTCGTACCTTTGCCGATCATTCCTTTCCAACCGCCAAAACTCAATGGCTTGGTCCAAAAAGCGATTGTAAATTCGGTCGCGTTATTCAAGATGTTTGAATTAGTAGCTATGGCATCATTAACGCCATCGAAGGTGTAGGCCCCTCCGCCATATTGGCCGCTGTCAGCGCCCCAAGTTGCTCCATTATTCGAGCCGCTATTGCTTTTACCGCTGCTATCAATTACCGGACTATTGCCGTCAGAAAATTTCCACCAGCCGATCAATCCGGGAGCGGTATCAAAACCGCCTTTGCTCACCGAACCAATGCCGGGCGACAAAGCGCCTGCGCCATAAGCCAAACAAAAGTTCAATGAATAATCGGTAGCATCCGAGGTGGTAGCATAAGTGTAATTGTCAGCGCCGCAACTGCCATCGTTCATCGGACTGGGATTAGTCGGCGTCTTGGCCATATATGTTTTAGTGCCATCAGCGCTAATAATAGCATTAGCAATAGAACTAGGATAAATACCGTATTCAGCATAATACAATTCAACAGCAGTGCTAATCTGCCGAATATCATTAACCCGCTTAGCATCCCTACTCTTGGCTCGAGCGTTATTCAAGGCCAGCATTGTCAAGCTGGCCAACACTCCAATAATCACAATAACAACCAACAGCTCAATTAAAGTAAATCCGGACTTAATTTTTCCGCACTTAGGCATATAAATCTTTACAATAACACAAGCGCTTAACCGACGCCTCTTGTGCAAATATTATAACATGCCGGAAAACAAAAATATAGGCGCAGTTAAAAAATAGCTGCTGCCACAACTTTTGCCACATCCTTATTAAATGCATTAGGCAAGACTTCGTCCGGTCTCGGGTCGGCTACCAGGCCGGCCAGATTTTCGGCCGCGCGAATCAGCATCTCGTCGGTAATCTGCTTGACCTCATTGTCCAAGGCCCCGCGGAAGATGCCAGGGAATGCCAGGACATTATTAATCTGATTGGGATAATCGCTGCGGCCGCTAGCCACGATAAAGGCGCCCGCCGCCAAGGCCAGCTCGGGCATAATCTCGGGCACAGGATTAGCCAAACCAAAGATAATCGGCTTGGCGCCCATCGTCTTGACCATCTCCGCCGTCAGTACGCCAGGCGCGCTAACTCCGATAAAGATATCAGCGCCTACGATCGCCTCGGCCAGAGAGCCTTTGATTTGTTCAGGATTAGTCTGGCTGGCCAACTTCTTTTTGACTTCGCTCAAGTCAGGACGGCCCGCATAGATTGCGCCCGTGCTATCACAGATGATAATATTCTTAAAACCATATTTAATCAGCAGATCCGACACCGCTGTGCCGGCCGCGCCAGCGCCATTGACAACCAAGCGCGCCGTGTCCTTGTCTAGTCCGCTCAATTTGAGAGCGTTGATCAGCGCGGCCAGAACCACCGTGGCTGTACCATGCTGATCGTCGTGCATCACCGGAATATCCAATTCGGCCTTAAGCCGTTCTTCGATTTCGAAACAGCGCGGAGCGGAAATATCTTCCAGATTGATGCCGCCGAAGACTGGGGCAATCAGCTTGACCGCTTTAATAATCTCTTCTGTGTCTTGCGTGGCCAGACAGATGGGGAAGGCGTCAACCCCGGCAAACTCCTTGAACAATAGGCACTTGCCTTCCATTACCGGGATGGCCGCCTCCGGGCCCAGGTTGCCCAAGCCCAAAATCGCGCTGCCATCGGACACTACGGCCACTGTATTCCCCTTGAGTGTCAGGTCCATCACCCTGGATTTGTCCGCTGCAATCACCCGGCAGACTTCAGCCACGCCGGGCGTATAGGCCAAAGACAAGTCATGCTTATCGGCTAATGGCACTTTGCTTTTGATTTCAAATTTGCCGCGATGAGCCTGGTGCAAGGCCAAAGACTCTTGATAGACGTCTGCCATATAAATTTTTATTAATTATCCTAACATCAGTATCTAACGAATCAACAAATAATGCAATTTTGCAATTAAAAATAACGCAATTAATTTGCTCAACATGTAAATCCCAAGCTTCTCCCGATTTACGAAAATACGCGCAAAATGTTTACATAGCATTATAAGCCGTATACTGACGAAAATTGACAAACAGCCACAATAATGCTTAAATAATTACCTTTAGAAAGTTCATTAACAATTTAAATATATTTACCAGAAGGTATAACCATGAAAAACGACTCACCGGGAGAAGCCGAGCTAAGCAAACTGTATCAAAATTACTTTCTCAATAGCTCTGACGCCATATTTATTATCGATAGAAATGAGATAATTATTACCTGTAATTCAAAAGCAATAGCCATTACGCAAGAAAACGGCGAAAATAGCTTGATTGGCAAGCTCTTTTATGAGTTGCCGTTTTTCCAAGTAGATACTGCCGGCCATATGCGAGAAATCTTCAACAAATGCCTAGAAGGCATTGTTACAAAAGCCAACTACAGGCCAATCAACTCAGGAGACACCACAATTGCGTGGGTCAGTTCAACTATGTCACCGATTTATAACGGCAATGCAATCGAATTTGTTCAAATTGTATCTCGGGATATGACATCGGAAATAAGGAGGCAGCTTGAGCTGCAAGAAAGCAAGCAACGGTTTAAGGACATCGTCCTTAGTTCATCCAATATAGCCTGGGAGATAAACTCAAACTCGGAATACACTTACTGTTCAAAACAAATAGAAGATACATTAGGGTATTCACCTAACGAGATTATTGGCATCACGCTCTATGATCTGATGCCGGAGAATGAACAGGCTCGCATCAAAGAAGTGCTAAACAACATCGCAGCAGAAAAAAAAGCCATAGTTGATTTAGAGAATTGGAATCTTCATAAGAATGGACAGCCCGTCTGTTTCTTGACTAATGGCTATCCCATACAGGACAAAAATGGCGAATTATTAGGCTACCGCGGTATCAGCAAAGATGTTACAAAAAGGAAAAAGCACGAAAGCAATCAAGAAATGTTTATCGAGATACTCAAAATCCTTAATGAAACATATTCACTAGAAGAAACTATCGACAAGATTATAAGCATTATCAAAAGGAGATTAAACATAAGCGCTGTCGGCATAAGACTTAAACAAGAACACGACTTCCCTTATTACGCCAGCAAAGGCTTTGACAATAAATTTCTCATAGCAGAAAGATCGCTCATCAGCAAAAATCAAGCTTTTTGCCACAACGAACAAGGAGAAATTAGCCTCGAATGCACTTGCGGATTAGTTGTTTCTGGCAAAACAGACAGCAATAACCAACTATTTACCAATTATGGCAGCGCATGGATCAATAATTTGCTAGATTTACTCAGCCTCTCTCCGGAACAAGACCCTAGGCACAACCCGCGCAATCGTTGTATCCACGAAGGATATTTATCGGTTGCCCTGATACCGCTCAAAATAAACAAAGAAATAATCGGACTATTGCAGCTAAACGACTTGCGAAAAAACCAGTTCACTCTTGAGTTTATTAATTTTATGGAAGGCATCAGCATCGCGATCGGAGGGTCGTTGCAACGCAAACAAATCGAAAAAGCGCTTGAAGACAGCCAGCAAAAAATGAGCAACATCCTGGAAATGATGCCGGAAGTAGTCTTCCAGATTGACAGTCTGGGCAATGCTACGCTGCTCAACAAGCAATCGTTTGAAGTCTTCGGCTACACCGAAAAAGAAATCGGCCAAGGCATGAATATCTTCAATCTGATAGTCGAAGAAGACAGAGAAAGGGGCCGAAAGAATCTAAGCGATTCCATCCAAGGAGTGCTGACCGGCAATAACACTTATCGGTTTAGAACCAAGGATGGCACAATTATCTCGGCTACCGTATACAGCCGTCTCTTAAACACAGAGCATGAGAGCCCAGTCCTTCAAGGCATTCTAATTGATGTTACAGAGCAAATTCACATGAGAGAAGACTTGGTCAAGGCCATGAACAAAGCGCAAGAAAGCGACCGACTCAAGTCAGCCTTTCTGGCAAATATCAGCCACGAAATAAGAACGCCTATGAACGGCATTCTAGGGTTTTCGAACTTGCTGCTGGACAATATAACATGTACAGAAGATCGAGAATACTTGAATATAATAAAAAACTGCGGCAACCACCTGCTAGACATCATTAACGACGTTGTCGATCTGTCTAAGATCGAGGCCGGACAAATGAATGTCAACCAAACCGTCACCTCAGTTAATGAGCAATTCGGCTTTGTCTATGACTTGTTAAAGCTTGAGGCAAAAGAAAAAAATATCGGATTTATATTCAAGAAGCCGCTTGCCGATGGAGATAATCTCGTTATCACCGACAAAGAAAAAGTACGAGCCATACTGTTAAACTTGATAAAAAATGCTATCAAGAACTGCGATGAAGGCCTAATTGAGTTTGGATGCGCAAAAAAAATTGACGCCGAAAATAAATCAGAATACCTTGAATTCTTCATCAAGGACAGCGGAATAGGCATTCCCGAAGATATGATAACGGCCATTTTTGATCGATTTATTCAAGTGGATAATTCTAGAGCAACGCAAGGAACGGGACTCGGGCTATCAATATGCCAAGCATATGTAAAGATGTTAGGAGGAGAAATATGGGTTGAAAGCGAGATTGACAAAGGGTCAACTTTTTATTTCACCATCCCATTTATCCCAAAGCCAGACACCAAAGAAGCAAAATCAAATCTTCAAGCATCAGCTTCGTCCGATTTAATAAATTCCAAATTATTAGTACTAATCGCCGAAGACGACAAAGCATCAAAAAAACTGCTAGAAAAAGCGATAAACAAGTTCATTCCGAATGCAAATATAATATTTGCATTCGATGGCAAAGAGGCTGTCGAAATCTTCCAAGCAAATCAAGATATTAACTTGATTCTAATGGATATTAAACTGCCCAAACTCGACGGCTATTCCGCCATAAGACAAATCCGATCTATCAGCCACGAGGTAATAATAATAACACAAACAGCGCACGCCTTATCAGGCGACAAAGAAAAAGCGCTGGAAGCCGGCAGTAACGACTATATCCAAAAGCCAATCGACTGGCGGATACTTGAAAGCCTGTTAAAAAAGTATTACTAAACACGAACCCCCTTCCGATGAAGGGGGTTTTAATTTACAAACAACAAACGGAAAAGCCCTCCGACTTGCGTCAGAGGGCTCGTAGATTAGAACTTTATAATTAGTTGCGCCAAGGCTAAGCCATGGCTTTTTTCCGGATTGTAGCTGTAGGCAAGACCTAAACTAATGCTTTCGCTTGCTCTGATAATAGCCCTGGGACCTATGCCCAATTCACTGCGGCCGTAGAGACCAAGCTTGAGCCAATCGGCGGCCTTGTAGTTATAGAAGCCTCTCAGCTTAAGATGCGTGCACACATCCACTTGGAAATCCAATTCATGATGCTCGGACTTATACCCGATGCCCAGATTAGCGCCAGGCGAAGGTTCGTGCTGCCACAGGCCGACCCCGAGATTAATAGTCATGAATGAGCTATAGATCAGACCGACAAAGCTGCGGCCGTTAACCGAATCCCCTTCCTGTTCTATCTCGACATGAGCGTAGATATTAACCGAGTCATGGCCCTGTTCAGGGATCTGAGTCAGGACATCCAGCTTGATGCTATTCACAGACGAAACCTTCGGCCAACTGGCATTTTCGATTTCGATCTGATTTTCAAACGAATAAGCAACGGTAGCAAATATGAGGGCGAAAAGAACGATAAAAAACTTCACGATAACTCCACAATAGATTAACAATAATTAATTTTAATTGTCTACATTATATCACAGATTACCATATTTGTCAAGCTTACGGCAAGAATAGCCTATATCTTAGCCATTTTACAACAAAAAATAGCCGGTGATCATTCACACGGCTATTAAACTTATTTCAATTCCAGAGCACCGGTCTTTTTGTACTGATTAAACAATTTCTCGTTCAAAATGACATATTTACCGGACCAGCCCTTGACTCCTACTGTGCCATTCTTATCATCGCCGACGGCGATAATATCGCTTTTGTTGATAAATTCACCCAGTGAATGATGGCCATGCAAGAAATGGAAAAGTATCTGTGTGTCATTTATCAACGACGGCGTTTCGACTATAACGTCTGTCGGCGCTCCGCCGTTGTAATTAAAACCGAACATGTAGCGCTGTTCCGTGGCGAATTCGTATGTATTTACTGACATTAGGCTGCTCCAAATTTATTGATAATATAATGAACTTTTTTGATTGTTTACAGTATAGCATACTTTGGCATTTCTGTCAATGGTTTGAGAGACTCGCCACAGGCTATATACTAAAATATCCTTTATTTTAGCCCTTTTGTATTTGGCAAACAAAGTACATAAAAAGCCCGCGGTATTGCACCTTGGGCTTTACTTGGCAAGCGATAATTCACCTATTTTGTATTGAATAATCGATTGGATTATTATCGCTTTTGATCTTTGCGCATAATAGAGATAGTGTTCCAACAATCCCGTGTTGTTTTCGCGATCTACCAACTCGGCGATAAGACCGACGATAATATCACGTAGTATGGACTGATGGCGAGGAGCGGCGGCGTAAAATTGAATCAACCAAGCCACGTCCAGATGTTTCATTAGCATTTCTCCAGTGCGTTCAATAAGAGCTGCCTGCTTAAAATCCAGACTACCCCCTACTTTTTCTGCGGCATACCAAGAAGAGAACACCGCTACCGGCGAGAATACATTATTGACGACTTTGATATTCTCAAACCAAACAGACAATAGCTCTACCTCATCCAAGTATTCACGCTCCACAATCGGCTCTATCCGACCAAACATACGGCCTCCTTTTTGTTAGTTTTTTGTACAGTGGGTCAATTAAAACACAAATATCAAAATATTACAAGCCCACACTAATAATATAAAAAGCCTCAATATTGTTAGTATCAAGGCTTCGAAATGATGATTTTCATCAAATATCTATTTATTGGCTCAATGGTAATGGTTTCTAATTATGGTAAATATGAATCCCAAAAGAATGATATATATTAAACCACGACATAATACGCTTTGTCGCAATGCGGGCATTTGGTATATGTGATATCAAAATCACAATGCGGACAAGATTCTACATCTTGGTGCAAGATAATCATCTCTTCACAGCCCAGGACAGGACACTTAATAAAATCGAATTCAGTATGGCAGGCCGGGCAAGACTTATAATCCGCAAAGATAGTGTCACCGCAATTTGGACAATCCATCTGCCGCAGACTAGCCTTACATTTAGGACATTCATCGGCATCGTCAGGATCTTCATCTATATACTCATGGCAGAATGGGCAGATATAGAGCGTAGTATCGCAATATGGGCACTCATCCAGATTTTCCGAAAAGATAATCGGCTTTTCGCAGCTCGGACAAGGCTTGAGGTCAAAGGGCATATGGCACTCCGGACATTCCGTGGCATCGGCATAAACATCCGCACGACAATGATTACCAGGACAATCGGTTATCCTTAGCGTCTTATGGCACTTGGGGCACTCCTCAACATCGTCAGGATCTTCATCAATATAACAATGGCAGCGCGGGCAGATATAGAGCGTATTTCCGCAATGCGGACACTCCTCCTGTGATTCCGAAAAGATAATCGGCTTTTCACAGCTCGGGCAAGGCTGTCGTTCAAACGTCTTCTTGCACTCAGGACAGTGCTTGGCATCTATCCAGACTTCGGCTTGGCAATTATTGCTAGGGCAATCGATATGCAGATAGGTCTTATGGCATTTGGGGCACTCTTCCAGGTCGTCGGGGTCTTCTTTTAGCAGAACTGAACAACGCGGACAAACATAGAAATACTCCTCGCATTTGCTGCAACATTCATCCGCCACTTCTTCGGCAGTCAAGCGATGATTGCAATGAGGACAATTCCGCCTTTTCTCCACAACTACCGGCTGCTGGCCGAAATTAGGTTCAACTACCATATCCGGAACCACCGGGACCTCCGGCTCGAGATGCAGGAATTGTCCGATCGTTTCCGCCTTTGTTTCTGTTGGTGCTTTCTCTTTCCATTCCCAAGGTTTATCAGGAAATATCTCGGGGTGATAATGCGTCCCGATCGTCTTGGTCAAATCAAACACCTTATCGGCAGAAAAATAGCTGCCATAGACCCAAGTCACAAAATCGATGTCATGGACCTTGAGCGCCCATTCATCCTTAAGATTATGAGCAGCATTGCTGACCAATTCAATCTTCAAGGTATTGAGATATCTCATGATAACCAGATGATGCGAACCAAGGCTCAACACCACCTTGCTTTTCTTATCAAATTCCGTCTGCCACTCATCAGGGATGACTGACGGTAGGACGATGTCCACTCCAAAATGCTCCGCCGTCATAGTCATGACCTGGCAAAGACGCTTATATTCCTGTTGCAATAACATCAAAACCTCCACATATATGCATAAATACTGATTAATTTTCAAATAATTATGGCTTTTTTAACACATTTTAATAACAATGTCAAGCCAGGTAAAAAATGAAAACCGCCGTCAAAGCCGGCGGTTTCTATCTTGCCCGCTACGCGGGCTTAGGCATCAAGGGGTAACTTAGGCATTTCGACCTGATGATGTTGCTGGTTTTCAACGTATTGTTTCACTGTCAGTTCGTCAA
>Ga0194053_10000276_pt1 | contig 39031 bp, 32 predicted proteins | sample SepL228m_MetaG_FD_161684 | JGI IMG/M metagenome (GOLD analysis project Ga0194053, IMG submission 161684) | Anoxic zone freshwater microbial communities from boreal shield lake in IISD Experimental Lakes Area, Ontario, Canada - Sep2016-L227-8m | ecosystem: Environmental > Aquatic > Freshwater >... | reverse complement strand
CCGATTCCCCGCTTCCGGCATCGCCCGTGAACAGCGGGGAGCCGTTGAACACGATGCCGATGCGCGATCCTTTTTCCTCCATCTTGGAGATCATATGCTGAAGGAACAGCAGGGAACCGTCGGATGTGCGCGGTGTGCCGGCGAAAAACCTTCCGTTGGGATTCTGCGCTTCGGCCGTCACGAACTCTTCTTCGCTTTTCCAGGATACGCCGAAGGGCGGATTGGTGATCATGTAGTCGAACTTCTCGCCCGTGAACCCGTCTTCGCCCAGGGAGGAGCCGAGCCTGATGTGGTCGGGGTTCTCGCCCGAGATGAGCAGGTCGGATTTGCAAATGGAATAGGTCTGCGGATTGAGTTCCTGCCCGTATATCTTGATTTCTATCTGCGGATTGATATTCTCGAGCACCCAGTCCTTGCCGATGGTGAGCATACCGCCGGTGCCGCAGCAGGGATCGAACACAGAACGGATCTTGCCTTTTCCCTGCAGGTCTTCCCTGTCGCCCGAAAACACCAGGGAGACGAGCAGCCTCACGATGTCGCGGGGAGTGTAATGCTCCCCGCTGGTCTCGTTGCTCATTTCGGAGAACTTCCGCAGAAGCTCCTCGAAGATCTGCCCCATGGCATGGTTATCCACCACATCGGGATGCAGGTCCACCGAACTGAACTTCTCCACCAGCAGGAACAGGCGGTTGTTCTTATGCAGCTTCTCCACCGGCTTATCCAGCTGGAAATTCTCAATAATATCGTAAACGTTCTTCGAAAACCCGTTGATGTAGAGACGGTAATTTAAATAGGTATTCTTCGGATCCTGCTTCAGCCGCGAAAGATCATACTTCGACGTATTGTAGAATTCAGCCTTTATGCGACTGCGGATGACCGGAGACGGATCCTCCACCTTCGTCTTATACTCCTCGTAAAGGTTATAGATCTCATCCTTCCTCGGCTCGATCACACAATCCAATCGGCGCAGGATCACAAACGGCAAAATCACATCCCCATACTCATGCGGCTTGAACAAGCCCCTCAGCACATCATCAGCAACGTTCCAAATAAGAGCCGAAAGCGTTTGGAAGTTAGACATTTCAGATTTTTAGATGTTTGGTGTTATGGAGTTGTAAATTTATACATATCGGTTTAAATATCAAAATTTCTTAGATAATTTGCTGATGACTTGCTTTAACCCGACAGCGGGGGATTGGTAGAATGTCATCCGCAGACATTAATCCCGTCAACCTGCCTAAATCCTCGCGACATTTTGTCGCGAAAAATGTCGCGCGGATCATCACTATTCTTTTATAATTGGATCTTCTTCCAGGTCAAGTACCATTGAACATATTTCGATTTCAAACCATTCAGAAAACATTTTATACGTTCTATTCTGAGGCCATGCATCTTCATCGGTGTACCAGTCATTCAGTTCATTATCGAAGATCAATTCGAAATGTTTTTTAACCCATTTCAGAACATCCTCATTGCTTTCCATCTCCCGCACCAGGTAGATATTGTTTTCATCGTTTTGAGTGATCGGTTCTTCCTCTGGCATCACCTGATTCAGCCAATCGAAATATGGCTTCTTTGGCCTGACAATGATCGCATTACGATCGATTGATTCATGAAATTCCGGGATTGGGTTCATATTCTTTTTTTGGTTTGTATATCATCTGCCTGGACTTTAACAGCCTAAGGGAATTTATCATTTTGTTGACATCAACAAAATGATCCAGGGTATTCTAATTCGGAATACCGATCGTAAAGACATTTCTATTTTTTCTTGGATTTTTTCACTGATTTAAGTAATTTCTTTTCTTCACTTTCCAGCCGCCGTTTTACTTTATTTACATCTTCCACTGGTGGTAAGCTTTCAGGTTTTACCCCTCGCTCGAGCAGCATTTTTCTAACTGCCTGATTATTTTCAATGTGTTCCCTGGAAATAGATGTCTCTCCCTGGAGATCTTTCTCGGTGACATTATGGCTGGTCAACTCTGTGGCAAAATCCTTAGCTTTAATTGTGAGGGTAGGCAGGAAATCAGCCAATGGTCTCGTTTCAGGAATCATTAGTTTCTTCTTCATGTCGGAAGTTGTAAATCCACCAAATAAAGCCCTGTCTCCCTGGGATCGGATGATGGCAAACCCTTTTTCATCAACGCCTCTTTCATAAATCAATCCTGAAAGTCTCTTTTCGGTTTTAGAAAGCTTCTCCCTGGCAATGACTCTTGCAATATCAAGAAGTCGTTGTTCAATTATCTCCTGTTTTCTTGTCTGTACCGCAAAATATGTCTGGGCGAAGGCAATTTCATTTTTATTCGGATCACCATTCTGCGCAACCAGATAACAGGCATACCGTGTAAGAGCTACATCATCTATCATACGTTGAGCGCCTTTCCCGAGATCGATCATTTTGTTGACGTCAACAAAATGATCGGCGGTTTTCTCTTCCAATTTTTCACAAGCGATTTTAGCCTTATCAATCACTTTCAGAAAATTCCGCCACTCAGTATATCCTAAAATTTCCTGCAATTCACGGCCGCTCCAGCACTCAATTCCCTCATATATGTAACAAGCTTCCTCGAATTTCTCAAATAATTCCCGAATAACCTCTTTTTTCATAGTTTTAGTATTTTCTACGGTTAGTCTACACAGTGGGTCTAATTTGGCTCATAATCTTAATAAATTATTACCGGATCCTTTCTGTCTTCAACAAGCATTAGTTCTTCGCTGGAGAAAGCGTCAAATCCAAAATAATCTTTATGCAGGAAGGTGTTCACGTCCAGTGCCAGTTTAAAAGCGAATTTTTTATTGGGGTCGAGTGCATATTCATTTGGAATGGTAATATAAATACCATAATTAACCCCATGCTGGATAATCATTTTAATAGATGGGCCTATCTTTTTCCCATCTTTTCTTTCAATTAGCAGCTGCCCTTCAGAATACATTTTATAAGCTAACCTCATATGATTTCTCAAGAGGCAAATGCTTTTACCATTAAAGGAAAGAGGAAATCTGGCTGACTCATCATTGCCATAATAAAAAAGAATATAGATCATGGAAAATTTTGAAGTGTCGTTGTCGGGCTTCTGGAATATTTTATATTTAATGGACTTTTTATATGTCGTATCATAGATATCAGTATACCCATTTGAATAAACGATTTTTATGACTTCACTTTTAGGAATCTCAAAGGTTGGCCCTTTAGGAATCTCATACTTTTTAAACTTAATAATATCAATACCAACTTCAAGGATCTTAGCTCGTTGGATAGTAGAATCCTTTTTCATGAAAATCAAATCTTGCGACTTAATAACCAGGTTAAACACAAGAACAAAAACAAGAAATAAACTGATCTTAAGAGTCATAAGATGTCGGAATCAAGCAAACGGGTGTAATGTTTCAATTTGCGCGGACTGACATCCGCCAGCAAATACAAATGAACTAGTTCTTTCATGAAAGTAATCGCTTCCGGCATCGCCCGTGAACAGCGGGGAGCCGTTGAACACGATGCCGATGCGCGATCCTTTTTCCTCCATCTTGGAGATCATATGCTGAAGGAACAGCAGGGAACCGTCGGATGTGCGTGGTGTGCCGGCGAAAAACCTTCCGTTGGGATTCTGCGCTTCGGCCGTCACGAACTCTTCTTCGCTTTTCCAGGATACGCCGAAGGGCGGATTGGTGATCATGATGGAGATAAGGATGGTGAGCATACCGCCGGTGCCGCAGCAGGGATCAAACACCGAGCGGATCTTGCCCTTGCCCTGCAGGTCTTCCCTGTCGCCCGAAAACACCAGGGAAACGAGCAACTTCTCGACCAGCAGGAACAGGCGGTTGTTCTTAAGCAGCTTCTCCACCGGCTTATCCAGCTGGAAATTCTCGATGATATCGTAAACGTTCTTCGAAAACCCGTTGATATATAGACGGTAATTTAAATAGGTATTCTTCGGATCCTGCTTCAGCCGCGAAAGATCATACTTCGACGTATTGTAAAATTCAGCCTGTATACGATTGCGGATCACCGGCGACGGATCCTCCACCTTCGTCTTATACTCCTCGTTAAGGTTATAGATCTCATCCTTCCTCGGCTCAATCACACAATCCAGCCTCCTCAAAATCACAAACGGCAGGATTACATCACCATACTCGTGCGGCTTGAACAAACCCCTCAGCACATCATCAGCAACATTCCAAATAAGAGCCGAAAGCGTTTGGAAGTTAGACATAGTCAGGTTTTTAGATGTTTGGTGTTATGGAGTTGTAAATTTATACATATCGGTTTTAATATCCAAGGTTTTTAGATAATTTGTTTATGACTTGCTATAACCAGGCCGCCGGGTAGAGGAGGAATGTCATCCGCAGTTAAATAAATGACAGAATTGTGTATCACTTTTACAGCTTTCCCGGATTAAGTATCACGGACTTGAAAAAATACTTCACATCGATTGATGAACTGGCATTAATTGAGGTAACTTTGCAGGAACAGAGAGGATTTGAGTTATGACTACTATTGAGCTAAAAAAAAGCATAATACTGAGAATAGCCGAGATAGAGGATTCTGAATTTCTCAAAGCCATTAAAACCATCATTGATTCCAATCAATCCGACGCAGTTTTCAAGGTCTCCGAGCCGATGAAAAAAGACATTGAAACTGGCAGGAAGCAAATCAGAGAAGGGAAGTATACCACCCGGGAGGATCTTGAGAAGGAAATCAATGCATGGCTAAAAGAAAGAAAGTAATATGGTCCGATAAAGCCAGGCAGGACCTGCTGGAGATCCTTGATTTCTATAACCATAGGAACGGGAATATCAGATATTCCTCCATGCTCTTTAAAAAGATTCTCAAAGACATTTCCCTGCTTTCAGCCCATGCTTTTCTTGGAAAACAAACAGATCATGAGGACATCAGGGTGTTGATTATTTGGGAATACCTGATTTTCTACGAGACCAATCCAGATACAATATTCATCACGAATGTTTGGGATTCAAGAAGAAAACCTGAAAAATCATACTGATATCACTCGTAATTGGGTGAATTCTTTTTTATTTGAGAACTTCCGCAGAAGCTCCTCGAAGATCTGCCCCATGGCATGATTATCCACCACATCGGGATGCAGGTCCACCGAGCTGAACTTCTCGACAAGCAGAAACGTGATTTCATCCGCCAACAAAATAAGCAAAGTAGTGTATCACTTTCGGTGGGTTGGCTGATTAAGTCATAATTGAATTTAACTATTGATTTACTGCAATGAAACCTGTTTTATCAGAACATTCCTATACAGAAGTACTGGCAGAGCTGAAAAAGAAAATATTGTCTTCCAGACACAATGCACTTATTACGGTAAACCAGCATTTGCTTTCGGTCTACTGGGAAATCGGAAATACTATCCTGCATCATCAATTCGAAGAGGGATGGGGAACCAAAGTTATAGACCGGATTTCGGCTGACCTGAGGAAAGAATTCCCCGAAATGAAAGGATTTTCGGTCAGAAACATAAAATACATGCGTGCCTCTGCCAAAGAAGCTTCTAAAACAAATGCCGACGAAGGAAGAGTTAGAAGAACAGTTTCAGTCTATACCCAAGATTCTGTAGCTATTTTAGGTTAAGACAGCAAAAAAGAATTGGTGGTGCAAAGGGTGGAAAATGGCAGATCGTCGCTAGACGGGAGCACTTAGGGTTAACGCCGCTCCCTCATCCGCAGTCAATAATAAATAGATGTTATTTATCTTTACATTGAAAATGTTCATATAGTTTACAACTGCAAAGTGGATTACTCATATGAAAAAATATGCTGTCTTTTTGTTCGCTGTTTTTGCCATGGGAAGGATCATGGCCCAGGATCCCGCTGATCTGTTACTGAAATCCCGAGCCAAATGCCTTGAACTGAACAAGGTGTATTATGAGATGACCGAATGGTTCAAGCCGATGACCGACAGGGATACGGGTATTACTACCAGCATATGCTGGATGAAAAAAGTAAAGGATGATAAGGTCTTCGGATGTTTCTTCCATTATCAGTTCAGCGTCAATGGCCAGGGAACCGGTGACGGAATCTATACGGGTGAAGAACTGCTTTCAAGCTTTCCACCGGACAGTTCGGCCCAGCTTATTCCTGTCAAACAGTACCCCGATGAGGTTAAGAGCAGGGCGCATAATCATATATTCAGGATGTACAAGCCATTCAGGGACAAGGCCTGTTTTCCTTGTTTAAACGATGACGGATCCCTGAAGAAGGAATACGGCATTCAACTGCTGCCAGATGAGAATGTGGGAAGTTTACCCTGCTATCATATCTCGATCATACAGGATCCGAAGACATTTGACAATGGTTTCATGGTCCTCCTGAAAAATGAATACGAATACTGGATCAGCAAGGAAAGCCTGCTGCCGGTGAAATACAATTTTTACCTCAGGGGAATCCTTAACCGTGATACTGCCGACCAGTTTTTCAGCTATGCGCTAAAAAATATACGGATCAACGACAGGGAAGTGGATAAACAAATAATGCTGACAAGCCTCCCCTCATATTTCAGGATAAAGACCTATGAACCCGAGAAAACTGTTCCTCTTCTTGCAAAAGGTACAGCAGCCCCTGACTGGAAACTGGTTTCCCTCAAAGGGGATACGGTTTCCCTGAAGCAGCTGAGGGGCAAGGTGGTGCTGCTTGATTTCTTTTATAAATCCTGCTATCCATGCCGCCTGGCAATCCCTCATCTGCAGGAAATCCATAAAAAATACAGTGAACAGGATGTGGTAGTCATCGGCATCGATGCAGTGGATAAGAAACCTGATGACCTGAAAGCGATCCTGGATAAAGACGGTGCGAACTACACCGTGCTTTTGGCTGATAAGGATCTTCCAAAGAAATACCAGGTGAGCGGCTATCCCACGATCTATATCATTGATGGTGAGGGAAAGGTGTTTTTTGCTGTTTCAGGTTTCGGTGAATCGCTTGCAAAAATCTTTGAACAGGAAATCAATTCGGCTTTAGGAGGTGAAAAATGATTGCCTAAGGATGAACGAAGGAAAATACGCTGGAGAATAACCAGGACAAAACCGCAGCCTGGATCGAGTTTTCAAGTCATACCGGAGTCTTTTGTTTTTCTCATCCGCAGTCATAAAAATTAATACCTTTGATTCAGATACGATCCTGCTCTATGTCCTGAGAAAGCTCTGTCCAACATCTGATGCTATGAAAAAATCGTTCCTGATCTTCGCCGTTCTGTGTGCCTGCGGGCTGAACGCCTTCGCCCAGTTCACTTTCATTCATCTTTCCGATATGCATGTTTCCAGTATTCCTTTCGAAGAAAGCGATACAAATGCACAGTATTTCCACTGCTATATAGAGGAATTTGCAAACCTGGCTCCCAAGCCTGCCTTTGTTGCGGTTAGCGGTGATGTCTCAAATGTGGGCAACCTTTCGCCCGACGGCATGTATCCTGTAATCACCCAGTACCTGTTCCCGCCAACACAGACCAATCCGGGCATTGGCGATTATTTTATCGATTCTGCAAAGACCATCCCCATTTATTTCGTCCCCGGAAATCATGAGTACTGGGTCGCCCTGGTAAACCCGCCTGTATCCAATGACACGCTCACGTATTACAAAAAATTCCTGATCCCGGATGAGGATTATGCCATCAACAATGATATTGCAGTCATCGTTTTTCTTCGCTCGGGATCCGATTCCACGATTACCGCCAGCAATAAGAAAGGAAGGGGGCTTTCAAATGAACAGATCGCTTACCTCAGGGATGTTTTACGGAGACACAAGGATAAACGCAAAATCATCGTAATGCATCATCCTGCCGTCAATGCGGTGGGAACGAACTCCGACGGGACTCCGTTTACAGGTGTGATCAACAGTCCCGAGGACTGCTCCATCGCGAGCAACAGGACCACTTTCCTGAACATCTGCGATTCAAATCATGTGGATGTGGTTCTTGACGGGCACGAACATCAGAATGTGGTCGCCAACAGGGCAGGACAGGTGATCAGCGAAAATGGTATCGACAGCACGCGTTATGTACAGACTGCTGCGGGATTTAACCGTTCCTACCGCATTATTACCGTTGATGCTTCGCATGTCACGGTTAGCCCTCCCTTGAGAAGCTGCCTGGGCACAGGGGTGAATGAGATCAACGATCCCACCGGCATTTCTGTTTTCCCGAATCCTGCCAAGGATAATATCACGATAGTTTGCAAAAGACCGACCCTTATTGAAATCCTGGATATCGAAGGGCAGGTTATAAGAAGTTTGACTACGGATGAAATTCACGAGGTGGTGAACGTTTCCGGTTTACAAGGCGGCATCTATATCATCAGGGCATATACCGGCAGCGGAATTGTAATCAGGAAACTGGTAAAGCAATAAGCGGTTCGGTGGTCAGCCGAACGGGATACAGCAATCCGCAGTCAATTAAAATAAAACCCATAAATCAGGAATGAGCCGGGCCTGATGTGGTCGGGGTTCGCGCCTGGGCACACTTAGTCCTTAACGCAGCGGACCGCCCATGCGTAACTCTTTTCGTAATTGTACCGGCTCACCTCTTCAGTATTATAAATGATGTCGCGGTCAAATGCGCTTCCGGGATTTTGCTCTGACGACGACCAGAAATAGGCATAATTGGTAAGATTGTAGAAATTGCCGTTAAGGTCTGTATTACCGGCCCCAAGTGCAGTAAAGCCGCTTGAGTTGGTGCCGCCGGTATTGGGTGCAGCCCAATGCGCCGATCCTGCTTCTTTCAGTTTTCCTCCGGCTACGGCATCTCCTCCCAAGAATGCTGTTAAGGTCGTAAATTCTCCATCAGTGGGCACATGCCAGCCCGATGGACAAATCCCCTGCACTCCGGGTGTTGCTGATCCCTGCATCACTTCATCCCATTGATAAAGCCCGCCGTACTGATCACAATTTGATTCGAGGTTGTCAAAACAGTATTTTTCAATAACCCCATTGTTTGTCTGGCCCTGGCTTCCATCAATGCGTATACCTATATTCAAATTCTCCTTTGTCCAGCATTGCGTCCCAATCTGAACTGTATTATAGGTTTTTCCATCACGGGTATCGGTAACGGGATTTCCGCAGGCAAATGCACCGGGTAATACCGGTCCGGTATAAGCCGGAGCCTTAACCTCAATCCCCTGGAGTGTTCCTGTAAGAGCTACAGGAATAACTGCAAACCGGATGTATTTATTCAAATCGACCGGTTGCAGAGCATATGTGACTGCTGAAGCGCCTGAAATTACTGATTCATTTGTTCCTGTAGCATCGTCGGCCCTGTACCATTTATAAGCTGAAGTCCCTTGCAGATCACCTTCTGCATCAGAATAGGTATAAGAGCCTGTGAGTGACTGGCCCACCTGGGTATTCCCGCTCTGTGCAACATTACCGGCAACAGGCGCAGCATTATACACTCCCGAAAAAGGAATGATCACATCAGCCTCGGGGAAACAACTGCCTAAAGCGAAATCAACAACGCCATTGGTTCCATGGGGGATAAGCTGTGCATCGCTGAATGCCCAGGTATAGAAATAAACATAGTTAAAACCAGCGCCCTGGCGAACGTTTACATAGAGTTTGAGCTCGAAGGTGTCGGCAATACCTTTTCTGTCGGCATAAAGGACTTTAAGTGGCTGTCCTTCCCCTTTCCAGGCTTCGTTATTGAAAGAATTCATCAGAATATGATTCCTGTAAACATCAATCCTGAAGATAGCCGGCAGGTCAGGCTGTATCCCGTTGGACTGCCCCAGGTAGGGCGAACCGGGTATTGAATAATCGGCAATGCTTTGAATACAAATATCACCGAAAAATGGCTGTTCACGAAGGGTGACCTCTTCAACCTGGAAGAAGATAAAGCCGAAATCGGTATAATTACCGGGCTGGTAGCACAGGGCTTCAATCGGGATCTGTGTCTTTTCAAATGCAACCACGTTGAATGCAATATTCAATGGAGATGCTACATAGGGGGCATAGGTTGAACCCGAATGCGGTGCTGCCGCAAGCATGACATCATCGGTGGAATCATTTGGAGTCTGCTGATCGCTCCAGATCGTAAATTCCTGCAACGTATGAACACCCGTACTCAATTGTATGGTATTTGTATGCGGACTTCCGCCTATGTAAAAGACACCGATTGCATATATTTTTCCGTCAATGGTGGCCTTGACATAATTTTCAGTTTGAGAGAAACAGTCAGTACTGGCCGTCGATTTCAGCCCGCCCGTTTTACCGGGAGCAATAGAGAAGTTTACCCCCTGTGTAGCCTGTGACTGCTCATTGAGCTCCTTCTTGTTGCAGCTTGTGATGAAAAACAATACTGCCAGGGCCATAAAAATTGAGCAAAAATTTTTCATAATGAACTCCTTTCGGTGGACTTAACTAAATATCTTTCTTGATTACTATTTTAGGCAACTTAACAAATATATGACTGAGAACATGGTTTTATCAATCTCAAATACGTATCTGTTGCCAGTAAACAAGTAAATGTGGATAAGGTGAAACCATCTGTGAGATGATTAATAAACGTCCCTCATCCGCAGTCAAAAAAAATGAAATTTTTGCTGGATATATGAGAATTCAATATATTGGGTGTTTGATTTTTGACGGGAATTTAATCAGAACAACCCTGGCTTATTCCTGAATTTGATTACAACCAAAAACTCAGAATATGGAAAATCTTATCTCCTGCTGCGGCCTGAATTGCGCTTCCTGCGATGCGAGGATCGCCACGCTTGCAAATGACGATGAACTGAGGCGGCAAACTGCCGAAAAATGGAAGGTGATGTACAATTCACCGGATATCACCCCCGAAATGATCAACTGCACGGGCTGCAGGAAAGAGGGTGCGAAGATCGGCCACTGGGCCGTATGCGGCATGAGGACATGCGCTTCGTCGAAGGGTTTCAACACCTGCGGACAATGTAATGCCCTCCTCAGTTGCGATACCATCAAGCCGGTGCTTCAGTTTGCCCCGGATGCTGTGGACAACCTTAAGTCGGTGAACTGATGTTCCCTGGGAGTCCGGCGCAGGTAATCCGGAGCGGCTAACAACCTCAGGATCAGAACCCTCTCCCTGTCCCTCTTTTTACTCGGGCTTCGCCCAGAAAACAACGGGATTGTTGGTTTTGTAATTGATGAAGGTGATCCCTGATTTTTTGGATGTTTGTTCAGCCTTGCGCGGGGACTGGTTGTAAGCATCCAGGGGAAGGAGTTCGACGTACGACAGCTTCTTGCCTGTTACCGGTGTTTCGGAATCGTATTCGCTGGAGAACAGGCATTCTATCCTGTACAGGTTTTTCGCCATGTAGTTGTAGAGGTAATTTTCTTTGGTAATTGTTGATTGCCTGTTCCAGTTGGCATCGGGGTTCAGGATCACAGGTTTGCCGCTGATGATCCGCTCCCGCACTTCCTCAATGCTTAACAGTTCCCCTTTTTCATTCATCACATAGGCGTCGTTGGTGGGATCTATCCATATCCATTTGCCCGGGTCCTTGACGAAAACCATGTTGATCACATGGCAATCGGTGAATACCGAGTCTTTGGGCATGCAGGTCACGAAACGCGATTTGATCCCGAGGGCAAGGTAACATTCATTGAGCACTGTTGCGAGACCCCTGCAGTTGAGGCCCCTGTGATCGGTTTTGCAGACTTTGATCATGCTCATGGCATTATTCACCGGGGGATTGCCGTGGTTGCCGTCATGCGGGATGAGGTAATGTATCCAGTGAAGTAGGTTAATGATCTTCGAGACTTCATTTCCGGTCCCGGCAATGGAATCGAGTTTAAAGCCGGTCCTAAGTGCGGTGAGGTTGGAGTCGCCGGCCGGCTGGTATGTGAACTTCGGGATATCGGGCTTCTCGCTGGTATTGTATTTCGCAGCGTGTTTGAGGATGTCGAGATACGAAGGCTGGTACATGATCCTGGTCCAGGCCGAATCCCTGCCATTCAGCAGGATGATGAAATCGCAGGGATGGCCTGCCTTTACTTTGAACGTGATGGAGTCGCAATCGGTATAAAACGTGACTTTCTTATCCTTGTTCTGGGTGGTGTACACATCGGGCTTTAATGAGGGAGTGATTGTCCAGTCTTTCTTTTTCAGTTCATTCCCGTCCCTGATATCAACAGTTGAAGATGATGCCTTGATCACAGGCATAGGGTTCTGTGCTCCAACGAACATAGCAGGGAATAACACCATTGAGGTAAGAATGATCGCGGTAAATTTCATAAAGCAGGGTTTTGTTTGTTTACGGATATCATTTATGGCAAGCCCGTCTTCATCCCGGCTTGGCGGAATAGCATACAATGGACGTATGCCGGGCGGAAATGTTACAGATCCGTTATTTGCTCAAATCCGTCTGGTCGCACGATGCGGGTACTTTGGATTATCGCCGCTCCCTCATCAGCCGTCAATTAAACATATGATGATACCTACCTGTTCTGATCGACCAGCATGGCGCAGGTTACTTTTGTAACCTCCCTGCAATAAGGGAAATTACAGTTCCCGACCACATCGGTCAGCTGGTGATAATAGGGCGTACTGGCGGAACTGATGAAGAATATGGCTTTATAACCCTTGAGATAAAAGTTATAACTGTCGCCTTCTTTGTTGGCTGTGCTGTCGTGGGCCTTGCCCAGGTCGGTATACATGGAAACGTAATTCTCGGCCGAGACTCTCAGATCACCTGAATTTGCATAATCCATGAGGTTTACTTTCCAGTCGCCCTGGTTCGGGTGGTTTTCGTAGGATATCATATCGTTATTGAGCATCCACTTGATCTTTTTATTTCCCAGGGAGGCTTTGGTGGCATAATTCTGGCTCCCGTCCATATTCAGCTCTTCTGCTCCGAAAGCGATGAGCACAATGCTTGATTTGGGCGTAAAGCTCCGCTTCGTGATCACCCGGCCCATTTCAAGCAATGAAGCCACACCGCTCGCGTCATCATCGGCGCCCGGACTGCCCAGCCAGGGATTGCCCGGGGGATTGAGTATGGCGTCATAATGTGCGCCTATAATGTACAGGCTGTCGGGATACTGGCTGCCTGTGACGGTGGCTATGACGTTGTACTGCCAGGTATTGTAAGTTGAGTCTTTATAATAATTCGTCACGTAAAACGAATCAAGGACTGTATTGTTAAGGCCCAGGCGGATGAATTTGTTTTTGATGGAAACTGCTATACTACGCCGGTTTGCGCTTAGCATAAACCTTGGCTGCATGTTCTGAAGCCATAAGACGTATGCGCCAAGGGTGTCGGCATTGATGTCACTGATAAAGGCTGTGACGAAGGCATTGGCCCCTGGTTTTGTGGAAGTGAAAGGGGTAACGGTATCATCTTTCTTGGAACAACTCAAAGCAAGCATTACCAGGCTGATAATGAATACGTTTTTGAGGGAAATCAATCTTGGCTTTTTCATATCTCAAAATATTTATTTGCGGATGACGATTTGGCGGTGAACAATACCTGAAGGGGTTATGACATGAAGGATATAGATCCCCCCGCTGAGACAGCCGACCTGCAACTGGCAGCCGGATTGGAGTTCAGGGAAGGTATTGTTCATGACCTCCCTGCCGTCGATACTGAGCAGTTTATAACCCGAAATGACCTGCCGGCGATCTGCTGCTTCAACGCGGATATAATCAGAAACCGGATTGGGATAGATACTCAGCTCATCAGCCGTCAGCTTTTCTATTCCCAGGGGATTCCTGCTGACCCTTATCCTTGCCTGGTAAGTGCCTGTTTCACCGGTAAATTTCGGGGAAATGTAAAACAGTATTTTGCCCCCGTCATTCATAACGATGTTGAGCGGAATGGTGTCGTCAAAAATGCCTGACCAGTTCGTGCCGTCGGTGGAATACGACCATAGCCCGTCAAGGGTATAGGTTTGGGATGTATCGCTTTCCGAATCTATAAGTTTGCCTGTGACCAGGTAGGTGTATCCTGAAGGGAGGGACAGGGAATAGAAATCATAATCCAGGCCGTTATGGCAATTTGCACCCACCGTACTGATGATTGCAGGATTTGTGCTGAAACTGACCGGTAGGGCGGCGGCTGTTGCAACTGTGTTATCCGGTTCATACTGGTCGGCAACCAGGGGGACTGCCCTCACTTCCACCTCCACCGGGTTGGCATAATCGGTGGATCCTATGAGCTGCCAGTCGGTCGTTCCTGCAGGCTGGTACCAGAGTGCAATAAGATACGTGCCCGGCTGGGCATTGATACTGGTGGCGCTGAATGTTAGTCCGCTGGTATGTGCATTGGCTGCAAGGGTGAAATTCGGCTTCTCCCCTATGAAATTTATATATTCCCCGTCAATATCATAGAGTGAAAGGTCCAGGGTGCCGTTAAAGCCTGTTGTCCCGTTGTTGACAATGTCGAGCGCCACCGTCACGGGGCTTCCCTGCACTATGACCGTCCCGGGACTGATGTTCATTGGCGCATACATCTCTATATCGTTGGGGTTGATGACTTCCACCTGCCTGTAACTCAAATAGGCACCGGTATCAGCCACGTCTTTCCAGTTTGTATCCCCTGCGCTGTACATCATCCCGATGTAATAAGTTCCTGGAAGCATGGCCGAAACACCGTTGTTGGTGAAGCTGATCCCCGCAGGAAGATGTGCGCCGGGTTCAATGGTGACACCCTTTACGACCTGCACGAAATCGATAAAGACATCATTGGTATCAAAGATCCCTGCACTGATATCACCGTTAAAAGTCACCTGCCCGTTATTGATGATGTCGGTATGGAACGATAAGGAATCCTCGTAATACAACGTATCGGACTGACAGGTAATGGGTGCGTTCATGGCCAGTTTAAAATACCTGCTGCCCCCTCCGCTGGCGCTGGGAGGATGTATCCCGATAACAGCCTGGTGCCCGTCGTTAAATGCGCCTGTGCCGCCTCCGGTTCCTGTTCCCCCGGGATTCAGGGCGTCAATCTGGAAGTATCCGTCATAACTTCCCGACCACCCCCAGTTAAAATGGAAGTAATCGCTGTCATTATAGCCGTCACAAACAAAGCAATGCCCTCCCCCGGTTCCATACCCGGCATAAATGATAGGCCTGCTGGCATTGAGCTCGGTTTTTAATAAAGCAATCCATTGAGTGCTGGTATAGTTTGCCCTTGCCAAACCCTGGAGGGTGCTTGCATACCCGAAATAGGTTTTAAGGGCATATTCGGTACAATTGGTGACCGGGCTGCCCGATGAAATAACATAAGCTCCGCTCCCGCCCTGGGAAGCTACATTATAATCCATGTCGACGCTTACACCGCAATGATACATGAGCGTTGCCACGGCGATGTTTGCAGAAGTAACGGTATTAGGCATGGACGCCCAGTTATAGGACGTTCCGGCGAAATTTGCAGAAAGCGTGCCATAACGGGCGGTGTTGTATGAATGGTTGCTGATACCACTCGGGGGGAAGTTGAAGAATTTCATGACCATCGCCATAGCAGTTGCAACACATCCGGTAACCGTGCGGTCGTTCGCTGTATTATCAAAAGGGCATAGCGCATTGTAATATGGGCTCTGATCCCAAAGTGTCGCTATCAGGGGGTTTACACCCTGGCCGCTCTTTAGCGAATAGTCGGCCACAGGGCCATTGGCAAGCGACATCCAATCCGATTGAATTTCGGGGGTGGCGCTCATATGTGTGCTGATGGCATAACTGATCTGGTCTTCATACCCTTTGAGCCAGGCTGCGACGTTGGGCGGAATGTTCTTCGGATTGAATCCGGTTTCGGAGGAATACCCCAGTACAGGGGTCACGATATCATCTCCCGAAATAATAATGAACCCGCCTGAAGGATCAATGTTAAACACATAATATAATGGAACTGAAGCGCCTTTGAGCATGGAATTGCCCGGTGACAGGCAGGAATAACCCAGGCTTAAGACGGCAGGACTGCCCTGAAGGGCCTGGAAGGAATGTGATGTAAGGTAGTTTACCGCCACATTTTTTGCATGATTTTCATCCACCAATTTCCCAAACGCATGGCTTAGAAAGGTCAAAGCCATGAAGAGTGACAGTATCAGTTTCTTCATAACATCTCATTTTTGATACTAAAATATATAATTTCCAAAAAGAAAGCGTTTGTAACTTCTGAATATCAGCAATTTATTTCCCCTTTGAAGGCAGGTTGATATTTCTGAATTTCTTGCCGACATAAAAAACACAATGGATGACCGAACATGCTCAGTGATACAAATTTAAATTATAAAAAGCTAATTTCAAAACCAAAAACAGTTCAACATTGAGATCGGCATAAAATTATTATTTCCGGAATATTTATATTTGTGATAATAGAAATATTCTAATTTTTTATCCCATGAACTGGATAATATTTTCTTTGAAATCAGTTCTGATTGCGTTTTTCGTGATCACTTCAATGGCCCTCTCAGCCCAGGAAACAAATGAAGAACTGGCCAAAATCGCCCAGAACCCGCTGGGGAATCTCCTGAGCTTCCCTTTTCAGAATAATACCAGTTTTAATTATGGCCCTTATGACAGGGTCCAGGATATCCTCAACATTCAACCTATTATCCCATTCTTCAACGGAAGGCTCATAACCCGCACGATCATTCCCCTGCAATGGCCACTGGGTCTTCGGGGTACTGGCAAACAACCTCTGGTCGTTTGCAGGCAACGGCGACAGGACCGATGTAAACCAGATGCTGATCCAGTATTTTATCAATTACAACATTGTAAAAGGGCTTTATATCACCATGGCCCCGATCATTACGGCTAACTGGGAAGCCCCGGCCGGGCAGCAATGGCTTGTACCTTTCGGACTGGGTGTGGGCAAAGTGTTCAAGATCGGGGGGGGGAATTGCCGTTAAACATGCAGCTGGCAGGTTTCTATAATGCCATCCGTCCCGATTATGCTCCTGACTGGACCCTCAGGGTACAGGCCCAGGTCATGCTTCCGACCTACGTTTTCAAAAAAAAAAAATAGCAGGACTCTCAGTTTTTTACCCAGTGGAATACATCCCTGATAAGGCACCAGCGGTGGTCCTTTCTTAGGTTTGAAAACTTCGCCAATCACTGATCTTGCGGGTGAACTGAACTAAAAAGTCAAGATTCTATTGCTTCTCCGGCACTCCTTTCCTTCCACCTGTCGGCGGACTGGCATTCACTCCCCCCTGGGGGATATGCTCGAGCCAGCAATAACCGTTGGTGAGCTGCTGACCTTTATACGTTCCGCCACAGGTTCCCCAATGCTCATATAAGGGAGGATCCCATCCCCACATGCTGAAGTTGACCTCCAGAACGCCTTCGGGTGTTGTGGCTTTGATGGTGAATGATTTGTTGGCTTCGATGGGGGTGACTTCAAAATCGGAGGGGATAATGTACTTTCCATTTATGAACAACCCGGCGTCCTTGTATTTTCCTGTCATCACAAAGATCCCTTCGGCCTGGTCGGTGGTGAACGGCACCCACCATTCATTGCCATATTTCAAAAGAGCTGTCCTATAATCGGCTCCCTTTGCACCTCCGCAGAAGAGATTCTCCTGCTCTCCAAACCCTTTGGCCGTAACCTTTTTACCACTCACGGTGATTTCTGCTTCGGCTTTGCCTGTTTCTTCAAACCCTGTATTGGGAGAATTGGGGAGAATGAGAGCATAGTCGATGTTCTTGTTGTACCAGAAGGAATAACCGTTGTTCATCTCCGACTCGAGTTCCATGTCTTTATCCTTGTATTTGAGCATGATCTTCCCCTCGGCAAGTGTGTAAGTCAGTGACTGCCCGTTTTCCTCAACAGTCCATATGATCTTGTCCTTTTCGGTCTTGAGTTTTGGCAGTGCGATGAACTTCACTTTTTTTATGGTCTGCGGATCGGTACTGCAGCTGTAGGCAAACACAGTGGGGGGAACAAGTTTTCCCGTTCCATGGTGGTTGATGTAAACATAGGCCATATAAAGGTTACCATCATCTCCCTTGCCCACGAAGTTGTACCAGTAGTTCCAGCGTGGAACTCCGTGGACTTCCATCAGCTTCAGGTCAGCAATAGTGGCTTTATGGATCTTTCCCATGTCCTTGGGGTCTTTCAGAGGCGTGGAAGCCGGGTAGTCGGGCACATCCACGGGGCTGTATTGTTTAAGCAGGGTATCGGCTTCAAGCAGCATTTCAGCAGCCTTTTTCAGGTCACCGGCATCGAGGCTTGTCTTCGCCGCGGTAATCATTGAATCGGCTTTGGAGGCTTTGGTCAGCAATCCTTTTGCATAGATGTCATACCACTGGGTCTTCGAAATGTCAAGTTTCGCCTGGAGTTCGGTGACCTTAGCGGCGGCCTGTTCTTTGGTCATTTTCGGCTGACTGCTACAGCCGGCGATCAGCAGGCAGGTTACTGCCGCCAGGCCGATCATGTTGATATACTTTTTCATGTTGTTATTTGTTTATTGATTATAGAGGATTAACGATTTCGGGAGATTCCTGCACGGCTTTGACGCCATCCGGGGCTCCTTTGAACACATGCTCGAACCAGGCGCCTCCGTTGGTAAGGATCTGATTGTCGAAATTCCCGTCCATTACGGCCACCCTTTCGGTGTATACCGGGTCGTGCAGCATAATCCTGAAGTTCAACACAAGCTCGCCATATTCTTTCGTTTTTGCTTTCAGGGTCAGAGTCTGGTTGGCAATACCGGGTATCAGCTTGAACTCTGTGGGGATAATGTACTTGCCCTTGTACCACAGTGCCCCGTCACGAAACTTGCCATAGCTGATGAAAATCCCGTCAAGCTGGTCTGAATGGAAAGGAAGATACCATTCATTGCCATATCTGGTCATATTGGTACGGTACTCATCGTATTTTTTGCCTGGGGCCCCACTGATCATGCACACTTCTGTAACACCTCCGGCAGTCTTGTTGAAGGTTGCCGTCTTCCCGTCCATTGTAACAGTGCCCCAGGCCGGCCCTGGTTGCTCAAAACCTGCCAGAACGATATCAGGGTACATCGGGGCTGCTCCCAGGTTCTGATTGTACCAATACGAAAACGAAGGAATCGTGGTCACATCAAAGCTGATTGCAGGGGCTTTGCCGGCAACAGCCGGGAATATCCCGATAGAGTGGCAGATAGTCCCTCCGCCTTTAGGATCATCGGTGATAATAGTTTTAAAGCTTTTACCGTGGTCTTCTACAAGATATTCCACGCTATGTTCGGATTGCGTGACTTTCGTTTCGCCGTTCAACAGGTAAACATAGCGTTTGTTGGGATCTTTCGTCGTTATAATCTCTACAACCACCGGTTTGATGATATATCCGCGGGCATGATAATTGTAAAACGTGGTGATCAGGTAATACTCCCCGTCATCACAGTATCCCCAGATGGAAGGACCCACGTCGTTCATCTTCACTCCGTAGCGTTCCAGCACCAGGTAATCCTTCGCCTTTGCTTTGTAAACTTTTGAAGCATCCTGCTTTTCCATGGGTTTGTCGGTCTCGTAAGGGAAGAGTGAATCGCTTTTCACATGTATGTCGAGCAGGGAATCGGCCTGGTTGATTAAGCTATAAGCTTTATCAAAGGAGTTCCCGTTGATACCTGCCAGAGCAAGATCAAGCTTCTTTCCTGCTTCAGCGACATTGGCAAGAGGGACTTCCCCATCCATCAGATGGTCATACCAATAATAATATGCCACCTTGTATTTGTTCAGACCGTTTTCGTAACGCTCCATAGCATTAGCGGCCAGGGTTTTGGTGATGTTGGGATCCTTTATTTCAGCTTTGTTTCCTACCGGTTTCGGATTGCAGCTAACGAAGAGCAAGGGGATCATGCAACCCCAAAGGATGATGAGATTTTTTTTCATGATGTCTGTTATTAATTAATCACAATTATTTATTAATCAGGTAAATTTATCAGGGTATGTTCCAGAAGAAAACTCCCCTACCGTTTAGGTTTCCCGCTATCAAAGATTATTGTATAATGCCATTACTTTTTCACCGGCGGATATTTCAAAAGATTATATTTCTGCCAGTCAGCATAAATGTCCTGTGCGATTCTGGTGGCAGACTGGTCAACATAGTTCGGGTCGGTTACCGTAATATCACCGGTCCAGATGGCTTCTTTCGAAGACTTGGTGTACAGGCTTGCCTTCAGGTTCACCACCGAAGTAGTAGTCCAGTAGCCTCCTGTTGTTACGGTAGTGGGTGCGTCGAAGTTTGCTCCTCCATAAAACCCGTTGCCGTATCCACCGCCCCAGGAACCACCACCCCAGTATCCGCCTCCCCAGGAACCACCAAACCCGCCGGTTGTAACAGTGGTAGGGGGAACGTAGCTTTCTGATTTATCAGTGCCTTTATAAACGAATACCAGAATTGCATCAGCGCCAAGACTGTCGCACTTCTTTTTAATGTCGGAAACCGGATATTTGATATTTGGATTCAGTATATCAAGCGATCCAAGCGCCTTCAGTCCCCGGGTCATAAAATAGGCATCCATGGATTGTTCAAATGGTCTCATGTATTCAAGCTTGTCGAACAGAGGCATAACCACTACTTTCGAAATCTTTGAATTGTCGGCCGGGTTCTTCCAACTTGTCAAGGTGACCGGCGAACCGCAGGAAGTGATTACAAATGCCGCCACGACGGCCAAAAGGCAGAAATAAATTTTACTTGTTTTCATAATAGGAAGGTTAGTAATTTGAATGAAAAATGTTTTTATTTCAATGATCTAATCTTTTTCTACAACTACAATGTCATAGCTTTTTTTGCTGTCAATTTTAATATCATATCCGCTTATACCTTTAACTTCTTTATGAAATTCTTTATTGATAAATATGTTATATGTTTTTGCAGGATCCAGCTTTATCACTTTAAAAGTAGTCTCTGCCCCTGTTTTATTTGAAAATGTTGAAACGATAAGAGCTTTCTGAGTTCTGTCGTAAATAGCTCTTTTAATCATTACATTCATAACGTCAACTCCGCTTAAGGCAGGTTCGGTAAAGTGTAAATCATCAAAAGGTTTATTAACCATCATCCACATTCCGTTTTTTGGCAATGCCCGTGCAAGACCAACTACCTGATTGGAAACATCTGACTGAGGCGCCTGCATTTTTTTCATAGGAGATTCACAACACCTGGGCTTTTTCACGGTTCCGGTTTTCGTTGCTGCATCGGGCGACCCTACACTCAATCCGGGAGTATTCTCGTTGTATGCGTAATGGTATGTGCCATCCAGCCAAACTCCCTGGTAGATACTGTCCATTGTGCTTATCAACAGTTGTTTTGTTGGTTCATCGCCCATTTCGGCTACCAAACAGGTAAAATATGAATATGTAGCATCCTGTATAAATACATCCTGGTGCAATTTTGCCAGGCCATTTGCATCAACGGAAAAAACTTTTTTCTTTAAAGCAGGATATATTTTTTCGATCAATTCGGGGTTCCAGGCGTGCATAAAAGTCCCAACAGCTCCATCGTTACCTGCCGAAACAAAATCAACGCCCTCTTTAACCAACTTCTTTTCCATTGAATCTGACTTATTGCCATAGTATGGGCTCTTTTCCGAAAAGATCATTTTTTGCTTGATTAAATAAAACCATGCAATATTGTTCGTTTGAGGGTCAATAAAAAAATCTTCGAACCACTTCTTATATAGTGGGGCAACGGCAGCAAAATAACGACTGCCATGCATTTCATCATAAAGCTTCATCCCATCTAACGGGAACTGGTTGCAGGCCGAGAAAACAGCGTTACGTTCACATTCTATTCCCGGAACAGGATTACTCAGAAATTGCATTGTAATTAACTCCTGTATTTTCCTGTTATCATAAACAAATTGTGTGTAATCATCCCATTTTAACACAACAGAGCCCGGTTTATCCCATTTCATATCGCGGTAAAGGGATTGATAAAGATTCATCTGAAACAGCAGATGGCCTGAATACATAATGTTGGCAAATCCAACGGGGTCGGCAGTTGTGGGAAACGTTCTGTCCATGTTTGGCTGGAATTTAACAATCCCTGCACTCTCTTCGTTCCAATACTGCCATAGGAACTTCTGAAGCAGCTTCATGTTTACCCTGTTCAGAACAGGTTGAATTGCTTCGGTCCATGCAGGAAATTTATGGTATTGTTCTGCTGAAATAAAGTAAGCGGCATAATTATCAATAAAACGATTTGCAGCCAACCCCGACTCATTGGGTTCATCAAAATCGGTAAATTCATCTAAAGGCTGGTTGAAGAGTTTAAAATCCCACATTAATTGACCCCACTCTTCGTTTGATGCCGAAACGTACGAATCGGGGTTAATTGTTAATGCTGGTTTTTGGGCGTTTGCTTTGTTAACCCACACCGGCCCGATAATGAAGCATAATGCCAACAGTCCGATTTTTTTAATTAAAAAAAGTATTCTTTTCATGGTTCTTGTTTTTTCGATTATTTCAGGAAGAGCAGGCTGATCGCTGCTTTTACATACATTTCGGGGCCGCTGGAAGGCCTGATCACGTTATAGTAGTAACCCAGATTGGCACTCATCATCTGCTTGCCGATATGGAAGGCCTTAATGCCTGCCAGCCCTACGGGCACTGTCCACGCCTGTACCGAAGGCAGATTCCAGTTGGCATAGATCTCGGGAGCATAGGATATGGCCCAGCCTTGTTTGAAGTTGTAATTCGCGAAGGCGTTGATGTAAAGCTGGTTGACGTCGGGCATGGAACCGTCGCCTGCAAAAGACCAGCGCTGGTTTACAAGGGCACCCACCACCCAGTGTTTTAACATGAGCAATGCTACGCCAATAGGCCCTGCAGTCCATTTGCCTGAACACATTTCATAGGGAACACCGGTAGGAAAAGAAACCATTGGACCGAGACCCCAGATGAATTTTTTAGCTTTGGACGGTGCAAAATAGAATTGTAACTGTATGTCGCTCAGGCCCGACTTACTGACAGGCGAGGGCAGGAATACTACGGGAATTATGGACCTGACGATCAGGTTCAACCCGCTGCTAAGTTTGATGGGAATTACCGGTTTAAGCTCAAGGGTTGATGCATACTTCTTATCGGGCCCCCAGTTGATGTTGCCGTAATATCCCAATGGGATCTGGATCATCGACTCCACCGGGTTCTGTGTCTTCTTAGCAAGTTCGGTCATGTCGACCTTCGGCTTGGCATCCTGGGCAAAAACTACCATCCCGGCCATAAGGAATTGAACAAGCAACAATAAAGCGTTTCGTTTCATATGGATTGTTTTAACTGCTTAAGCAAGTGCTTATTTATCAATGACAGCAATTCCTTTTCCCTGACGGGGGCCTGAAGAAATTCATCACATCCGCTTATAGAGGCGAGTTTCAGCGATTCCAAGGAAATGTATGCCGAAAGCAGGAATACCGGGATGTTATCCTTTAGGCTCTTCACCTTTTTCAACACTTCAAACCCGTTGCTGCCTGCCAGCTCAGTGGCAAGGATTACCAGGGCGATCTCAGGATGTTCCCTGAATTTATCGAGTATTTCTTCACTTGACCGGGCCGTAAGTATATTAAACTCCTTTTCGCCGAACATTTCATAAAGTTCGTTTCGGTTATCGGGATGCCCTAAACCTAGGAGCACTGTGAAGGATGATGAGGGAATTACTGCCATGTAAATTTCAGGAAAACCAAAAGTATTGCAGCTGTATGTGCAAAGTCAACTTTCAGAGGCGGAAAAACCTTGACACTTATTTGATGTTCAAACTCAACGCATTGATTATATGTGTAATACAATAGGGTTTCCAGGGCGGGCAGACGGGCCGGAAATCATGAATTGTTTTGTAATAAACTGATTTACTACAAGTTACTAATAAGACTCAGATAAATACAAGGCCTGGGAATCAGAGAGATATAAGAAAACCTGTGAGACTTTCGGCATTGTCGAGCTCCAGTTTTTTCCTGACATGGTGGCGGGTCGTTTCAACGGTTGAGGTGCTTAGATAAAGCAAGCGGGCGATGTCTTTTGACGAAAGGTTAAGCCTGACCATGGCGCATACATGCAATTCGGTCCTGGTTAAGGAAGGTCCTTTGCTGAGAAGTTTTTCAAAAAAGGAAGGATGAAGTTGCTGAAAGGTATTCTCGAATTCGGCAAGGGGATCCTTTGAAGCTTCCCTGGTGATCTCGTCGAGTGCCCGGCTGAATTCTTCCTGGTCCTTTTTCCTTTGCAACCTCAGCATGAAAGGGAAAAGCTTCTCATGAACCGATCGATTGACCTGGGTAAGATCAGTACGTATGAGTGACTGGAAAACAAGCTCCTGTTCATTGAGCCTCGATTGAAATTCAAGATCACTGATCCTGGCTTCCTGCAGGTTGGCCTCCAGTCTTGCCTTTTCAAGTTCCAGTTCTCTATTACGTTTTTCCTGTTCCTCCCTGCATGCCATTTCTTCGGCCAGCAAGTTGAGCTGCTTTAGGTTTTTATAGCGGTAAATAAGCATCAGGATGATAAAAATAAAAGCCAGGGCCGAAAGCGCCAGGATGCCCGCCATGAAAATAAACCTGGAATGCTGGTATTGGATGTTTTTTTTCAGTAAAAGGTTCTCTGTTTCTTTGCGCTCTGTTTCGAATCTTGTTTTGAGCAAGGCGATCTCTTTTTGTTTGCCCAGGGAAAGAAGGCTGTCGGAAAGTTCCCTCCTCCACAGGGCTGTTTCATAGGCTTCTTTGTAGTTGCCTGTTTTTGCCAGCATATCCTCCTTCCTTTCAAGTAAAGATGGCAGGTTTGATACCAGGCCGCGTTTTTTTGCCAGCCATATGGCGCTGTCGGAATACTTAAGCCCGTCGCGGGTCTTTCCTTCTTCGTCGGTGATTGCAGCCAGGGTGTGAAGTGCATACACTTCCCCGTCGGATATACCTTTACGGCGGCAAATGGCAAGCACATCTTCCATAGCCTGGCGTGCTTCCCTGTAATTCTTCTGGTTCTTAAGTACCAGCCCGGTATTGTACTGAACCTTTACCAGAGTGTTAGAATCATGGAGTTTTATAAGTATTTCCCGGGCCTGGCTGTAGCAGATCAGGGCCGAATCGAGCAAATCCAGCTTGCGGTATGTAATCCCCAGGTTCTGAAGTCCCATGGCATATTCACGGAGCAGGTTATTCTTCTTTCTGATTTCCAGGGCTTGGCGGATGTATTTGGCCGCTTCCCTGCAATCGCTAGTAAAGTTCAGGGTAAGCCCGATGTTTTCGAGTGCAAGAGCCTGGTTTTCATAATTCCCTGATCCGACAGTCAGTTTTGAGGCTTCTGTAAAGATTTTAACGGCCCCGGTATAATCGCCTTCGTCTCTTTTTATCATTCCCAGGCCGAGGGTAAAATTATTCTGTTCCTTTTTATTCCCGGTTTTCCCGGCTATAAAGAGGCCCTGTTCAAAACATTCCGCCGCTTTAAGGTTATCGCCCAGGTCGACATAAAGATTGCCTTTGTCTTCCAATGATTCCATGAGCAGGTTGCTGTCACCTGCTGATATGGCCATGGAAACGGCTTTGTTGATCAGTGCTGAGGCAGTGTCATATTTTGATTTACCGGAGCATATCCTTGATTCTCCAAGTAAAGCCCTGACCTGCTGTGGCAGGCTGGCGGCATTGCTCTCGCGCAGAATTGAAAGATAGAGGGAATCGGCTTTGGCAGGATCGCAATGGCTTAAGGAATCAGCCAGGCCGAGAACAGCTCCAGCCTTTGAAGAGTCCATCTTCCCGTGGGGATGACTACAGGAAAATATAAGGAAGAGTATAACTACCCCTGCCTTTACCAGTGATCTCATAATTATAACAAATATATAAAAAAAGATCAGATCACTTCAGTTTTTTACCCAGTGGAATACATCCCTGACCAGGCACCAGCGGTGGTCCTTTGAGCGGGTTTGAACGCCTTCCATCCACCTTTTCTTAAGCATGGCGGTAGTTCCTTCGGTATCCTTGATCTGCAGCCAGTAATCCATATACCTGACCAGTGGAAGGGCATCGGGGGGCATGAAATATGCGATCAGGAGGGGGTTCCCGAAGTCGGCGGGTATGACTGCCGTGAACCCGGGATGTGACATGGCATAGGCTTTTGCCTGCTCAAAGGTCCAGATGACAAAATCTATATCGGTGCGTGAGGCAAGTTCAAAATAATTATCAAGCAGTACCTTATGGTTTTCAGGGAAAAGTACGTTGCTGATCCTGATGAGGACGGGGCTGGTGAAAGTTCCTACGCTGTATTTTGTATTTCCAAGCACTTTCTCCCTGGTGGTGAGTTCCCCGGCGATGGCTCCCCTGGCCAGGAGGGCAAGCGGACTTTGAAAATAGGGCCTGGTGGCAGGGAGTGCCTGGAGCCTCTCGTTCGTTACAAAAATGCCCCCTATTGCAATGTCGAACTCATGGTTTACCAGGTCATCTTCCATCCCGCCCCACTGGAAGGGTATGAACTGCAGCTTTACATTGAGATCCCTGGCAAGGTGGTACATGTTCTCAACGTCATATCCAACAAGCTCGCCGAATTCGTTGAAATAACAGAAGGGGATGATCCCGGCATTGTACCCGACCTGGAGAACCCCCGTCCTCCTGATATGGTCCAGGCGGAAATGTGCGGCTGAGTCATGATCGGTTTGCGGCCTGGCCTGGCCTGGCCTGTAAACAACCGCACTGACGCTTTCGGTCAGCTCCCTGGGCAGCCTGTACTGAAGATAAGGCCTGTTTCTTTCCAGGAAAAGTTCCGGGCTGAACGCCCTCAGTACAAGGGTAAACGCTACAAGTACGATGAGACCCCCTGCAAGAGAAGTAAAGAATTTAACGGGGTTGAACTTCAGCTGTCCGTAAAAAGAGAAGGTGGCAAGCAGGGCCGTAAACACAAAGCCCATGACGCTGAGCGCAACCTGTCCGTACCTCGTGAAGATAGTTGTGGCTGCATAGAGGTCCTCGGTACCCGGGGGCAGTTTGAAAACAACAGATAAAAAATTGATTGAATTGACTGCCGCACTCGGGGTGCCTATCGTGGAAATAAGTGTAAGCGGGGGCAATAGTATCTTCTGGATGAGCCCAAAGTCTATCTTGTAGAAAAAACTGCAGAAATAAATGAATAAAAGTACGCCCAGGTTCCCGAGCTGTGCAAAGGGATAGGCGAGTGAAATATTCGTTCCTATCACGTCCTTCATCCTGTTATCGTTGATTTTCCTGTCGCTGAGGAATTTCTCAATCGCCTGGGTGATGATAGGAAGAGCCACAACGCTCAGGGTCGTAACCAGGGCCAGGATGAAAGCCCCTTCCAGCTCCTTCATAAGTTCCCTGTACTTCAGGGGTACCAGGGATGTGATCAGTATGGGAAGTATCCAGAAGGTGAACAGGGCCGATCCTGCAAGGAAAACAATGATGTACAGCAACAGCCCTTCGATCTCGGTCATCATCATGGTCCCTGTAACATTAGCAAACAATGCAAAAACGCCCAGGGGGGCAACCACGACCACCCAGTTCCAGATAGTAAGGCTGGCTGTTTTAATGGTCTCCATGATATCCAGAAGGGTATCCTTGTGTGAGACCCTTTGTATCGCCACACCATAGAGCAGCGTAAAGGCGACCACGGCGGGAATATAATTCTTCGAGATATCGCTGAAGATGTTGCCGGGGACGAAGACCGAAACCATATCCACGCCTTTTTTTGAGGCATCATTTATAATGGATACAGGCACCAGCGGTTTGGGGAACACAAGGGAGAGCAGCATCATGGCAGCGAGGATGATAACCCATGCCAGGACGAAAACAAACCAACCCCGTTTAAACATGAGCTTTGCGGTAGGTGAATCCATTTTCCCCAGTCCGTGCAGCAGGGATGCGACGAGGTAGGGATATACGCACATGGCGAGGAGCTGAACGTAAGCTTTGCCAAGGAATTCAAAGTATGACGCGTAATCACCTATGACGAGGCCGGTGAGGATCCCAAGGACCGCACCGACGAGGACCCTCACGGCGAGTTTACCGGTGTTTTGCCCTGCCGATGTCATTGTGAACCTCCGGTACGGGCCAATTTCCTGATCCTCGCTTCGAACTCCTTTTTGCCTGATCCCTTGTAGAGGACCTCATAACCGTTGAAGGGGCTGTTCAGCTCGTCGCGGTCCATGGTCAGGAGAATGGTTTTTGGAGGGGGAGTGATTCTTTCTTTTTTCCCGGCGCTGTCGCTGCAGGTTTGGTAAAGGTCTTCATCAACGAGCAGGATGTCGGCGGCAGTGTAGTTTGCGATCGCACTGCAGATGCTTTCAGGGGGTATGATGGCCACCCTGAAATCCTCCACCTGTTCAAGCATGGTCTTCAGCCCCTGGCAGTAAGTCCGGTTCCCGTCCGATAGAGCGATCATGATCATAAAAAGCATAATGAATCAGCAATCGAAATTACGACGGCTGTCATCCGCAGTCAACAGGAGAATTAATGAAAGGTCAAAGGGGATAACCTGAATTGCGGTCAGGGGAAACCCTGAAGGAACGGCATGAATCCCGGCTCCTGCACCGGGTCCGTCTAACGCTAAGGGGAAAAAGTACCCGGGACCGGTTAAGCAGCAGGCTGCTTTAACCGATGGAGTAATACTGGTTCCTTACGGCCCAGGCTATGAGCCCGGCTACATTGCGCACGCCGGCCTTGAGAAAGAGGTTTGAACGGTGGGTCTCAACGGTTTTGGCGGAGATGTGCAGGCGCTCCGATATTTCCTGGGAGGTATGGCCCTGGCAAATCAGCACCATGATCTCCACTTCGCGTGTCGTCAGCTCTTCTTCACCTCCTGACTTCCCGTTATACCTGAAGGCGAGCTTCTGGAGTATCTCCTGGCTGAAACAGGTGCCGCCCCTGTGCACCGAGAGGATGGCCTGCTCCAGTTCGAACTTGTTGGCCTTCTTCAGGATGAAGCCCCTGGCCCCGGCCTGTATCATCTGGGTGTAATGGCCGGTATCGGAAAACATGGTAAGAGCGATCACCTTCAGTTCGGGTTTCACCTCAAGCGCTTTCTGGGTGGTAAGGGCGCCGCTCAGTACGGGCATTTCAATGTCCATAAGGGCTACATCCACAGAGGTCCCGGCAAGCGCCTCCACGAAACGGTTGCCGTCGGAAGTGTTGAACACCACCTCAAAGCCATCGATCTGGCTTAAAACAAGGATGATACCCTCCCTGAAGAGGTCGTGGTCGTCGATGACCGCTATCCTGATCTTCTCCATAATCAAACGGGTATGCTTATATTGACTAAAATCCCTGCATCAGAGGAGCTTTCCATGACCAGGGTGCCGCCCGACGACTCAACTCTGTTCCTGATGTTATGCAGGCCCATTCCGGTCTTGCTGCACAGTGCCGGGTCGAACCCCTTCCCGTTGTCGGAATAACGGACCAGGAGCTGGTTCCCCGAAAGACAGATATCGAGGGTGATCCGGCCGGCTTCGGCATGCTTCATGGTGTTGTTCAGCAGTTCGGTGATGCAGCGGTAAACGGTGAGTTCTGTTTTGGTGGAAAGTCCCTGTTCCAGGGAGGAGGTGAAAATGACTTCATACCTGCCCTGGGCGGTGAGAGGGGCCATCAGGTTGTTGAGGGCGGTCATCAGCCCGTGTTTTTCAAGAACGTGCGGACTAATATTATGGGAGATCCTCGACACCTCGTCAATGGATTCGGAGATCACCGTTTGCAGCCTTTCCCTGATGGCTTCGCGGGTTTCGGGCTTTGCATCGAGGAAAGCCTGGAAATAGTGGTTGATGGCCGACAGCAGGGGCCCCAGCCCGTCGTGGAGGTCCCTGGCGATGCGCCTGCGTTCATTTGTTTCAGTTTCGAGAACCGCCCCGGCCAGCTTCTGCCTGATAGCCCCTTTCCTGCTGAGCCTGAAATAGAAGAAGCTGATGACCAGGGCCAGGGCGAGGGCTGCGATGAGGATGACAAGGAGGATGATCTGCCTGTGGTTGAATTCGTTCTTTTTCTGCTCCTCCCTGATCTTCTGCTCCTTGACGAAAAGATCGTAGCGGGCCGATTGCTCCACGATCTGGCTGTTCATCCTGTCCCTGAAGAACTCTGTCTGAAGCTGGTTGCAAAGAAGCAGGAACCCGTAGGCTTCGCGGTAGTCGCCGGCCGCAGTGTACACGTTTGCATACTGCCTGTAAAGGCGCATGTACAGGTTGCGGTTTTCCCATACCGGGGCCAGTCGTACCGCCTCCTGCAACGCTCCTATGGCCGCAAGGTGATCGCCTTTCCCCAGGTCAATGTTGCTCTGGTTTATAAGGGCGTTCATGGCCTGGAAGGGCATGCCGGAAGAGAGAAAATTGGAAATCGCCTGTTGCGACAGCTCGAAGGCCCTGCCGAAATCTTTCCTGAGCATGTACTGGTAGCTCAGTTCATTCTGGGCTGCCGCCAGGCCGGGTTTATCGCCTGTCATTTCAGAGAGTTCCCTGCAAAGCAGCGAGTATTTGAAAACCGAATCGGTGTAACTTCCGGCCGGGTTCCCGCATTCGTTGTAAAGGGCCGCGAGCCGGTTATAAGCATAGGCCCTGTTCCGGTCCGACATGGCGGCCGGCCTTTCCAGCAGGGTTTCTATCAGCGAGATCCCTTTGTGGTATTCCTGTTTCTGCCGGTAGGCCTCGCAAAGCTCTAACCTCGTATGGTCGGCATCGCCCGAATTCCCCGGCAGTACCTCCAGGGCCTTCATCAGCAGGGGTATGGCCAGGTCGGGCAAAGAGCGTTCGAGGTAACGCCTGGCATAAAACTGAAGGGAGTCCCTCAGGGTGAGGGGACCGGGAGCAGCGAACATGCTCCATTCAGCTTTGCCGGTTTTAGCCGCTTCGTATATCTTCATCTGCAGGTACCCCAGCCTGGCCCGCTGCAAATCGGAAAGGGGTTCCACTGATGCAGTAAGGATCTCAAGGTATTTCCCGGAAGCCCCGGCATCGGAATGAAGGCATCCCATTGCTTTGTCATAAATGGAATCGAACTGCGCCCTGGAAAGGCGGTCCTGGCCATGCAGGGTGGCCGACAGCAGGATAAGGGCTATAAAAGCCGCAGTTGTCTTACCGGTTCTGCTCAGGATAAACATGTTTAAAACTTGAATGTGATAAAGGTACGAAGTAATTTTCGAAATCTGTTTCATGTGTGCGCAACGGAATAATTGGTACCTTTATATGCGGGTTAATCACATTTTGAAAATTGTAAAAAACACCCTGCCTCCACTTGAATAAAAACCAATTAAAAACTATAATATGAAAACAACATTTAAAACTATCTTCCTGCTTGCAGCCATTTCCTTACTCAGTATTACCGGATGTCAGAAGGAAGGTCCCCAGGGACCTGCAGGGCTCAACGGACAAAATGCCGAAGTATATTATTCCGAATGGTTTTCTCCCGTAAGCTGGTCGGGTACATACGGCGACTGGTTTTTCGAGGCTTCCGCTCCTGATCTGACCCAGGATATTGTCGAGGGCGGTGTGGTGCTGGCCTATGCCTGGCTCGACGGTGATGTCTTCGGAGGAACTTCAATGCGTCCCCTGCCGGCCTATGCCGTAGGTGCCAACTGGGGCTTCCTGATACACCAGTACGGAAGCATTGTCTTCACCACCGACATGATCGGGACTCCAGCCACTTCCACAAACAAGTTCAGGTTCATAGCCATCCCCGGTACCGTACCAGCTGCTAAATCAGGAACCAAAGGGTACAGGAGCGCACAGGAACTGAGGAGCATGTCCTACAAGCAGGTCTGCAAACTTTACAATATTCCCGAATAGAGACCCGTACAGTTTAGTTCCCGGGAAATACCGGCATAGTTTGATTTTTTCTGCGGATACTCTGAATTTTTCAGCTTGTCGAAGGAGCCGGCGGGATGATATGAACATCCTGCTGGGGGTAAGGTATATTGATCCCGTTTTCTTTGAGGACGCTTAAAATACTGAACAGGACCTCGCTTTTTACGATGCGTCCCATGCTGTAGTCGGCGATCCAGAATACCTGCATGAATTCCAGGGCACTCTGCCCCAGGTTGGAAAAAAGGACCATAGGTTCGGGGCTTTTAAGCACCCCGGGGTTGTCCTGCAGTACCCCGAGCAGGAGCTTGTGCACAAGTACCGGGTCGGAACCGTAGCCCACCCCTACTGCAATTTCGAGCCTGCGCTTTTTATCCGAAAGTGTCCAGTTGATCACCTCGTTTGAAACCAGCTGTCCGTTCGGGACGATGACCTCAGCACCGTCAAAAGTATGTATGTTGCTGGAGCGAAGGTCGATCGACTTCACCTGCCCTGTGAGCTGCCCCACCTGTACGGTATCGCCAAGCTGGATAGGCCTCTCGAACAGCAATATCAGGCCCGAAACCATGTTGTTGAAAATGTTCTGGAGGCCGAACCCTATGCCAACGCTGAAAGCGCCGAGAATGATAGTGAGCTTGTCCATCGGCATCCCGGTTGTATTCACGGCAAGGAAAAATCCGCAGATGACGATGAAGTATTTCAGTCCTACGGCAATGGTATGAGGCAGTCCCTTTGCCAGTAGCATCCTGTTGAGGATGTCCTGCTCCAGGATTACCTGCAGGTATTTGGCCAGGTAATACGACAACATGATCACGCAGAAAAAAACGAGCAGGAGGCTGAGAGAGAAGCTCATGGTCCCAACTGTAAATTCGTGCGTGAGCGCCGAAGTAAGCGTCCCTATCACAAGATAGTCCAGGTGAAACGCCGCCAAAATGATATTGATCCAGATGAGTACCGAAACGATGTTGATCACGCGTATGGCTCTTTTCTTGATCAATTCGCCGTATTTCATGAACGCATTGAGCTTGCGTCCTTTCTGTGAGTCTATTCCCGCTGCCACCATACCGTTGAAGAGAAGGGAGGTGATGAACAGGATCACGCTGGTGATGACATTCGAAAACACCGCGCCCAGCGACATCTCGGTGAGTGTGACCCTGCCGAATATATTTGCGAACAGTCCCATTACAGCCATCAGTACGTTCAAGGTAAAAAACACGTAAAGCCATCGTTTCTGGCTTCCCCGTATTATTCCTTCTTTCCTGATCCTGTATACCAGCATCGACAGCAGCCCGGTCTCAACTACTGCGATAAGGAACATCATGACCCTGTATATCGTGGTCCCCGGCGAAAGCAGGACCTGTATCATGTATAGCACAAGCGTCACTGTGAAAACGTAAAAATAAAACCTGTAATGCCGGTTCAGGATCTTGTTCAGAAGGTAGATCATGGGGATGGCGATAATATAGGTCTGGAGCTCCCTGAAGGATACCGACCTGTCGGGAAAAATGAAGACGGAAACCGACAGGCCCACAACCACCGCCCCTGCCAGGGGCTTGGAAAGCATAAGCAGGAACATCTCTTTATAAAACCTGCCGTACCCTTCCATGTTCACCCGTATCCGGTGCCTCAGCCTGACAAAGACCATGTACAGGACCACAATGAGCAGGAGAAGGAAGAACAGGGATCCGATGTGGTAAGACAGGTAATCGCGAAGCTCCTTAAACTTGACGTTCCAGAGGTTTGATACGGATTGTGATATTTCCCTTAAGTAGTTCTTGGCAAACTCAAGCTGAAAAAAAGGAAGGTCGTCCACTGCAAAGGAGTTTTTTTCCATACGGATGATGAGGACAGAAGTTCTCTCCAGGCTGAGTTCTATTCTCATGCTCATCGCATTCGTACGTTCGATTATGCGGCCAAGGGTAATGGTCCTCTTGTTCAGGTATATAAGAGAGGAATCAAGGAAATTGACCGTGCTGTTCATTTTAGCCAGCAGATCGGAAGAATGGCTGTCGCCGGCATGCAGGTTCATGGTGTATCTCCAGGTCGCTGCCTCGTTGCTTATCCAGGCCGAAAGGGTGTCGAGCGGACCGAGTATGCTTTTCAGGACATTCTCTTCCTTGCTTACCTTTTTCTGCTCCTCCTGCAGCATGTAACGGCGGTTTTCGAGAAACCTCAGGTTGACCAGGGGATCATCAGGATCGACCTGTACGAGCAGGTTTGTGTCAACCATAGCCATGAATACGTCGTTATTGAACTTGATCTTCTTTACGGTATTGGGAGGGATCAGGTCCTTGAACGCCTGCTTTACCATGGAGATGACCTCCATTGACCGCACGGGTGCACTTGAAATATCAATGGTACGGGGGGGCGGGCTGACGGTTCTAACGGTTACCACTGAGTCGGCCTGGCCTGCCGATGAAAAATGCATGAGGATCCCGATGAGGGATGCAATCAGAAAACGATGGATGCCTGGCATATGGAATTTGTTTAGCCCAAATATAAGATAATTACGGAAGGCGGGATAGCGGGATAACTGGATAGCTGGGTAGCTGGATCACTGGATAACTGGATAGCTGGATAGCGGGGTAGCTGGATAACTGGATAACTGGATAGGGGGAAATCATCCGGGGCTCTTGACTTTCCTATTTATATATCTTATATTTGTATGATATACAGTTCCTATGAAAAAGTTTGTACTCTTTCTGCTGGCTTCAGGCCTGGTCCTGGGTGCAGCCGGGATTTGGTTTGCCCATAAACAGAACCATAAGGAACATAAACAAAACATTTCAAAAACCAGGCAGGAGAAGGAAAAACTGTCCCCGTCCCTGATGCTGCCTATGATGGCCGAGCGTCAGCTGAACATGCTCCGTGATCCGCTTACAGGGAAAATACCATCAGGGATACGTTCGAAAGAACTGGAGTTTTCAAAAACCCTTCCCAAATCGGCGAATTCCCAGGCCTGGGACTGGAGGGGGCCTATAAACATAGGCGGCAGAATGCTGTGCATCACCACCGATATCGACCATCCTGATCACTGGCTGTCTGGCAGCGCAACCGGCGGAATGTGGGAAACAAAGAACGGAGGGATTAGCTGGCATAAGGTCACGGCCCCCGACGCTGAACAGAGCGCAACCTGCATAGTGCAGGACCGGAGAGCGGGAAAACATTCCACCTGGTATTACGGCAGCGGGGAACTGCTGAGCACGACCGACCGCAATGTGAGCACCAGCGTGCGTACCGTGGGTTTGGGGAACGGGATCTTCAAATCGACCGACAACGGTTCTACATGGCAGGCCCTGGCATCGACTCAGGGGGGAAGGCTGGGGGTGCTCGAGGATGTGTTCCAGGGGGTCTGGCGCATCGTCACCGACCCGGTGAGGACCGACAAGGACATAGTGTACGCGGCCTGTTACGGGGCAATTATGCGCTCTGAAGACGGGGGTGCGACCTGGACGATGGTGCTGGGTGACCTGGTGAATAAATCGTTTTGCTCGGATATCGCAGTGACTTCGGATGGCATCCTGTACGCGGCCCTGAGCGGCTACGGCTGGTCCATTGAACCCCCGGGAAGGAAGGGGATCTGGCGTTCGGTCAACGGCATCAACTGGACAGAAATCACTCCTGGAAAATTCCCTCACGATAACCGCACTACCAAGCTGGCTCTCGCGCCTTCTGATGAATCAATCATGTATGTTTTCACCGAGTCACAGTCGCCCGACCTCAACCCATTCAACGGCTATACGAATTCGGTGAATACCTTCTGGAAAATGAAATGGAGCAGCGCAGGGGATTCGGCAGTTTGGGAAAACCGCACCATGGGGATTCCCGGCCACGGGAACGGAAGCATCAACTCCTGGCCTTTTTCACTGGTCGTTTACGGCGGATATTGTGTTGGCATGGCTGTGAAACCCGATGATGCGAATAAAGTCTTCCTGGGAGGGATGTGCCTTTACCGCTCCGATAACGGTTTTGCCGACAGCCTGCATACGAACTGGCTGGGAGGCAGTCCGTACGATATGGACTCGCTTCACGCCCTCCACCCTGACATGCATTCAATTACATTCGACAGGAACAACCCAAACATCATGCTTACAGGGAACGACGGGGGCGTTTACCTCACCACTGACTGTCTTGCCGACAGCGCGCATATCAGCTGGACCCGTCTCAACAACCAGCTCACCACCACCCAGTTCTACTCGGTGGGCATTGACCACGGGGCTTCGGCCGAAAACTGGGTCCTGGGCGGCTTGCAGGATAACAACTGGTATTATACCATCACCAACGACCCTACGGAGTTCTGGTTCGATATCGATATTTGTTACGACGGATTTTCGGTTGCAGTAGCCCCTTCATGGGAGTATTGCGTGATCTCGGCATACAGCGGCAACATCTGGACTTCCCAGTTCGACGCAAATATGCATACGAAGAACATATATCCTCAGCTGCCCGATACCCTGCTTAAATACTACGACCCGGTGATGGGTTCGAATGCGCTCTTCCCCTTTTACCAGAATTTCGCCCTTGACCAGAACACCTCCCGGACCATTTACCTGCCCACCGTCAACAGCATCTGGCGCAAGGACGATCTCAAAGCCTCGGCACTGGATTCTTCAAAGCGGAACGCAGGCTGGAACCACCTGAGCAATGTAGATATAGGCAACGCATCGGTGATCAGCGCCCTCAGCATTTCCCGCTTCCCGGCCAACCGCCTTTTTTACGGGACCAGCCTGGGGAAGCTCTACCGCCTTGACAATGCGAATACAGGGAACCCTGTGCCGGTGGATATCACGGGCAGCAATTTCCCAGCCAATTCCTTCATTGCCTGTATCGATGTGAATCCTCTGAATGCCGACGGAGTGATGGTAGTGTTCTCAAATTACGGGGTTCAGAGCTTATTCCATTCTGCGGATGGAGGGACTACCTGGACCTCAGTTTCGGGAAACCTCGAGGAGCATCCCGACGGATCCGGCTCGGGCCCTTCGGTGAGATGGTCAAAAACTATGACTTACCAGGGTGAGCAGGTGGTTTTTGCCGGGACTTCAATCGGGCTGTTTTCCACCACCAGACTGAACGGAGATTCCACAACCTGGGTGCAGGAGAGCCCCGATTCCATAGGCAATGTGATCGTCGACATGATCGACGCCCGCTCCACCGACGGCTTTGTGGCCGTAGCCACTCATGGGAACGGGGTGTACAGTACGTACTATAAGCCATCTTCGGGAATCGAGAACCGGGATCAGGGAGTCGGGATCGGGGATCCCTATCCTGTCCCGGCTAATGGAGTCGTGAATCTTCCCCTTACCTCCGGCCACAATGAACTTCTCGAAATCAGCCTCATCTCTTCCTCCGGCCAGGACCTGGGTATTATCTGGAAAGGCCTGGTCAAACCCGGGAACCAGACCTTGAGGCTGAAGCTGGAGGGGCGCCCGGCGGGAGTATATTTTGTCACCGCCGCGTCCCCATCCGCCCGACAAACCAGGAAAATTATCCTGCTGTAGCCGTTGATTCGGTTTTGCGTTTAACGTAGTCGTTGAACGAACGCTCACCTTCTTCGTTCCAGTATTGTTCGTAATAACTCCAGCGCATGCCCGGGTCATTGCTTCCGCCATGCATCCCGCCCCTGTGCCACCAGGGACCGAATCTCTGCCTGCGGCCGCCGTGACGGGCTCCGTGATGCATATTCCCGAACAGCAGCCTGGCGAGTACGGCTAATCCTATAGCCTGCCAGTAAGTGATGACTCCAAGGTGGAAGATCACAGGCATGAGACCGTTCCATAGCCACATGATGGCGGCTGCGAAAAGGAAAAGCAGGGCTGTGAACCCAAGTACACCAAGTACTATCCATCCTGCGCGGGGCCTGCGTCCTCCGCAGCAGCGGTTTTTCATTGTTTTATTTTCAGTTGTTTCCATGATTTTTATTTGTTTTTGTTTAATAATATTTTGTGTAGTTTCGAAAGGGCCCGGTGCTTGCGCGAAAGCAGGGTGCCAATCGGGACTTCCCATTCATCGGAAAGCTCCTCATAGGTCCTCTGCTCAAACTCGGTCGCGATGATCACGGCCTGCTCGTCGGGCCTTAATTCTGCGATTGCTTCCCTGAGCATCGCAGGCTCTATATTGCTGTATGCCTTCTCTTCTGCTGTTTCATCGGCCATGGTGTTAAGTAAATAATTCCCGTTGTCGCGGTCCGCGAAGCTCTCGATAGTGACGTTGCGCTGCTTTTTCCTGCGTGAATCGATGATCCTGTTCTTTATCGACCGGTAGATATAAGCGCTCAGGTTCTCCACCTGCTGGTCGGGGTCAAGACGGGATATCAGCCCTAAAGCAACGTCCTGCACTATGTCTTCGGGAGAAGCCCCGAAAAACCTATCGTCGAGGTTCTTGCGCACGAAATTCAGGAGCTTCTGGTATTCAGTACGGAAAAAATTATCGACTTTGGTATTTTGGGAGTTCTGGTCCATGATGGTGTAGACGAAGAATACTGAAATTATTGCAGGGAAGATAGAAAAAAATTCGTGATCCAGTGATCCAGTTATCCAGCCACCCAGCTATCCAGCCACCCAGTCACCAGTCACGGTTCACGATCTAGATATCAGCTACGATAAGAGTACGCCGGTATTCCTTGCTGCCCACGTACCAGTAGAATTTCCCTGTCTTGAGATTGATATTCGGGATGGTGAGCTCCCTGATGCCGGGTTTTATTCCTTTCCACCATGCGAGCTTGTTGTTAGCTTCCGAGATAAGGTAGAAATTAGTAAAACTGTCGGTTCTCTGCTTCCACCTGAATACAACATCCTCCCCCCTGCTTATGACTTCGTTGTTGACAGGCAACAGGAGTTCTACGGGCCTGCCAATCGCTTCAGGTACTGAGGTGGCGGGGGTTGCTGCAGCCTGTACCTGTGCAGTGGTCTTGAGCCCTGCTGCTTCAATTGTTTTTTTTTCGGCGGATGTTTGCGAGGTGGTCTTCAGTTCAGTTGTTTTCTTTTCGCCGGATGCCGGTAATACATTGTCATGGCCTGTTGATTTAAATACCGGCAGCAGGAAACGAATGAACAGGAAACCTGAAACTGCGAGGATAAGCAACCCGGCAATAACCCATAAAACACGCCTGCTCCCTTTCTTCCGGACCGTTTCGGTGAGGTAAGATTCGACAGGGGTTTCGGGTAAATCCATGATAATTTCATCCTGACCTTCCGCCTTAAAAAGTGAAGGAAAAGTCTTCCTCAGCCTTAACTTCCGGGCAAATTCATGGTCCTCCTCCAGCCTGGTCTCAATTTCCATAGCCTCCTTATGCGAGAGATTCCCGCTCAGGAACCTTTCAATAAGATCAATATCTTCCAGTTCTGTATTCATTTAACAGGGCTTAACTCTTGTAC
>Ga0194053_10000274_pt1 | contig 39324 bp, 44 predicted proteins | sample SepL228m_MetaG_FD_161684 | JGI IMG/M metagenome (GOLD analysis project Ga0194053, IMG submission 161684) | Anoxic zone freshwater microbial communities from boreal shield lake in IISD Experimental Lakes Area, Ontario, Canada - Sep2016-L227-8m | ecosystem: Environmental > Aquatic > Freshwater >... | reverse complement strand
AAGCAAGGCATCAAAGACTACAAGCAACTACACTTCCAAAAACTTCGTAATTAGTCACCAGAGAGAAATATTCTTTTGGCACTGGAACTCCTCATACCCCGTCAGCTTGCTGCGGGGTAGTTGATTTATGAAATAAGTGGCTAGCGGGAAACGGTCACGAGTATTTTTCTTGTCGTCACAAGAAAAATCTCTCGACCCCGCCTCGCCGCCAAACTCTGGTGAGTTTGGACTTCGTCGGCTGCGGCTTTCGATTCCCGCCGCCGATATTTCCATATCGGCTTAGCCACCCATAGAAAAAACGGCCTAAGCCGTTTTTTACTTGGGTGGCTAGCGGGAATCGAACCCGCAACTTCGGCTCCACAAACCGAGGTTTTACCACTAAACTATAGCCACCATGGTCGCTGAGATATGTCTTAATATCTCGGCGGTTCTTCCTTTATACCAGATTTATGGGTATAAAGTCTAGCCCCAGCATACAAAAAGCTGGAAAGTCGGTTGAGATAAGCCAATGTCTCTGGGGTAATCTTGGCGATTCCCTCCTCGGTCACTGCTACCACTCGGCGTTCGGCTCGACGAATCAAGGTTCTAGCAAAGTCCAAATGAGCGGAATTTTTTGTTCCACCGGGAATAATAAAAGTTTTTTGTTCTGGTAAAGTTGCTTCGATGGCATTCAGGACTTTTTCCAAGTCAGCTAACTTTTCTTTATCAATATTTTTTGGAGCACCGGCCACTTCAGCTTGGACAGTAAAAAGATTGTTTTGAATATTATGGAGAATTTCTGAAAACTTTTTATTTTCAAATACTACATCATTGTCCAAGACTTCTTCCTTACAAACACCAAGATATGAATTGGCTTCATCTAGAGCTCCGAGAGCTTCCGCTATGGCTGAACTCTTGGATAATCTCTGATCGCAACCAAAAATAGTTGTTTTGCCATCATCACCCTTTTTTGTGTATAACATATTAAATACGTAATCTAATTTTTGCCTTCAATCATGTTGTCACAATATGGCCAGCAGGTTGTTCGATTTGAATTATTAAAATAATACAACAAACAAAAACCAACTATTACTAACACGGCAAATAAAATATAGTATTTTTTCATATATATTAATTATATAATATTTTGCTAATATTTAACACTTTAATATATCTATAAAATTAGCAAATCAATCAGTTCTATCAGGAACAATTTATTCATCAGTCGCTCAGAAATTTTCACGACCTTGGCTCGCATGATTTTTTACTAAAAATCATTGGCTCCGCCTTTCGAGTCCTCACGTGAGTGATTCCTATCACTCACTTCTCGCGCACAAAAAAACGGCATTCTGCCGTTATTTTGTGCGCGAGAGAGGAATCTCTCCCTCGACTAAAAGTTTTTCGTCAAAAACTTTTGTCTGGGCACGACCTCGCAAGACTTTCTGGTGAAAGTCTTTAGCTCCGGTCTTCGAGTCCTCACAGAAGTGATATTATCACTTCTTTCTCGCGCACAATTAAAAAACTCCCCGAATGGGAGTTTTTTAATTGTGCGCGAGAGAGGACTCGAACCTCCAAGTCTTGCGACATACGCACCTCAAGCGTACGCGTATACCAGTTCCGCCACTCGCGCATATCAAAGCCGCTTTAAGGCAACTTCTCACCCACTATACCTAAAACCTTAACAATTTTCAACCTTTTTCTTTCGAGATGGATTTTATTGTCTTTGTAGTACATTTTCTTTAGTAATTTCAATGAGTCCGCTTTAGCATATTTTAATTGATAACAAACATTGTTTTTCCCTTTGGTTATGTGTCCACTCACCTTAATCTTTTTAAAAATTTCACTTTGCAGCCAATCAATGTGTTTCTTACTCGCAGAAACAAATTCTGTATAAAACATAAAACTAGATTTCCACCTTTTGTCCCAATAAGAATAAAAACTACCATCTCCATCAAAACAACCCCTTAAAAAGTCAAAAAAATACTTATTTGGCACCTTGATTTCGCCGATGGTTTTTGATTTATTTTTTGTTATACCTATATCATTAAGAAAAGAACAGAAACTAACATCTCCAAATTGAATGCGATGAGCCATCTTTTTATCAAATCCTGAATAGGTTTTACCAATTTTATTATCAATTTTTAATGATATTTTGTAATTCTCCACTTGATCCAAATCTTTTGATACAAAGGAGACATGTCTACCATCCTTTGATAAGCACCCATCTGTCACAATAAGCCCAATGGCGTAGGCGAAATTTGCCGACCATTTAATATTTACTTTATTCTGTGCTTTTGCTCCCCTTTTAGCCATATGTATATTAATAATATCATTTATTAATTACTGGCTCAAAGTAGTAGCGTCTACCAATTGATTTAAACAAAAAATCCGCTCTTGGCGGATTTTTTGTTTTAATTTTGTTTTGAAACTAAGCTTTAGCTTCCTCGGTCTTTTCTTCCTTCACTTCCTTAACGGTCATGATCTTGCGCATGTGGCGCTTGATTTCCTTGGTAGCTTTTTCACGGATGTAGTAAAGTTTTGCACGACGAACCTTTGAGCGACGAATCATTTCTACGCTATCAATGTTTGGTGAGTAGAGAGGAAAAATCTTCTCAACACCAACTCCGTCAACAACTTTACGAACAGTAAATGTGCTTCCAGCTTCTGAACCATGCTTACGAGCCAATACCAAACCTTCAAAAGCTTGTAAACGGGTCTTGTCGCCTTCTTTAATTTTCTGCCAAACACGAACAGTGTCGCCTGAGCGAACATCAAGTTTCTTGCGTTCTTCAATATTTACCGGTGATATGTTAATTGCCATAATGGGAACAATTTAGCATGAAAGCCTTAAAAAGGCAAGTAAATATTAGATTAGACCAATTTTCTTGGCGGCCACCTTAAAATCAGCTGGATCAGGAGCTTTGACTATCACCTCTTTGTCATTCTGGTCAATAAATGAAATAGCGTAGGAATGGAGGGCAACGCGTTTGAAACCAAGTTGTTTCTTCATATTTGGAGCATACAGGGTATCTGACACAACTGGGTGATTGATCGCTGAAAAATGCACACGGATTTGGTGGGTACGGCCAGTCTTCAAAGTGATAGAAACAAATGAAAAGCCCTTACCACGATGCAATACTCGATATTCGGTCAAAGCGTCACGCATCTCTCCACGAGCCCCTCTCTGGGCTGAAAAACGACGAAAATCGCTAGAGCTACGGCCGATCGGACGATTGATTTTGCCTTCCTCTTCTTTCATCTCTCCCCACACAAAAGCATGGTAGATTTTCTTGATCTGGCGACCCTTGAATTTGTCTTTATAAAAATCAAAAGCCTTCTGTGTCTTGGCAATCAAAAGTACGCCAGAAGTCTCACGGTCTAGGCGATGCACAATACCAGGGCGAACGATTTCGGTACCATCAGCCAACACCAAAGGCTCGCCAATATTCTTCATTTTGGGGTATTTTTCTAGAATCCAGTCCACTAGGGTATATTCATCTATTTTGCCATCGCCATGGACCACCAAACCGGCTGGTTTGTTGATTATGACTATATTTTTGTCTTCGTGTAATACGGGAATTTCCATACTTCCATTATACACAGATTTTGATTATCTCAAACCGAACAAAACAAAAATAGCCTTTCGGCTATTGTTGGGGGGGGGAGATAAAGGACCGCGAGTACGCTTCTCGTATAATTGAAAAGAGGACTCTGTCACGACTTTTTTCTTCGTCGCCACTCAGAAAAAGTCTCGACCCCGACTCACTTCTGAATACTGGTGTATTCAGACCTCGCAGAGCCTCAGTGCGTTCCGTCTTTCGAGTCCTCTATCGCACCACGAGAAATGCCACCTCTCGGTGGCTTTCTGTGGGCGATAGAGGACTCGAACCTCTGACATTTCGAACGTCAATCGAATGCTCTACCAACTGAGCTAATCGCCCAATGTCAAAAATATAACTTATTCAACACCAATAATCAAGTGTGCTATAATCCTTCTTATCATGCTTCAAACAAACGAACTCATTAATACTGACGAAAAAAACCTCTGGACCGGTAGTCCAAAATTCTGGCCATTCTTATTCAACAAAACTTTTTCGCTTTTTGTCTTTGTTCTGGGCTGGATAATCGCTTTTATACTTATAGTCTATTTCCAAGATAAAACCGTTTTTGCCAAACCAGAACTTATAAAAAGTATCCTTCCTTGGCTAGCCCCGTCTTTTGGCTTCATAATTATTTTTTTAATTTTAAATATCATTTACACCGCAATTGTTTTCTTTTTTACCAAATACACTATTACTGACAAAAAAGTGATTATTCAAAAAGGCATTATCTCCAAGAAAGTTATTATGTTGGATTTTGATAAGATTACCAATTCTGAAGTTCAAGTTGGATTGTTTGATAGATTGTGTGGTGGAACGACTGGTAGTATTTTGATTTCCACTCCAACTTCGATTGTTTATGTAAATAGAAGGATGCGAAACAATCCGTATTGGTTGGTAAGTATTCCAAAACCGTTTGAGGTATATAAAGTTTTTAGAGAGGGGGCAAACAATAAAACAACAGGTGTCTAACCTGTTGTTTTATTTAATTACTTATTTTTTAAAATCTGATTAGCTGCGAAAATTCCAGTTATAAACGCGTCATCGATATCGCACACATTGTGGTCACCTATGAGCAAGAGTCCATCTTCAATTTTACTTGGCCACAGAACTCCGCCTTCAAGATTAAAAGCCGGATTCCAAAACTTCTTTTCAATAACTTTGTAGTCATAAAAATATTTATCCAAATCCGGATTAGATTTTTTTGAATAAAATAAACATGACTTGTCAGCCATAAAAGCGATCGCCAGCATATCATTCTCATCAGAAAACAAATTAAATCTAGTTTCCTGCCAATCTACTTTTGCCTGTCCAACTATATGAAACATGTAGGCATCAACGCCACCTTTTAGTTCTTTCATGTGCAAAAGTTTTGTTGATACATTGGGAGGCGTTGCCACAACGACATTCTTTACCAAGTATTCTTCTTTTAAAGTTTTAACCAAATGCCCATCTTCAGTTTTTTTGATACTTGTCACGGTATCAAGAATGATATTCTCTCTAAAACCTTCTATTATTTTATCTTTGTCCAAAGTAAATTCTGAGGCACTAGTAATTAAAGGCAAAGAAAACTGAAGAAATGAAAAAGTGTTTATTTTATTCACCTTTGTAAAAGTTGTGCCATGCAACACTTCCTCCATATATCTATGGACGATATCGCTAATACCATGTTCCTTCATATACTTTTCGGCATTTGTTTCATAAACATATAGTAAATACGGGTCACTCTTAATAACTTCGTCTTGTGGTCTAAAACAGCTCTCCTTCTTAAATTTGATATAGTGACGCTTAAATTTAAGTAAAAGAAAGATCAAACGGATCAATTGTGGAATATATTTTATAAATGAAAGTTGCAGGATGGTATATGTCTCTCCTCTCTTATGGTAAAACATTTCGCTACGGTTAATTTTTCTACCCAACTTAAGAAATTTCCTAGTATTAACGTATATTTTTTCCATTACATAATATGCACCATATTGAACATTTCCATCTTTTGAAAAGCAAACTCGACCGCCAATATCTTCGGTTATTATTTTAAAATCACTAAATCCGCCTTTTTTTAGATTATAAGCCGTACTAAGACCAGATATTCCTCCGCCAATAATTAGAGTATTTATTTTGAGCATTTTAGAATTATAACATTTTAAGAATATTTGAGAACTTTTATTCTGTGAAGAATAAAAGATAAAGAGAAAATAAGATGGGGCAATATGGAAAACAATTTTTACTTAAAAATTGTTTAACGATTTAAGACAGGACCGCGAGTACGCTTATCGACCCTTACAGGGTCAGTACCCCGGTTGGATATTTTGTTTCATTACATTCACAAAATATGCTCAACCGGGCTTCGATTCCTGACGCACGACATATTATGTCCTGCTTCGGAGGCGCATTTTAAAAGCGCGCGAAAGCTACTTAAAAACATATTACACCACACAAATAGTACCCCAAAAACGATAGCGCGCTTCTAAAATGCGCCTCCGACAGGAATCGAACCCATATCAAAGCCTTAGAAGAGCTCTGCTCTATCCATTGAGCTACGGAGGCAATTGGATAATTATTTAAATGTTTGCGATCAAGTCTCGTCCTCTTGGGGAAAGACAATTTCAATATAGCACAATATCAGTTCTGGTCAACAAAAAATCCCTACTTTTGTAGGGATTCGTAGTTAGAGTCTTTAGTTTTAAAAATTTTTTCGATATCATTCAAAGTTTTTTCATCGATCTTGACCGGTGTTGTATTTTTATCAGTCGTTAAGAAAGAAAAGTTCTCACCATTGATCAAAACGTTGGAATAAAAAATAAAAGACAAAATAGCTATTGTTAGCAAAGAAAAAACACTGAGCACAATGATCCAATCACGTGCGGCAACACTCATCTTTTCCTCTATCTTACAAACTGGACCAGTGATTATTTTCTTTTTATTAAAGATATTCATGTTATTTATATTTCAAAATTACTACATCAAAAACAGCAGACCAGACTGGTGCTCCGACTCCTTTTCCCTCGTCCGCTGAAGTAAGATTTAGATCAATGGCTGAAAAATCTACATCATAATGATAGTTTTGCAACAATGACCACACCTTGATCAACTTACTCCAAGACCCTTCTGCCAATATCCTGATTTTAGCCTCTTCAATCGTCTTACCAAAAACTCCTGAAATATTTTTATTAGATAACTCCTGTTCTTTGATGGAATCAATAGTAAATTCCACCCCGACCATCTTGCCCAATTTTTCCAAATTATCAATTAAATCAACATCCCCATCGACTGGTACAATTCTAGTCTTGAGATCAGCCATAACTCCGGAATTATTCTGTGCCACTTTTTTTAAGTCATCAATATTAGCTTGCTTTCCAAGCTCTATTTTTGTGTCAGCAATTTTGGTATTAGTGTCATCAAGTTTATTCCAAATCACAAAGAAAGCCACACCAGCAATGGCCCACAGTGCCAACATTAGAACTAGACTAACTATTAGTTTCTTATTAGTTGCTTTCATTATTTTTTGTAAATTAAGTTCAGGTTGAAATCCAGGTTAGCACTTTTGGTCAAATTGGACACCGGTACTTCAGCATTACTAAAACGCACATCTTGTTGCAGTGTCTTAACGTAGGTCAAAAGAGTATTTCGTGTAGTTGCCTGCCCTTTTAGAAATATTTCCTTTTTATCTTTATTCCATGACATTCCTGTCACTTTTACACCGGAATTTGCACTTGGTAAAATACTCAATAAATCTTTTTGGAGTTCAGTGTTCAACGAAATCGGTTTAAATAAATTTATTAAGTTACCAATTTCTGTAACTTGAGTCCTCAGTGTAGCTTCGTTTTGATCAATGTTTGCCTTTTGAACTTTATCGTATTGTTGATTGACTAAATTCTCCTTGAATTGAACAAAATAATAAAGCGGTATAAGAGACAATAAAAAGACCACAGCTAGAGCTGACAAGCCAAGCAAAAGTATAACTGTTAGCCGGAGTTTGTATTCTCGGCTCAAAGTTTTTCTTTGCTTTAATGTGCTAATTTGCTGTTGCATATTATTTAAATGGTAAATATAGACCGATAACTGCAGCATAATCTAATGAATCTTCAAAGGTCATTTCTGGTAATTCTTTATTCAAATCTAAAACATTAATCCAGACATTGGCTGGATCAACATCCTTGTTCATGGCCATATATAAATACTTTTCAAAACCTGTAATGAGCGAGCTCTTACCCACCAAATACACTCTCTCCACATCATCGTGGCGATTGGTCTCACGATGAGATAGCCAATAGGCATAAAAACGATCAGTCTCATCTTTAATGGCCGAAGCAAAGTTAATCAGGGCTGAAAATATTTCCACACTGTCAGCATCGGCTATTTTATTTAAAGCCTTCTCCTTTATTTTACGAGCCTCGGCGGCGGTAATATTTTTATTGCGACGGATTGCTTCGTCAATGGAATTGGCACCAACATTAGAAGTAGAGCTAAACAACACCAAACCACGATCAACAACCGAGATGGTAGTACCTGTATCCCGTATATTAATAATCATGTAAGGTTTCATGTCTCCGCCTGGAACAACTGCTCTTGCCACTGCTCGAGATTCAATATCAAAACCGACTAGAGTCATACCCGCAGCCGCAAACATTGAAATATATTTATCAACCAAGGTTCTTGGGGCAGCAAAAACATTCACAGTTTTAACGGAGGAATCTTCTGAACACCCCACTTCCTCAAAACCAAAAACTGTTTCCGCAACTGGCATCGGAACATTTTCTTCAAGGTGAAATTCAATACTTTGGCGAATTTCCTCCGGCTTTTTTACTCCACCAGGAATCTGTGTGTTAAAGAGATAACATTCATCTTCTGGCAAAACCGACTGAACAAAAGAAAAATTGTTTTCTGCTTGAATCTGTTTCAGTGCCAAAATAATATCATCCTCCTTAACAATTTCTCCTCCGACTATCGCTCCAGCTGCAATCTCTTTCGAACCATAGCGACCGATTTTAATCTTGTCCCCTTTTTGGATTATTTCTAGGTATCTAATAGTTAAATCACCCGCTTCAAAAGAGACAGTTGGTATAGTCAAAAAACTTGGTGGGGTCAAAAAACTTGAGAAAATATTTCTGCTCATAATTACTCCCTACATTATACCTTTTTATTTCGATTTTTCAAAAATTCTACAACGATTGGTACAAATGAAATCACTATGATGAGTAAAATGATTGGCAAAATGTATTTATCAATGTTTGGAATCATACGTCCCAAGTAATATCCGAGAAAAACCATAAGAACTGTCCAGCCAAAACCACCCAAAATATTATAGGTGAGAAAAGTGCGATAACTCATCTGTCCTACCCCAGCCAAAATTGGGGTAAAAGTTCGAACAATAGGGACAAAACGGGCCAAAACAATGGCTTTAGTACCATATTTGGCAAAAAACTTTTCTGTCTGATAAAGATGATCTTTGCGAAAGAAGAAGGAATCTTCGCGAACAAAAAGTTTTCTGCCCCAGCGATATCCAAAGGAATAGCCGATGGTGTCACCGAGTACTGCCGCCAACCAAGCACCAAAAAACAAAAGAATAACTGGAAAATATCCTTGCGAAGCTAGAAGTCCGGCGGTGAATAGAAGTGAATCACCGGGAAAGAAAAAGCCAAAAAACAAACCAGACTCAGCAAAAACAATGGCAAATATTCCAATCAGGCCAACGCTCTGGATTAAAAATATCGGATCCATTAAGTTTTTGATGATCTCCATTTTATTATGAATTACCCGGTTGTGAGCTTTGGCATTGTTTTGAAATTGACTAAGTAAAGTTAATATCGTTTGTTAATTTCAGACTTTCTAATTAATTATACAGTTTTTATATTATTCGCAAAACAATTTCGATGCCAAAGTCTACAACGGGGTTATCTAGCAGTCGCTCCTGGTTCAATCTCATCCCCCATTTTAAACAAAGAGAACGGTTCACCATCTCCACCCACAGCGAGAATCATACCATTACTATCATAACCCTTAATTTTGCGTGGCTCGAGATTGGCCACAAATGCACAACGGACGCCAACTAATTTTTCTGGTTCTGGAAAATATGGAAAAATTCCGGACACAATTTGACGAATATCCGGTACACGCTCCACAGGTTTTAAAGCTTCCTCGGCTGCCTGCTCAACTATATTATCATCCACCTTGGCATCCGAGGCCGGCACAAACTTCTCAATTTCTTTAAAGCCAAAATCAACTTTTAGTATCAAGAGTTTATCAGCGTTCTCCATTTTTTCTGCACTCAGAATTTTACCAATCTTTATTTCTACTTTCTTAAATTCGTCGTAATTTATCATAAATTTATTTTGTTCCTCTATCGAGGTATGCTTGTAAAATTATTGTGGCTGCTGAAGCATCAAGTTTATTGGTTTTCTCTCCCATCATTTTTTCCACCTGAAATGAGGTCAAAAACTCTGGTTCGAAAATAACTGGTAACCCACTCTCATTTTCTAAAACTTTTTTAAATGGGGTTATTTCCTCCATTATCTTGTTAGCTTCCATCTTAAAGTTTTTAGACTCTCCAAGAACGATTTTCACAACGTGATTATCGGCACAAATCTTCAAAATCTGATCTACTAATTCATCATTGTTTGGCAAAACCTCCTTAGGAAAGGCCATCATCTGACTTTCATCAGTCATAGCCAACCCTACTCTTTTTGCCCCATAATCAATTCCTAATATTCTTCCCATATAGAAATACTATACACTAAATACAGAAAAAATGAATTGCATTAAGGATTGTTGTATAATTATTATGTTATCAATTAATTCAAACAATTATGCAAACGATATTACAAAGTATACTAGCCGGACAGCCTGCGACAACCCTATTACATAGTACTGCCTTTTGGGTATCTTTTATTTTAATGGCCGTTTGGTCTTTGGTCTGGAAAGGGCTTGCTTTATGGAAGGCAGCTCATCGTGAAAGTAAAATCTGGTTTGTGTTTTTACTAGTCTTAAACACTATGGGTATTTTAGAGATAATTTACTATTTCTTTATTGATAAGGAGATCAAAAAAGAGGAGGTAAAATAGGTAAAAACAAAAAAACGACAAATTTGTCGTTTTTTTGTACCAGTCGCTTGCTAGGAATCTGTTACAGTCACCGCTAGGATCGCGAGTACGCTTATCGGTCATTACATGACCAGTATCCCGGTTGGATATTTTGTTTCGCTTTACTCACAAAATATGCTCAACCGGGCTTCGATTCCTAGCCACGAGTGATATTATCACTCGTTCAGGTGGACAAACAAAAACCGCTCTTTTGGAGCTGGTTTTTGTATTTGTCCCCCCGCTAGGAATCGAACCTAGATTTTGAGTTCCGCAAACTCATGTCCTATCCATTGAACGACGAGGAGATATCTTACTCATATCCTACATTGCTTGCCCGTGCAATTCATATTGCCCTGGGAACGACGAGGAGATATTGGGTCACCGAAAACACACTAACGGAAATACATTAGCACACTTTCTCTAAAAACCCAAGTGTTTAATCATTTTAATGACTTGCCCCTCGGACATTTCTTCTGGCACCGCTTTGGTAGATAGGAAATCAAACACCTCAACCGCTTTTTCATCTGGAACATTAACGTTCAATATTGGGTGCAGACCCTTCTTTAATTTAACAATCAACATGTGATTTTGACGAGGGGAATTATCGACTTCGATCCAAAAGGAATTTACCTCAGAATATGGTACTTTAATATTTCCTACCGCAATACCCATATCACTTAAATAACACTTTAAAAGTAACGGTTTTCTTCTAGCCTTATAATAAACCAAAGCCGTTGCCAATAAGATAAAAATAGCGAAAAAATAATTTTTGTATAAAACTGAAACAACCACTGCACAAAGTGAGATGATTCCCACTGCCCAGTACCAATCGTTAGAACGATTTTTGTGGTCGTATTCAAGAGTCTCCCAATGAACTTTATTTTCCATGAAATTATTATATCACAACATAGGGCTTGAAAAAAAGTACTATTTGTGAGAATATGGAAAAGCTGAAGTAATTATGGAGAGATGGCAGAGTGGTCTAATGCACCAGTCTTGAAAACTGGAGGGCTCGCAAGGGTCCCGTGAGTTCGAATCTCACTCTCTCCGCAACGAAAAATAAAGAACAGTCTAAATGACTGTTCTTTATTTTTCGTCACATGAAGAGAGAGTGAGATTCGAAGGTCGGAGGCGGAGGAAAATATATCCTAATTTTCCAAACCGCCGAGACGGGGTCGAGAGTACTTAGACTTTTGGAATTTCATAATTTCAAAAGTCTTAGTAACTCGTGACCGCATCTCACCATTCTTGACCGGATAAGTCGCGGGCGAAAGTGTACTCACGTTCTCACTCCGAGTGAGATTCGAAAGACGGAGACAGAGAAAAGCACAGCTTTTCGGCCTGTCGAATCGGCCTGCCTGCCGGTAGGCAGGGGTCGAGAGTACTTAGACTTTTGGAATTTCCTAATTTCAAAAGACTTAGTAACTCGTGACCGCATCTCACTCTTCTTGATCGGCTGAGTCGCGGGCGAAAGTGTGCTTGTATCCTCACACTCCGACGTACATAAAAAAGCGAGCCACTAGCTCGCTTTTTATTTTATCTTAAATGGAACTTGGCCATTGGGCTATGTCCTTCTGGATTATGCACAGTGGCGTGAAGTTCATGCCCCTTCACCTCAAACCAAGGCACGGACTGCATCCCCGCTGAATGACTTTCTGTTGTATAAACCTTGTCCCCCATAATTCGGAAATCAGGTAGTATACTATGCCCCTCTGGGTGATACATTGTTCTGTAAACGGCGTTATTGCGAACTTCGTACTGAGGCCGAATGTCATGATGACCGCCAGCTTCTCCATAATGAGCATTGTATATTTTAAGATTGTTTAACATTTTAATTTTATTACTTAATAATCTTCCAAATAATTATACCACACCCCAAAACCCCGCCACAACTACATTTTACATCCTCACACAAAAGTGTAATAATTAATGCATTAATAATTTAAAATATACTATGGAAAATAAGAAAAAGTGGGCTATTATTTTAGCTGTAATTATCGTCTTAGTTATAGTTGTAATCTGGTCAGAATCCACAAACAAGAAAAGTGACAAAGACCTCACTGTTGGAGCAATTGTCTCTTTGACTGGTCCAGCCGCAGTTTGGGGCGAATCTTTCAAGAATGGTGCGGAAATGGCACTAGAAGGTAAGACTGGAATCAAAGTTTTATTCGAAGACAGTAAAGGTGTACCAGCCGATGGTATTTCTGCTTTCGACCGTCTACAGATGCAAAAAGTAGATATTTCAGTTTCTATTCTCTCTGCTGTTAGTGCTACTCTATCCAAAACCGCTAATGAAAGAAAACTTCCCCTCCTAGCTTCTATGACTACCGCTGATGGTATTGCCAACGATTACACTGTCAGATATTTCAATAATGTTAACATGTACGCCGAACCAGCCTTTACCGCTCCTATTTCTCCAGTTATCAAAGCCAAGAAAATTGCTTTCATCTATCGTACTGATGAACTTGGAGTTTCTACTCTAAGAAGAGTCAAGGAACTTAGTACTCAATATGGAAAAGAATTGGTCTTCACTGATACTTTCAAACCAAATGAATCAGACTTTCTAACCATTTTGTCAAAAGTCAAAGCTTCTGGTGCCGAAGTTCTCTTGTTCACAGATGCTACCCCAGTTGAAGGTGTTGGTATCCTAAAAAAGTCTGTTCAACTCAAACTCAATATTCCAATCGTTGAAGCTTCTGGTGTCTTCGGTGATCTAGGTAACAGAAAACAAGTTGAAGGAATTCCATTCTACTCGACAGCTTTTGATTTCGTCTATATTGATAAATCAATGGATTTCAAAACAAAGTATTTAGCCAAGTATGGTAAAGAAGCCAACTACGGCGCAGCCTTTGGTTACGACTCCATCAATCTTCTCTACCAGTGTAAAGATAAGAAAAATGATATCTTGGATTGCTTGCGAGATTTGAAACAAATTACCGGTGTTTCCGGTACCGCCAATCAGGTAGCTCCGGGCGATTTCGTGGTCAGTATGCATTTGGAAAAAGTAAATTAATCATTAAAATTTCAAACCGTCAGACCACCGTCTGGCGGTTTATTATTAATTGACAGATAGCAGTAAATAATGTTATAATACAGACCGTATCAGTTCCCTCTCAATCATCAGAAACCCAAAGAAAGGAATACTTCATGAGTACCAAATCCGTCCAACATGGATTGGAGCGTCGTAACACGGGAAAGATTCAGAGCTTGTGGCTGGAATTCTGGGGTTATTGCAACCTCGGATGCCCTTACTGCTATGCTTGTGGTGGTGAACACCTGGACAAAGCCAAGCTTCTCAAATGGGAAGACTACGAGCGAGTCCTGCTTGAGGCCAAAAGCCTAGGTATCGACAGTATCGGTATCCCCGGTGCCGGCGAGCCCTTCCTGCCGATCAACAAGCAGATGGTTATGCGTTTCTTGCACCGCTGCAAGGAACTGCGGATGTTCGTCACCCTTTTCACAACCGGTGAATTCATCACCGATGAACTGGCCAGCGAACTTTACAATCTGCCCGTGGAAATCATGTTGAAGTGTAACAGCCTCACACCGGAAGTCCAGGACAGATTCGTGAGCGATCCAAAGCGAAACATCATCATCTCTGGTTACGGCGAAAAGCGCAATCGGGCGATCATGATTCTCACCGACCACGGATTCAACAACAACCGTGCCTGCATGTTCCACTACGGTCGTCCTAGCCGGATGGCCTTGGTGACCAGCATCATGACTACGGAACATGGAGAACTCAGCAATCTCGAGGAGATCGTGGAGATCTTGCGTTTCTGTCGGCGTCACAACATCATCTTTGATTGCGACACGATCCTGAAACAGGGTCGCGGCGCCAGTTGTGAACTTTGCACGGGTGACCGAGAACTCAAGGCCAAACTTTTGGAACTCCAGAAGATTGACCAAGAAGAATTCGGCAACTCCTGGCAAATCGGCCCCGGTTACGTCGGCACAGTCTGCGATCGCTACATGCATCACTTGTATATGAATCAAGAAGGTGAACTGCGCCCCTGCATCGGTGCCATGGGTGTCAATCTTGGCAACATCAAGACCACCACCCTGAAGGACGCTTGGGAATCGAAGGAAATGCAGATGATTCGCAATCGCCAATACGGCGGCAAGTGTGCAGAATGTCAGGACTTTGTCACTGGCAAATGCAACTCCTGCCTCGGGCGGCATACGAAAAATCTGACCAGTGCCAATCTCCTCAAGACTGGCCAAGTCGAAACAATCGGCTGTTGGAACTTCCAACAGAAACAGTAACCGAAACCAAAAACCCGACCGGGGACTACACTAGTCCCCGGTCTTTTCTTTTACCTTTTTCTTGCACAAAACTTCTCTACATAATATCATTAACAAACAATGAAACTAATTATTCTTCGCGGATTGCCTGGCTGTGGCAAAACAACTTTGGCTAATAAAATAGGATTAGAAGCTGGTGCACCCATTATTCATGGTGATGACTTTAAGCTTGAATACATGAAAATCGAGCGAGATTTTAAAAAGGCTTTGCAATATTCTTATGACAAAATCACTGAAAATATAAAAGAATATATCTCAAAAGATGAAAAGGTAGTGGTTGTAGAAGAACTTTTCAATGATCAAACCTTGGTCAACAATATTATTCAAATATCCAAAGAAAATAATATCGATACTCATTGGTTTCGTATAAAAAGAGATTTAGACAAACTGTTAGAAACTGAAGCCAAAAGAGAAAGAAAGGTTAAAAATACTCTGGAAGATTTTCAAAAATTAGAAAAAGAATTAGACAATATAATCATTGAGGGCGAAGTAGTGTTAGAAAACAACTCAAACATTGATGAATTAAAAATCCTTAACTAAATAATAAAACCGCTCTCTCGAGCGGTTTTTGTTTAAAAATCTACCCGGTTGTGAGATTTGGTGTCGTTTTTAAAATTGCGTTCAGTTATTAATTTGATTATCTAATTAGCAAAACAGGCCGCAACATATTATTGCGGTCTGTTTAGTTAAAAACAATTTTAACACCAAATTCTACAACGGGGTTATTTATTCTTCTTAATCAAAGCAGATAGACGAGCCTTCTTGCGATCGGCGGTATTCTTTTTGATCAGATTGGTCTTAGCAGCTTTGTCCAAAGCTTGATAAGCCTTTGGCAAAAGTTTTGCAGCCTCAGCCACCTTTTTGTCGGCAACCAAAGTACGAACTTCTTTAACCACTTTATTCATTTCCAATTTGCGACGTAGGTTGAAAACTTTTTTGTTATCTCCGGCGCGCAAAGCTTTTTTAGCTGATGATGTAATCGGCATTTATTTATTGTTAATTCTTAATTTGTAAAAACAACCGAGACACGATTGCTTTTCTTGATAGTGAAAGCATATTAACACGAAAACAACATAAAAGTCAAAGTTTCCACCTCACTGCCCTCCGGTTTTGTTTTTTGGCCTTTGGGTTATATAATTACCATATGATTCAACATTTAACCGGTTCGGTGATTTGGGCGGAAACCAAATACTTTGTTTTGGATGTAGCAGGAGTGGGCTACAAAGTGTATGGTACTTCCGAATCTTGCGCCAAAGCCTACAAAAGTCTCAATGACAAAATGGCTGTCTGGATACATATGGTGGTGCGCGAAGATGCCATGGACTTGTATGGCTTTCTCACCCGTGAAGATTTGGAATTCTTTGAACTACTCATTACTGTCTCGGGTATCGGACCAAAGAGTGCTCTAGGAGTCATGGGTATTAGCCCGGTTGATAGTCTCAAGGCCGCTATCGCCTCCTCCGACACCACTCACCTAGTCAAAGTGTCCGGCATCGGTAAAAAACTGGCTGAAAAGATTGTCTTGGAACTCAAAGACAAAGTTACCGCCGGAACCGAAGCTGGTCAAAATATTTTGCGAGATGATGTGGAAGTCTTGGAAGCATTGAAAGCTATCGGTTATGGCCATAACGAAGCCCGTGATATGCTCCAATTAATTCCGCCCACAGTGACAGGTACTAAAGATAGAATTAAACATGCGTTAAAGATCGTGGGAAGATAATGTAAAGTGTAAATATCAAAATGAAAAATGACAAATCAAAATTAAAAATGAATAAAAAAGATTTTGTATTTTGCATTGTCATTTTACATTTTGCTTTTTAATATTTAAATTAAACAAATGTCTAACATATTATATTTTGTAAAAAAACTAATACCTACCAACCTGATGGAAAAACTCAGACCTGGGTACCATTATCTCTTGGCTTTGACCGCTGCTTTAATCTACCGTTTTCCAAGTCGCAAGATTAAAGTCATTGCTATTACTGGCACCAAAGGCAAGACCTCAACTGCCGAATTGGTAAATGCCATTTTAGAATAGGCGGGCTACAAAACAGCCCTGGCTGGCACATTGCGCTTTAAAGTTGGTGAGGAGTCAGAAAACAATATGTACAAAATGACTCTACCCGGCCGTTTCTTTGTTCAAAAGTTTTTGCGTCGAGCGGTCAATGCCAAATGTGATTATGTAATTTTAGAAGTAACTTCCCAAGCAGCGGTTCAGTATCGTCACAAATTTATTGCTTTTGACGCCCTTATTTTTACCAACCTAGCGCCTGAGCATATTGAATCCCATGGCTCATACGAGAATTATTTGGCAGCTAAATTAATGATTGCCGAGGCTGTTGGCCAATCAAAGAAACCAAACCGTGTCATCGTTTCCAATACCGACGATATTGAAGGTAAAAAATTCTTGGATTTTCCAGTTGATCAAAAACTTACCTATTCCCTAGCTGATGCTACTCCGTACGATATCAAGAAAGAAGGTTTTACTTTCACTTGGCATGGACAGATGATTACTTCCCCACTTTCTGGTGTGTTCAATCTTTATAATATTCTTGGAGCCGCTACCTATTGCAAAAGTCAGGGTGTAACAGATGAAATTATAAAAAGAGCAGTAGAAAAGTTTTCTGGCATTCGTGGCCGAGTAGAGAAAATTGAAATGGGCCAAAACTTTACTGTAATTGTTGATTATGCTCACACTCCAGATTCTCTGCAAAAGCTTTATGAAGTATTCCAAGCTTCAAGAATTATAGGAGTTCTCGGTAATACCGGTGGTGGGCGCGATAAATGGAAGCGAACCGAAATGGCCAATATTGCTCAAAAATATTGTAACCAAATAATTCTCACCAATGAGGATCCGTATGATGATGACCCAATGGAGATACTGAATGACATGAAGGAGGATATAGATGAAGTGGCTTGTGAGATTATTCTAGACCGCCGAGAAGCTATCGCTCACGCGTTTAGTATGGCAGAGGAAGGCGACTCAGTACTAATCACTGGCAAAGGTACTGACCCATATATTATGGGTCCAAATAACACTAAAATTCCTTGGGATGATGCTACTGTTTGTAGAGAAGAGCTGAAAAAGATGTCAGAAAAATCAAGAGTATAGCAAACCGAAGGCACTTCTTGCCACGAGATGAAATGCTTATTTCATTTTTCGTGGATGCGACAGTATGTCGAGAGGAACTTAAGAAGATATTAAATAAATAATTTATTCACACCACCCAGTTGGCTTCACCAACCGGGTGGTGTTATAATTAACTTATTAATAAAATATAATAAAAAAATATGCAACCAAATAATGATAAACTTTTTGCCATCTTAGCCTATATCTTGTTTTTTATTCCCCTTTTAGCTACCAAGGACCGCAGCCAGTTTCTCACCTTCCATATTAATCAGGGTTTGAATCTTTTCATTTTTGAAATTGGTGTAGGCTACATCGTTCCGCTTTTGTTGTCATTTATTCCAATGCTAGGTTTTGTAGTTTGGATTCTCCAGATTGGTTTGTTTATACTCTTTATCATGGGCGTAATGAATGCTTCACAAAACAAAATGGAGCCATTGCCAATTATCGGAAACGTTTTCAATTTTATTAAATAGTAAAGACTGTACAGAGCCCGCCGGATTACCGGCGGGCTTTACTTTTTGCCAAATTGGCGTATTTTAAAAACAGGCCTATAACCACCAACCAGGAGGTAAATATGGACTTTGTCATTATTATTCCACTCGCTCTCATAGTTATTATTATGCCGCGCGTTATATCGCAAATCATAGCTCGGCAACAGTTGGTTATCGAGAACATGATATGGGAAGAGATAAGTAAACTAGAATTTGAAATCCCAGATCAGGAGATTTATGATGATCGTGTAGTTAATTATATCAATCAAGATGGATCAAAGGAAACCATCTACATGAAAAACATCCGAGCAAAAAGTGGACTGTCTTATGTCTCCGAATCTTCAACGCCGACGAACAGAGAAAACTACATTCAAAGGGTAAAGATGGTAGAGTTTGCAGACCGTATTTCTCGCTGGAGGTTCAAGAACGGCTTTGGCCCACCTAAATAAGGTGGGCTTTTCTTTTTTTATAAAAATCCGTGCAACCCCGCAAAAAATTTTGCTATTCGGTTTGACACGGACTAAACTTCTAAAACTTGATTTAAGTGGTAATACTGATATTGTATTTATATTAATAGCAAAATTAGAGCGGGGTGGCGATTTGTATAGTCGTTGCCTCCTTACAAATCAGCCATGCCTGAATTACCCGAAGTCGAAACCTTGCGTCGAGAGTTAAACAAGCTCTTGGTCGGCCAAACAATAAAGAATGTTGAGGTCTTGTGGACCAAGGCCATTTTACCCATGACGGCCAAGAAATTTACCACTGAGCTCCTTGGCCAAAAAGTTGAATCTGTGGATCGCCGAGCTAAAATGTTGATTGTAAATTTCTCCAACGGTAAGTCTTTAGTCTTTCATCTCAAGATGACCGGCCAAGTTATTTTTGTGCCCAAGAAAGGCGGGGCGACTTTTGGCGGGCATCCGACCAGCGATGTTCAGACGCCAGGCAAACACACTCGCCTTATCCTTGAATTTAAAAACGGTGACCATTTGTATTTTAATGACATGCGCAAATTTGGCTGGTCTCGTCTCGTCAGCGCTACTGAATTAAATACTCTCACCTCTCACTCTGGACCAGAACCATTATCAAAAGATTTTTCTGCTGACTTTTTATTTGACCTATTTCAAAAATATCCCAATCGTACTCTCAAACAAATTCTCTTAGACCAAACTTTGATTGCTGGTATTGGTAATATTTATGCCGATGAATCATGTTTTCTTTCCGGTCTAATGCCAAATAGAAAAGCTGGCACGGTCAACCAAAAACAAGCCGCGGAATTATATAAACAAATCGTCGCAGTCTTAAAATTATCTATTTCCAAAGGTGGAACCTCCTCCCGCAACTATCGTCGCTCAGACGGCTCGAGAGGCAGCTTTGTGCCGTGTCTTATGGTCTATGGTAGGGCCGGTGAAACTTGTAAAAAGTGTCGGGCTCTTATTCAGAAGATCAAACATGCCGGCCGAGGCACTCATTTTTGTCCACAGTGTCAGCATTAATTCAATATTAACAAAATATTATTTTTGTTTATAATGTTAAACACTATATGGACGACAATTTAAAAATAATCTTGGCAGCCATCGTAATAATGTTTTTTATCTCCCGACTCATGGACAATGCTCAGGCTTTTCCAACCTATACCGCCAAGGCTAGTACCGCTAGTACCAAATCCCAAACTTTACAGTCGGCAAGTAAAATTATCACTACCCAAATACTCGACAGTCAGGGTCGTGTGGTACAGAGCGGCGAAGCCAAATATTAAAAACTGCCAGCGGGCAGTTTTTGTTTTACAAAATATTATAAATAGCAATCCCGTAAGCCACTCCAACATTCAAAGACTCTTTATCTCCCCTCATCGGAATCTCCGCTACCTCATCCACTAGTTTTAAAACTTTTTTATCTACTCCATCCACTTCATTACCCATCACTACCGCCAAAGGAAACTTTTTAGAAATCTTTCTATAATCAACAGATTCTTTTGCTTGCTCGATGGCCACCACAAAATATCCAGCTTTCTTTAATTTTTTAATTATCTTAATTGTATTATCAACATATTCCCAAGGTACATTCTTTTCAGCACCCAAAGCTACCTTGGCCAAGTCTGGTCGTGATCTATTGAATCGATCGAGTGGAGACGGCGTAGTACCACAGAGATAGAGTTTGGACACCCCAACCGCATCAGAAGTACGAAACATCGAGCCCACATTAAAGACACTACGAATACTATCGAGAACGACCACCACCTCTTTTTTTGTTGATTGCCCCTTTTTCATATTGTCTACCAATATAGCCCCTAAAACAAAAGGTGGCAAGTTTTGTTAAATGCGGTATAATTTCCTTATGTATAAAGTTTATAGCATCTTCCCAGAACTCTTCACCTACTCTTTTCTCGTTCCACTAATATTGCGTTTGGCCTTGGGTTTAATTTTTATCAACCTGGGTTATTTGAAATTGGCCAAAGAAAAAAATGGCTGGCTTATGCTTCTCAGATTTTTAAAAATTCCTCAAGCAAAATTCTGGCTATCTATTTTTGGAATCTTGGAAATCCTTGGTGGTGTTATGTTAATTGTTGGTTTATATGTTCAAGGAGTGGCCCTGTTCTTTACAATTATCGGTCTTATCTCCTTTGCAGTAGAAAGTCGTGAAGAAAGTCTTCTCCGTCGAGACTTCGTTTTCTACTTCCTCACTTTGGCGATTACTATCTGCCTTTTGGTATCCGGGGCTGGGATGATGGCTTTTGATGCCCCACTCTAGTAGACAAAAAGGTTTTTTCTTGATATATTGCCTAACATCTAAGCAGGGGCTTAGATGTTTTTAAAAAAGACACAAAATATGCGTCCATACCCGCTAGTCTGGGTACAGACTTTTCGGGCAAGGCTCAGTCGTGTTGTTTGACCAAGTGATAGTAAAAATAAATATGCGTCCATAGCTCAGTCGGTAGAGCACCTGCCTTTTAAGCAGAGGGTCGTAGGTTCGATTCCTACTGGACGCACAAAAACAAAACCCCGTAAGGGGTTTTTAATTTTTGGCGTCCAGTAGGAATCGAAAGACGGAACGCACCGAACGTAGTGAGGTCAAAACACACCAGTGTTTTGAAGTGAGTCGGGGTCGAGACTTTTTCTGAGTGACGACGAAGAAAAAAGTCGTGACAGATTCCTACTGGCTTACGTTAGGAATCGAACGGTCGAGTATATTTCTGACAGCAGGCAGAAATTCGAGACCGCGTTTCGACTGATTTTTGTGACGACAAAACGAAGAAAGAAAAGATACGCGAAGCGGTCCTACTGGGCGCATTATTCGTGACAGATTCCTACTGACTTACATTAGGAATCAAATTCCCCCAAGCGTACTCGCAACCCTACTGAGTGCCCTGTCTTTGACAAAAACATTCTCTGATGTAGTATCAGGAAGGATACATTCTGTCTTGTATGACAGAACGCGGCTGTGTATACAGTCCGTAAGAGGTGAGCACTGCCTTCCAGTGTAAAAATAAGAATAGGAGTTCCGTATGGAAACGCCCCGAGTTCCAATCAGAGAAGAAAAGTTCGAAATCATCGGTGGTCCCTCAAAGTTTGATTTAATGGAGGTATTCTTCTCTCGTAAGCGTCTTACTCCACTCAAAGCCACCTTTCAACTCAGGGACCAAAAAGGTAACATTTTTGAAGTGGAGACAAGCATCATTGGCCTTTTGGCCATACCAAATCCCATCGACGATTTCTCTTGTCGTGACGGAGACCGGTGGGGCCTCTACTCTGGCCCCCTAGTGTCAAAAGTTTGGAATATTAGATTCGATGGAGTTCTACTTGGAATCTATTCCACACAAACAAGGAAAGGTGCGGCTCGAAGACTGTGTGAAGCTTCCCAGTTCTTTTTGATAGAAGCAGCCTTTGGCTGTGAACAAAGCAAAAATGAGCTTGAGAATGGTGGCTTCAAAATCCCTGACGTTACTGTTATTCGGTCTTAAGCGATGATCCCCCGCACCAACACATCCGTGTCTGGTGCGGGTTTTATTTCCCCTTGCCTCCCGTCCCCTCAAATGCTAAAATCCTTGAGGCCTCGATCTTTCAATCACAACCACTACAGGAGATTCGCTATGAAACGCGAAGAAAAACCTGGGGACTCACCTCCCCAAAAGAGAAATGCTCACACCGCCACGGTCCAACCTCCACTCTATGGTTTCGACTGGGGCAACCTCCAGCAAGTTGAGACCATTCACTGTGACAAACCTCCCCAACACAAACCGGACAATCCGGTACCCCACATTTAAAGTGGGGTTTTAATTTGTCAAAATTATTCTCTCTAGTGCATTATACAAATCTACTTTCCCACGATGAGCTTCGTGATAGACAGAAATTAACAGATTGCACAAATGGCGCAGTTTTTGCTCACCAATTTTTCTACCAGCTGACAAAGATTTTTCATAAGGGTAAGGTTTGAGACCAGACGCACTCTGACTGCCCGATACCACAGCAGCTAGCATGGATCGTGTTTGCCAAAAATATATCGAGTGAAGCTCTTCTGCCGGTACACCGAGATTCATAGCATCCACAAACATAATCCAATTCTTTTTCTTGTCAGCAGTAGCCCAGGCGTCTGCATATTCAAAGAAATCAATCTTCTCGCCCTTGATAGCCAACAATTCTTTTTTACTTAAATTCTTTTTATCAATTTTGTTTATTTCCTCTTCTTTTTCAGCTACTTTCAAAACAGCTTTTTTCTCGGCCGCTTTAAGACTGGTCTCTAGCCAAACAAAAACGTTTTTAGAACTGGCCAAATCTTTTACATTATCAATCAAAAATTCTCTTGCTTCTTCCTTATCAGCTAGTCGATCTAGAAAAACAAAACTCTGGTCTGCAAAGAAACTTTGAGCTCCGAGGAAGTTTTGGACAGTCTCCTGTTTCCAACTAGAGTCAGTAATTTTTTCAAATACAGCGTTCGGATTTTTCTTTTTGAAATCAGCCAAAAGCACTCGAATCTTGTCGAGGAGTTTCATGGTGTCGTCGCCGTGGAAGAAATGTATCATAAGCTTGTATATTATAGCTTAAACTAAACTGCCTTGCATTTCAATTGAAAACGCCACCCTCCTCCAGAAAGTGGCGTTCTTCGACTGGGAGCAATTAGAGAGAACCTGCACTTGGTGCCCGCTTGGCGTGCGGATCAAAGTGTTTCTTCTCTTTTTTGCTAACAACCGATTTTTTGGGTTTCTTTGGTACCCGGGGTGGTAGGTTGTCCAACGGCTCGGGTGGCACGATTTTGGTTTTTCCCTTTTGGGGTGGAAAGCCTTTCCTACGACTACCGTTAACCCAATTGGGTTTAGGGTAATCCCTATTCTCGTGATTCTTTTTGCGCCTTCTGACGCAAATCCGACCAGGCGTATTTAGCATACACATGCAGACCTCCAGTGTTTTCCCCAACACAATGTCAGGGGTCTATATAAAATGGTAATCCTAAAATCAAAATCTCGCAACTATTATATTGCGAGATTTTGATTTTAGGATTACTCCATCTGGCCCCAATTCTTCCCCACCTTAGCCTCAGCCACACAGCGGACACCCAAAGTAATTTTGGTATCAATACAATCTTCCATTATCTCTTTTATTTTTTCCTCCACTTCTTTGATCAATCCATCTTCCACTTCATAGACCAATTCATCATGCACCTGGAGAATCAACTCCACTTTGTCAGTCCATTTTTTCTGCACCAGATACTCATCAATCTTAATCATAGCAATCTTCACAATATCCGCCTCAGTGCCTTGGATTGGGGCGTTGGTGGCCATACGTTCGGCCGAAGCTCGGATAAATGGGAGTTTAGACTTTAGACCTTCAAAATAGCGGCGGCGACCGAAAGCGGTTTCGGTATACCCCGTCTCATAAGCAAAAGCTTTGGTCTCATCCAAGTAAGCAGCCAAGCGAGAAAAGTTTTTGAAATAATCATCATAAAACTTTTGAGCTTCAGCTCGGTCGGTACCCAAATTATCTTTGAGTGCGGTAATACCCATACCATAAATAATTCCGAAGTTAATCACCTTGGCTCGACGACGCATTTCTTTGGTTACCTCTTCGCGTGCTATTCCAAACACTTCGCTCGCCACAGCGGTGTGAATATCTTCTCCACTACGGAAAATCTCCAACATCTTTTCATCACGTGACAAGAAAGCTGCGATACGAAGTTCAATCTGAGAATAATCAAAAGACACAAGAGATGCTCCCGGACGAGCGATGAAAGCTTGGCGGATAATACGCCCCAAATCAGTCTTGTTGGGAATATTCTGCAAGTTTGGCTCCTGAGAAGCCATGCGTCCGGTCGTTGTACCCGCTTGAATAAAGTTGGTATGCAGACGATTTTTCGCATCCAAAAGATTGGGAATATTATCAATATAAGTCGAGAGCAGTTTAGCCAATTCGCGATACTCCAAAATCCAAGCAATGATTGGGTGCAAATCTTTCATCTTCTCCAATTCAGATTCTTTGGTCGAGAAAGAACCACTAGCCGTTTTCTTCTGCCCCTTCACTTTTAACTCCAATTTTTCAAACAAAACTTCCCCTACCTGCTTAGGTGAAGCAATATTAAATTCCATGCCGGCCAGTTTCCAAATTTCCTTTTCTTTGTCCGCCAATTCTTTGTGATATTTTTTGGACAACTCCACCAAGTTTTCTTTATCAATCAAAACTCCATTGGCATTCATCCTATCCACAACAGGCATTAGTGGTTTTTCAATCTCTAGCCAGACTTTGGTTAGTTTCTTTTCTTCGAGTTCAGCAAAGACCGCTTCTTTGGCCTCAGCAAAAGTTTTGAATCCACCGTTATAATTTTTCAAATCATCCAATTGCGGATTACTAATTCCGGAATTCAAAAGCCACAAAACAATCAGGGTTTCTTTGAGTTCGTCCGCCGGAATATTTTCCCAGCCAAGATTGGCAGTTTTTTCATCCTCCTTGGACACCTCCATACCCAAATGTTTCAAGACATCTTTCAAACGATTGGTCAGAGTGCGAAACTCCCATTTATTCCACAAGTTAGTAGCGGTTTCTACCACCACGCGATTCTTCCAATCAATCTCTTCTGGCTTAAATTCAACAGGTGCATCCAAACGAATAGTACCGAGCATTTTAGAAAACTTGGCGTCCTCCTCACCCTCTTCCAAGAGTCCAATAATTCTCTCCTTGATACCAGCATCTAGAAAAGCTTGTTTATCTTTCTTTAACTTTTTATACATCTCTTCAATCGTGCCGAAATGTTGAATGAGTTCGGTGGCAGTTTTTTCTCCGATACCTTTGATACCAATAATATTGTCGGACGGATCACCACGCAGTCCTTTGTAGTCCACTAAAAGTTTTGGAGTAAAACCATAACGCTCTTTTACACCATCTTCGTCATAAATGATTGTATCTTTGATACCTTTCTTCAAAGTGTACACACGAATTTTCTTGCCGGTTACTAACTGTAATGTATCCATGTCACCAGAGGCGATTACCACATCCCAGTCGGGTGTAGCACCTGCCTTGATGGCCAAGGTACCAATGAGATCATCAGCTTCAAAACCCTCCACCTCAAAAGCGGGAATGTTAAGAGCCTTAAATAATTCTCGAGAAGCAATAATCTGACTAACGAGAGCATCGTCAGCTTTGGCTCTGCCGGCCTTGTAACCTTCATAAGCTTCGTGACGATAGGTTGGTTTTGGCAAATCGTAACAAGCAATAATTTCATCCGGTTTCAAGTCATCAATGATTTTGATGAGCATGGTGGATAGACCATAAAGTCCGCCAGTTGGTTCACCCTTACTAGTCACAAAATCCGGCAAAGCATGGTAAGCACGGTGCAAAATCGCATGCACATCCAGCAAGACTAACTTCTTCTTTTTATCGGTCATATATACCCATTATAGCATAATAGAATGAGATACTAATATACAAATTCATGCGAATTATACTAATGAATACGAATAAGAAAGGCCAGTTTTGCTCCGCAAAACTGGCCTTTCTTATTCGTATTATTTGTAGTCGATTCGTATCATTCGCACCATTTGTATATTGGTATATTATAACTCTATCTCCCTCTCCGTCTCGTTCAAAAATTTAAAATTGATTTTTTTCTCTTTCCCAGTCGCTAGATCTGGCACGAGTTCAGGCCATTCCAAAAATACTATACGGCGCGGATTCTTGACCATGTCAGCCCAGCCGATCATGAGGAGTTCTGCCCCACCAGACAAACGATAAGCATCGATGTGTACCAACTCATCAAAATACGGATGAGTAATTTTATAAAATTTTTCTATCACAAAAGTCGGGCTGGTAATATTGCTATCGGCCTGTAAAATTTTCCCTACAGCTTGGGTAAAAGTGGTTTTTCCCGAACCTAAATCACCCTGCAAATACACAATAGTAGAACCCTCCTCGTTCGGTGTTAAAGTATTCAAAAAATCCTGAGCAATCTTCTCTGTCTCTTCTAGACTATGACTAATAATTTTCATAAACTGATTGTAGCAAATTTTTGTCTTTCGTCCATTAAAAAAGGCGCCATCCCGAGATTGGGATGGCGCCGAGGCGACGTGAGGGCGGGCTACTTACCCACCAAGCTGAACTTCATGTCTTGCACCCCAAAGCACAGGGTTTTGAACTGGGGTGGAATCTCCACCGTAACTCCAGCCGCAAAGACATACTTCTTGTTGCCGTCGCGCATGAGCATGTAGGGGTTGTAGATAATACCACTACCCTCCACACTTCGCGAATCCATACCTGGCACAATGACTACCGCTCCGTTTTTCTGCACGATCTCGATATTGTACGGGGTCATGTTTTCAAAAACGGTCATCTGAACCGGCGGGGGCGGGGGCGGCAGCGGAACGGACTGAACCATCGGCACGAGAGCCGATGTGGCCATGTCTGGCGGAGCGCCAATGACGACACCGCGCTGCACCGGCTGGGAGTACGTGGTCTGGCCAACGGGGTGATATCGGACAGTTGTCTGGACCGGCCGGATTGGTTGATCGGTCTCGATATAGACCTTGCGGAGGATACCGTCACTTCCCAAGTAATAGGCGCTGCGGGGATGACCGGTACGACAGCCTGCCGTCATCAAGATGATGGCGACAAACATGAGAGCGAGGGTGATGATTTTTTTCATCGGAACTCCTTGTGTTTGATATAGACTTGTGTTTTGGGCGAAAGCCCGGGAACAAGACACCGAAACATTCAGCATCTAGCTAAATAGTACTTTAGCACAGTAAATTATTACAGTCAATGGTCAAAAAATTATTATGTTTTCATTAAAAATGTTAAAATATTTTTATATGAACCCTGACGAAGATAAAACAAAAGCTAAACTCGACTACCTGAGGCGCCAAGAAGAGGAAGAAGTTGTGCAACTAATTGCCCGTCGTAATGGCTACGCTTATGTAAACTTACACCAGATATCTATCAACACTGATGCATTGAGATTGATCCCAGAAAATGAAGCACTGGCAGCAAAAATGGGCGCTTATGAACTAATCAACAAAAAACTCAGCGTCGCCATCATGTCTCCAAAGAATCCTTTAACTATGCAAGTTTTGGATAGGCTTGATCGAGCTGGCTATGAATTAAAGATTTTTGTTGCTTCTGAATCCAGCTTGGAGAAAATTTGGGGACACTATCAAGATTTATCCTACGCCCAAACCACTCGCGCTGGATCACTCGAAATTTCAGCTCAAAGCATTGCTGATATAATTTCCAAAGCCAAAGATATCCCTGGTATCAAACAGTTGATTCAGGACGCCGTTTCCTCACACCAATCCTATCGTGTCTCTATTATTATTGAAACTATCCTGGCTGGTGCTTTGGGAACCGGTGCTTCAGATATTCACTTGGAACCTGAGGAAACCTACGCCCGCTTACGCTATCGCCTTGACGGTGTTTTGGTTGACGTCTTAGATTTTGATAATGACACTCTAAAATCTTTGATTGCTAGGCTTAAACTCTTGTCGGGTATGATTCTAAATATTCACAACAAAGCTCAGGACGGACGTTTTAGTATCAAGTTGAGCGACAAAGAAATTGAAATCCGTTCTTCTATTCTCCCTGGAGCGTACAGCGAATCCATGGTTATGCGCGTTTTGAATCCAGATTCTATTTCCGTCAAAGTGGAAGAATTGGGTATGGACCAATGGCTCCTCGATATTCTTCTCAAAGAAATCACCAAACCAAACGGCATGATCCTCACCACTGGTCCGACTGGTTCCGGTAAAACCACCACCCTGTATTCTTTCTTGCGCAAAATTCACACTCCAGAAATTAAAATTATTACCATCGAAGACCCAATCGAATATCACCTACCTGGAATTGTACAAACACAGACCGATGCTGACGCAGGCTATACTTTCCTCGCCGGTCTCCGTGCTGCTCTTCGTCAAGATCCAGATGTAATAATGGTGGGTGAAATCCGCGATGCCGAAACTGCTGGTATTGCTGTGCAATCAGCTTTGACTGGTCACTTGGTTTTCTCTACCCTTCACACCAATGATGCTGCTGGTACCTTCCCTCGCCTCGTGAACTTGGGTATTAATCCTCGTGATACTGTCTCGGCCATGAACGTAGCTATGGCCCAAAGACTTCTCCGTAAGGTTTGTCAGAACTGTCACAAACAAGTTCCACTCACAGCCGAACAAAAAACATTCTTTGGTAAAGTCACCGATTCAATCCGCAACAGAAAGTTGGTAGAAGGTATTCAGACAGAAAATATTTACGAAGCTGTTGGTTGTGAAAAATGTAACGGCACTGGTTACAAAGGCCGTATTGGTATTTTTGAAATCATTTTGAAAAATGAAGCTTTACAACAAGAATTGATCAAAGAAAATCCAAACGAAAAAGCCATCAAAAAAATTGGTCTTGATCAGGGTATGCTCGACATGCGCCAAGATGGAATTCTAAAGATCCTTCGTGGTCTCACCACTCTCGATGAATTGTCTCGTGTGATCGATTTGGATGAAGAAATCTTATAACCCCGTTGTAGATTTTGGCATTAAAATTGTTTTTAACAAGGCAGACTCTAATATTAAGTTAGGGTCTGTTTTGCTAATTAGATAATCAAGACAATGGCTGAACGCAATTTTAAAAACGATGCCAAAACTCACAACCGGGTACATCATTACGATACAAAAACACTTTTCCCGGAATTTGTCTTTTTCATCATATGGGGTAAGATATTAAGTATAGATGGCAACAAAAAACTGCCATCGGGCAGTTTTTTGAAACAGATTCAGAAGATAAATCTCTAAGCAATACTTTTTATAACTTAGATAGAAAGTTAAATAGGTTTCGAAGGATAGACCCCGCAAATACCACAAGGGTAAAACCGGATCGTCCTTTAAAAAATATTAGTAAATCCCCAAGAGAAGACTCAATCGCTTAGAGATTTATACCCTGAATCAAATTTTTAAATCGATTCTGAATGAAGAATAAAAAAATCCCTCAAATCAGGCTCTGCGTCTAGTTTAGCATGAAATAACTTTTATGTCAAGCAATTTCAACACAAATTCGGTCAACACTCAAAAAGACCAAGAAAATAGCCATAAAACAGGCGACGTAAATTTTTTGGACCAAACTCTAAGACCTTCTACCTGGGCTGAATATGTTGGACAGAAAAATATCAAAGACAACCTCCAGGTTTTGCTCATGGCCGCCAAACAGCGCAATCATCCGCCAGAACATATTCTTTTTTATGGTCCACCCGGTCTTGGAAAAACCACTTTAGCTCACTTGATTGCCAAAGAAACTTCATCTCAACTCAAAGTTACCTCTGGTCCAGCTATTGAAAAAGTTGGTGATCTTGCTTCTATCCTCACCAACCTCTCCCCTGGTGATATGTTGTTCATTGATGAGATTCACCGACTCAATAAAGCAATTGAAGAAATACTTTATCCAGCCATGGAGTCCGGTTCACTCGATATTATCATCGGCAAAGGCCCATCCGCTCGTACCATCCAACTTGATTTACCGCCTTTTACCCTACTCGCCGCTACTACCAAGATTGCTGATATCTCTGCCCCACTTCGATCTCGTTTTTCTGGTGGTGTTTTCAAGCTAGAGTTCTACTCCAATGATGAAATCAAAACCATCATTAAACGTAGTGCCAAAATCTTGGGTGTAGAAATCAATGATGAAGCCGCGGACAAGATTGCTCGTCGTAGTCGCTTCACTCCCCGCACCGCCAACTACTTCTTAAAGCGATGTCGCGATCTCGCTCAGGTTCGTGAAGGTGAGCTTACTCCCGAGATTGTTGATGAGACCTTGAAAATGCTTGGTATCGATGAATTGGGACTGTCGTCTCACGACCGAGAATTATTGACTGTCATGATAGACAAATTTAACGGTGGACCAGTTGGCCTAAATACTCTAGGTGCTGCCCTCTCTGAAGAACAAGCCACTATTGAGGACGTCTATGAACCATATTTGATCCAACTTGGCTTTATCGAAAGAACTCCCCGCGGCCGAACAGTTACCGACTTGGCTCATAAGCATTTGGGCAAGAAGGGACCAGGCAGACTATTATAAAAACAAAACCGCCTATCGCGGTTTTGTTTTTTCTTTGATTTCTATGGTTTTTATATTGAATGTCTCCCCAGCCATAATTTTACTGGCGATTATTGAGTTTTTTTATTTGTTAGAGTATAGTGTGTTTATAGTTATATTGCGCTTCGCCCGTCCAGGGATGTGCTATTCGCACACGCACAATATTAAATATTTTAATAGTAAAATTATAGCGGGGTGATCATTTTTGTAAGTCACTTCGTTCCAACAAAAATGTCAGGTCATAATAAATGGTCAAAAATTAAGAATCAGAAGGCGGTCACTGATGCTCGCAAAAGCAAAATCTTTACCAAGATGGTGCGCTTGATTACTGTCGAAGCCAAAAAGAGTAAAGGCATGATGTCACCAGGTCTCAAAACTGTGGTAGACAAGGCCAAGAGTTTTAACGTGCCGAACGACACTATTGACCGCGCAGTTAAAAAAGCTAGCACTGATAACGGAGCAGCGATGGAAGCTATCACCTATGAAGCTTACGGACCGGGTGGTGTGGCTCTCATCATTGAAGCATTAACCGAAAACCGCAACAAAGCCGCTGGTGAAGTAAAACATATTCTCTCTGAGGCTGGATCAGAACTAGCGGCAATAGGAAGTGCTTCCTGGGCCTTCACCCGCTCTCCTGACGGCACTTGGACTCCAAATATGACTCTTCCACTATCTGATGAAGATTATGAGAAATTGGAGAAACTAGTGGATGCACTAGAGGACAATGATGAAGTACAGGATGTGTACACTAACGCTGAATAAAGAAGTATGAATAAATAAAACAAAAGATCGGTTCGCGACGCGAACCGATCTTTTGTTTTACTCCCTTACTTTCTCAAACACTGTGTACCAATAAGTGTTCTTACCTTCTTTGGTAGAAAAATATCTAGTTAAAACGCATCCTTCAGAAAGAAGATCGTAATTCATATCTTTTTGTGAGTTTGTTTTTTCAATAATATAATTTTCATTATCGAGAAACTTTACCCCCTCTTTATTCCCGGCCTCTCCAACAAGCTCGGCTCGTAAGAACTGCTCAACAAATGCATTTGGTCCAACCTTTTTTGTCGAATACTCGTTTTTGTCATTTCTCTCTATTTTGACAACGTTCACTCCATGATGATTAAATACCTGACCGATTCCAATAAAACCTTCCTCAATGTATTTTGAGCAGATTGGAATATCCACATTACTTATGCCATGAATAATATTTTCTCTAGCTAACTTATTTATGGTTGAATTCATAACTACTTCACCAATTCTAGAGCTTTTATAATTTGGATCTGTATTAAATGAGGCAGCATAAATAGCACCGGTTTCTTTTTCATCAATTATTTCTGGCTCAAAAGTAATAAATGAAACTATTTTATTTTTATTTTTAAGAAAATAAACTATTGTGTTTTGTTTTTTACATCTTTCAACAAAACCATCGATGAGACTCTGTTTTAGTTTTTCATTGTTAGAATAATTTTTCGAGTAGATATCAATCATTTCTTTTAACTCTACCTCTGTTAATTCTATGGTCTTTTTTGAGTCAAAACCTCCTACAATTTCCAAGGTTCTATCGCCAAACTCTGACAACACGTCTTTAAATACGCTAGAATACACGGAGGATTGAATAACACTATCCTTCAGGTCACTAATTATTTTATCATTAGGTATGTATTCTTGGTTTTTATTGTGGCTATATTCAACATTTTTCCTCCACTGTTCGAGTATCTGTCTGGTTTTTCTAATAGCTGATTGTAGATAATTGATTGATGATTCTGTATTTATATTTCCACGTCTTTCATCCTTTTTGATTAGGTCAATAATCTCATTGGACTGTAAAACAATAGAAGAATACATGTCTAAAAAAATGTTGAGTTCTCCTCCAACTGATTTAGAGCACATATCTAAAAATTCTTCTCCAAAGACTACATTTTCCGAACAACCAATGAACACTTCGAGTATTTGATTCTTTCTCTCCTGATTTTTGTTTAAAACTGATATTAATTTTTGATATGAATCATTATTTTCTACAGACAAAAACTTTAGCAAACCCACAATAGCTCTAAAAGAAATTTCGGAAAAAGAAATTCCCATTTCTTGTTGAATTTTATTCGCTACTTCAGGCCTCAAACACTGACCCAACAATAGTAAATCGTTTTCATTTATATCACCAAATGGACTGAGTTCTTTACTGCTGCTAATTTTGTCAAATGACTCAAATTTTACAGATTCTACACCTTTATTTTTTATTTTTTCTTCTTCGTTATAAATAAGCTTGGATATGTTGTGTCTTATCCCTGGCCAATCAGCTATAAACCATACGGTTATGTCTCCACCACTATCAATAATATTACTGATATTTTCTGGCGTTTTATTAAATATTGATGCGTAAAATTCCTCAACTGAGATACTTTGATTGAACTTTAAACGAAATTGCCCTAAAAGATTTATTAGACTTCTAATATTTAAATTATGATAGGTTTCATGTCTCTCGATTTTTTTAATTTTTTGTAACAAATCCAAACCGAGGTCTTCCAACTCCTCAATTTTTTTAGCCCCTGTATAAAATGAGCCATATCTTGGTAGACCAGCATGGTCAATAGCCACTAAAACATCTTTTGATGATGCCAAAATATCGTAATTAGAAGATAGATTACTTACTAATTTTCCATTTAATATTTGTTTTTCGCTGTGCGAATTTAGTCTTCCTGCTGACTTATTATCTACATAGGTGATAGCGCTAATACTTGGTCTGTCATTTTCATCAAGCATCCTTTCCTCCGCTGATTCTGCCACAATCCTGGTTAGTGGTTTTTCGGATGCTTTAAAAAATTGAATTATCTTTTCGATTCTTTCAACGGCTCTGCTAGCCCAACTATCATTCACCAAGGCAACACTGTAACAGGTTTCTAATTGATTTATTAAATCCTCTCTCAAACCACCTGGCAATATATTAATTTTATTGATCAATTTATTCTCTATCCCAACTTCGCCAAAATTAATTAAATTTACGAATTCTCCAATAATGGCCTGTCCAACAAAACCTCTCAATTCCTCAACTCTGTTTATCTTAGCCATAACTGTCATCATTTCATTAGAAGCCAAGGCATTGGAAAGGTTTGGACTAAAAGAAAAGAAGCTTCTTCTAACCTTGTCTAAAAAAATATTCATTTTCTCTGAGTCTTGGTCTCTTTTTTCTATTACAAAACCAATCAATTCATCAAAAAATATTTTGGCATTATTAACATATTTTTCACTCCATGAATCATTCAATAGATGCATTCCTTCTCTTCCTTTTTTAACCTCCACATCTAAGTAAAAGCCTAAAAATAAATCTCTGATTTCTTTACGCACAAAATCAGGACTTTTTATTTCCTGTTTTTCAATATTATCTTTTTCTTTTGTTTCTTTTAGAAAACCTGATTCGGACATATCATTATTCTAACAATTTTTTAGCAAAAACTCGAATTATTAACCCCAAATATACAAGCATCAAAAATCAGTTTGATTTAGCAAATAGTTTTTTAGAGGAGAGAGTTTTTATACTACTCAAACTATTTAATCTTACCAACCTTTGACACCTGTATAGCTAGGGTCAAATCATCCAATGAATCCGCGATAATAAAATCATGAACTCAATAAGACGAGGAACTTTCTTGAAGTTCCTCAGGGAAAGCACCGGTTACCACACCGGAGAAAGTTTCTTTACTGCAGGCACTTTCGAACCTGCTCAAGTTTTTAGGGTCACTTGCAACCTTTTTATTTACATCCGTCTTCTAACAGCAGCCTCGAACACCTCGCTCGTTGATGATGAGCTGACAACATTTGCCAATTTCATCACTTCACGAACAAGCGTCTTGGCCTCGGGGTGACTAAGGTGTGGATTGTTTTTCATTCCTTCGCGCAAATACCATTCGCGCGGAGAAACAAGCTTCAATCCAGCCTCAGCCACCAGATCACGCCAGCCATCTTCGGGTAGGACTTCTTCGTCCTCTCGACCCAAATACAACTGACGTGATCTCTCCGGCATCCACGAGCGCATGCGTGCGTCGCAATACCGGAAACCCTTTACATCGAACTCGTCGTAGCCGAGCTTCTTCAACTCTGACAAAAATGACAAGTCCGACACACCCGCAATGTACGGGTGGGAGATGGGCAGGGCTTTGACCCCCATCTCCTTCGCAAGCTCGAGCGTTTTCAGGTGCTGACGCACCGTCACTCGCTCGATGGGTTGGTGATTACCCGTGATCGTAACCACCAGCATGAAGTTCGGCACTTGCGCGAGCCGCTTCATGGTTTCTCTTGATACGGGCCACTTACTCACGCAAGTGGCCACTTTCGCGAGCGGAGAAACGCGCTCGAGAAAGTGCCAGAGGTACTGGTCGAGTGCTGGCCAGAGCGGATCGCTCACGGCCGTAAACCCAACCATATCCCCCTTGAGAATCTCCCAAGGGAACCCGAGGAACCTGACTTGTTCTTCGGGATTTTCTCCGATCCAAGGCGACACGTTCACGAACGTGCACGCCTTATTCAACCCAGCGAGAGGTTGTTTGTTCCACACCTCCCGCCGGGTATCATGCTCAGTGACGAAGCAATATTTGCATGCCACCGGGCACGCCGGTTTTCCAGCCTCGAACTTGTATTCGCCCGAGGAGGCGATTTTGCTTTTACACATTTTCGCCTCCTGGCGATTTGTATGTGACTTTTGTTTACCTTCGATACTTGTCACAAAAATATCAAAGGATTGATCTCTTATCCCAGAAGAGCTTCGATGTCCGCCGGTGCACAACCGACGGACACCTTCGGGTACAGACTGCTGACGCAGTACTTGCAACCGAAACACTTCTCGAGGGACCGGCTCCACACCCACCAGGTGTTGATGGCGTGAAGCGTCCGCCCCGTCCGACGGGAGAGGATGCTAACCTCACCAACATCGGACGAGCCTTCATCGATCATTCCGTCCTTGATGGACAACGTCCCACCCAGGACAAAACGAACGAAGGCGAGATCACCGAGGGTCTCGGCATTGCGCACGATAACCCTCGGTTGCCGCTGCACAAAGCAGGTCGTGCAGCAGCTCTTGCAATTCAGGCGGTTGTCCGCACTGTAACCGCAAGTCTGGCGGGGGTACGTTTCCACCTCGAGGTCGTACCCAACCTGACGGAGCCAATCCAACTCCACTGTGCCCGGCTCCACGGGTCCACAGGTACCCCTCATCGGGCACCCGGTCGCCTCGCAGCGAACCAGTTGGGGCGAACCCCAATAAGGGTTGTAAGTCCCCTTAGCCCCGACAAGGGAGGACACAGCGCACGAAACCCTGGTGAAGAGTCGCACACCGTTTTCCTGCGCGGTCCGCAGAACCTGGTCAAAACCAGTCATCTGTTTTACGCGCAATGTCCACTGAATCTGTTGGTCGGGCTTCATGGCCGCGACCAGAGATTCATCTCCACGGAAGCCGGAGACGCAGGCTGTCTCGCACCCCACCGCCTGCAAGCGGTTGAAAATGCGAGTGATCACCTCCTCCGAGGTGTTGTACGGAGGAGTCAGCGGACGTACCGCTGCGAAGCACTTTACACCTGCCTCACGGCAGTTGCGCAGTGCCTCGTAACGGTGTTCGTGACCAACCTTCTCGAACCCCGCGGGCAGTTCCGAGATGGAAGCCATCACCACCAGGCCGGGCAAACCGAGGCCGGCCAACTCGTGAGCGCGATCGGGACCAATCGCGCCCTTGGTGATTACCGCCACCGGACCAGTGTGACTGGTCTCGGCCAAGCGTCCCAGCTTGGCCATGGTGTCGGCCCACTGAAGGGTCGGATCACCATAGTAGCAATTAACCGCCACAGGCATGGCCCGCAACGCTTTTCTGATCGGGGTGTTCATAGCACCCTCCTTTCTTTTTGTTTATTTTTTCTTTATTTGAAAAAACTTGCTTTGGTAAGAAATTACCAGAGCAGGCCGGAAAACTTTCTATCTAAAAGTTTTCCGGCCTGCTCTGGTGAGCAACCTATTCAGTTATTTTTTTAATCGCTTGAATAAAACGATCAGCATCTTTCTCTTCATTACAAAGACCAAAAGAAGCTCTAATTATGGCTGGCACTGCTTTAGTATTACCCTTCTTAACTTCCTCAATAATCTGCTTATCATTTTTGATATTAAGCAAACGACGAAGTAAACGGTAAGTACAAAAACTTCCAGCTCTAACTCCTATTCCAAATTCGTAATTTAACCTTTCGGCTACTTCTCGAGAATCTTGGAAAAGGACTACAAATGGAATCACTGTATTCAAGTGCTTTTCTGAAACTAAAAGTTTTATCTTGGGATTATTTTTTAAATAATCAAAAACTTTTTTAGTTATGACTTGTTCGTGATTGTTAATTTGTTTATAACCAATTTGTTTTAGTGTTTTAATAGCCTGCATCACGGCCACAGCTCCAACAGCATTTGGTGTACCAGAGTCATGAGCTTGTTCTTTATTTTGGAGTAACATTTCTCCCTGTTCACTAATATATGGCAGGTTTCCACCACCTATCTGATAAGGTAAAAACTTATCAAAAAAATCTTTCTGTCCCACCAAGAAACCTCCACCATATGGTGCATAGAATTTGTGACCAGAGGCCACCAAAAAATCTATGTTCATTTCTTTCATATCTATTTTATGATGTTGAATATACTGACAAGCATCAACAATAAAATAGGCTCCGTATTTGTGAACTAATTCACCAACTGTTTTAATATCTGGACAATAACCAGTCACATTAGAACAAGCAGTCAAAACCAAGGCTTTGATTTTATTATTTTTTAAGAGACTTTCTATCTCAGTTAAATCAAATTCAAAATTTTCATCAATTTCGTAAAACAAAACTTGTTTATTGCCTTTACTTTGAATTTTTTGATTTAAGTTTTTCAGTTTGTTTAATTCAACCCTCTTAGAACCAATCTCCTTCATACCTTCGGTTTTTAACCAAGGTAACCATGAAGATGAGTGCTCGATGGAAGATACAGCCACTTTTCCAGTCAAAAAAGAAAAGAAATAGGCTAAAGTATTTATTCCACCAGTAGTATTACCAGTAAATAAAACGTAACTATCCTTAGGGGCACCGACAAAGTCTTTGATAACCTGACGACTCTCTTCGTATAGACTGGTTGAAATTTTTGATTTCACTCCAGCCCCGCGATGGACAGAACCATAACTAACAAAGAAATCTTTAACAGCTTTTTCTACCGACAAAAAAGGCGGTGTAGTAGCCGCGTTGTCCAAGTTTACATATTTTGTCAGTCCCAACCTCTTTGATTTTATTTGAAAATCAATAATCTCTTTGGAAAAGAGTTTTTTTGTTTGAATTTTATTTTTAATGTGTTTCATAATATTAATTTTCATCTATGAAATCACAATAATTTGCGATCTCAATTGATGGGATAAACTTTTTCGTGTTATCGCTTTACGCCCAGCCACCATAGCTGGCTTCCTACTAAAGAACTATTTACCTGTGAACCCGCAACACTCGTTGTGAGTTCAATAAGTAAGGGGTAGAGCTGGAACCACCCAGGTACCCCACTTGTTTTAAACCATGCAACAATAACGATGTTGCCAACGGAGGTTGGATCACCTCGAGATTCCAAATTGGATTTTATTTTTGTGAGTTCCGATTTGGACAAGTTTTCTCACAGTTGATTATCGAATAACAAATTCACTAATAGTCTTGGCGGCGGCGATCGCCTGCTCCTTCGTGAGCTTGGCGCCGCGCGGCGAGCCACCGATGGCCTCGCGCCCGCCCCAGCCGCTCGGCTCGAGCTTGGCGAAGACGTTCTTGAGCCCGCCGGGCCCGAAGTACTTCTCTGCCACCTCGATGTCGGGGCAACCGATCGTGACGTTCCCGTTCGTCGCGACGTACGCGACGATGATGGGTGCCACCTCGGCGTACCAGACGTCGAAGCCCCAGGTGGCCGAATCGACCACGGCAACCTTGTCGCTCACCTTGATCACCTCGGCCTTGCGGGCCTCGGTGACGCGATTCGCTTCCTCAGTCTTCGCCGCGAAGAGCAGGGCCTTAGGAGCCCGGCTCATGAGCGCGCGCCAGCGGTCGACGCCGGCGTGGAACGCGGTCGCGTCCTGCGAGGACGACGACATCTGGTTCCAGAGGAGCAGCGTGACGCCCTCCTCCGTCTCCTCGAGCCGCACGCCGATGGGCGCCGTGTCGACCTTGTTAACCT